>OGMK01001098.1_pt1 | contig 15393 bp, 10 predicted proteins | sample 1573151 | NCBI WGS metagenome assembly OGMK01 (sample SAMEA2581887, study PRJEB24529) | metagenome | biome: Human gut stool | place: China | collected 2011
TACTCCAAACTTCATCTATCTTTTTATTTACCGCAAACTTACAACATTCATGTAAAAAACGGAAAAATATCCTTATCTTTGTGCCATGCGTGAGAAAATGAAACAGAGGATTGTACAATACGTGGTGCTGATGGCCGGCATCTTGGTATTGCTTTCTGTGGTTATCCCTCACCATCATCACCGGGACGGGATGCCTTGTTATCAATCCTTGACTGCGGAGCAAGCGCATGGCGATAAAAGCACTGATACGCATGATTGCGGTTGCGACGGGCATAACTTGGCCTATTTCAGTACGCATATTTCTCATTTTATGGATGGAGATGTGGATATACATCTGATGCCGTTACTCGTCTTATTTGATTACATTTATCCACCTGAACCGGCGTTTTGCGGACAGCTCCTTGATCACGAGAACGCCCCCTACATTGAGTCGCTGCACGACACTTGGATAGTGAGTGCCTCGGGACTTCGTGCCCCTCCTATGTCTTGATACCTCGTTTGTGAGAGCGGGTGAGGACAGACTTGCCCCTATCTATTTATTATTAACGATATCAAGATTTTTTACACAATGAAGAAAATATATTTGGTAGGTGCGATGTGCGCTTACCTGTTTGCCGGTTGTGCGGGAAATGCGTCGCAAGCCGGACACGATGAGCATAATCATGAATTAGAGGCTCACGATCATGATCATGAGGGACATGAACACGAAGGCCATGACCATGAGCATGAGGCCGGTGGTACCCATCCCGGCGAGATTGTCTTTAAGAAGGCTTTAGCCGAGGCCGTTGGTTTGCAGACTGTAACGGTTAATCCCGCTCCTTTCACGGATGTGATTAAGACGAGCGGACGAGTAATGGCGGCGCAAGGGGAGGAGTCCGTGATCGTCGCTACCGTCCCCGGCGTGATCTCGTTTGGTAGCTTGCCATTCGTGGATGGTACGGCGGTACGCAAGGGACAGGCCGTGTTGAGTATCGCTTCCAACGCCCTCTCTGATGGAGACGTGGCGGCAAAGGCTAAATTCGCTTATGAGACGGCGAAAAAGGAATACGAGCGTATGCAAGCCTTGGTAGGCGATAAGATCGTATCCGCCAAGGATTTCGAGCAGGCCCGCTTGAATTACGAGAACGCCAAGGTCGCTTATGAGGCGATAGCGGGAAAACAGACGGCGAAAGGCGTGTCTGTAGTCTCTCCCTTGAATGGTTACTTGAAGAACATCCAAGTGAAAGAGGGTGATTATGTATCCGTAGGCCAGCCTTTGGCTACGATCTCGCAAAACAATCGTTTGGTATTGCGTGCGGACGTGTCTGAGAGGTATTACAACGATCTTCCCATGATCCAAACCGCTAATTTCATGACTCCGTATGATAACGCTCTCTATAAATTGTCTGATTTGCGTGGACGGTTGTTATCGTATGGAAAGGCTTCCGATATGAACTCTTTCTATGTACCGGTGACTTTCGAGTTCGATAATAAAGGAGCGGTTATCCCCGGTTCTTTCGTGGAGATCTTTTTGTTGACAAAGCCGATGGAGAATGTCTTGAGCGTGCCTGTCTCCGCCCTTATCGAGGAGCAGGGCGTTTATTCGGTATTTATCCGTCTGGATGAGGAAGGCTATAAGAAGCAATGGGTGACGCTGGGAGCGAATAACGGCTCGGAGGTACAGATCCTTTCCGGATTGAAACCGGGCGATGAGGTCGTGACTCGTGGCGCTTACCAGATCAAGTTGTCTTCCGCTTCTAACGCGATACCGGCTCATAGCCATAGCCATTAATAGGAGGGACGTTGCATGTTAAATAAGATAATTTATTATTCATTGCACAACCGGTTGGTAATCTTGGTTTGTGCGCTATTGCTGATGATCTGGGGTACGTACACGGCGTTTAATACGGACGTGGATGTGTTCCCGGACTTGAACGCCCCGACGGTCGTGATTATGACCGAGGCGAACGGTATGGCTCCCGAGGAGGTGGAACGCTTGGTGACATTCCCTGTGGAGACTGCCGTGAACGGTGCGATGGACGTGCGGCGTGTACGTTCCTCGTCTACCACCGGATTCTCCGTGGTTTGGGTAGAGTTTGATTGGGGTACGGATATTTACCGGGCTCGTCAGATCGTGTCCGAAAAACTGGCTGTCTTGGGTGAGAGCCTTCCCGAGAACGTAGGTAAACCGACCTTAGGCCCGCAGTCATCCATCTTGGGTGAGATGATGATTCTCGGTTTGACCGCCGATTCCACGTCTTTGTTGGACTTACGTACGATCGCCGACTGGACGATCCGTCCCCGTTTGTTGTCTACGGGCGGTGTGGCGCAGGTTGCCGTGATCGGTGGCGATATTAAGGAGTACCAGATATTGTTGGACCCGGCTCGTATGAAGCACTACGGTGTAGGGTTGAACGAGGTGTTGGATGTTTGTCGGAATATGAACCGGAACGCCAATGGTGGTGTATTGTATGAGTTTGATAATGAGTATATCATCCGGGGAGTCTTGTCTACGTCGAAGGCGGAAGAGATCGCTCAGGGTGTGGTGAAGACCGTGAATGAGTATCCGGTTACGCTGGGTGATATCGCTACGGTTAAGATCGGCGGTAAAAGCCCGAAGCTGGGAACCGCTTCCGAGCGGACAAAGCCAGCCGTGCTGATTACCGTGACTAAACAGCCGGATACGAGTACGGAGAAGTTGACGGAGAAGCTGGACGAGATTGTTGTCGATTTGCGGAAGAACTTGCCGGTGGATGTACATGTCTCTATGGATATATTCCGCCAGAGTCATTTTATCGATAACTCTATTAATAATGTAAAGAAGAGCTTGTTTGAGGGTAGTTTCTTCGTGGTGATCGTCTTGTTCCTGTTCTTGATGAATATACGTACGACGGTGATCTCGTTGGTAGCCTTGCCGTTATCTTTGCTGGTCTCTATCATCGTATTGCACTACATGGGATTGACGATTAACACGATGAGCTTGGGAGGTATGGCGATCGCTATCGGTTCCTTGGTGGATGACGCTATCGTGGACGTGGAGAACGTGTATAAACGAATCCGGGAAAACCGGCTCTTGCCTCCGGATCAGCAACGCTCTACCTTGGAGGTGGTTTACGACGCTTCCCGTGAGGTACGTATGCCGATCTTGAACTCTACCTTGATTATCGTGGTGAGCTTCGTGCCCTTGTTCTTCTTGAGTGGTATGGAAGGCCGTATGTTGGTTCCGCTGGGTATCGCTTTTATCGTGGCGTTGTTTGCTTCTACGGTGGTGGCGCTTACCTTGACCCCGGTGCTTTGTAGCTATTTGCTGAACCGTAAAGCGACGGGAATGAAGGAACTGCGTGAGGCTTGGATAGCCCGGAAGTTGAAGGTGGTGTATAAACGGGCTTTGGAGTTAGCGTTGGCTTACCAGAAATGGGTGCTAGGTACCACGATCGCTTTGTTTGTGGTCGCCTTGGTGATCTTCTTTCATTTGGGACGTAGTTTCTTGCCCCCGTTCAATGAGGGTTCTTTTACGATCAACGTAAGCTCGCTTCCGGGAATTTCCTTGGACGAGTCGGATCAGATCGGACGCCGTGCGGAAGCGTTGCTGTTGCAAGTGCCCGAGATAAAGACTGTGGCTCGGAAGACCGGTCGTGCGGAATTGGATGAGCATGCCTTGGGCGTGAATGTTTCCGAGATCGAGGCTCCTTTCGAATTGCAAGACCGTAGTCGGGATGAGGTGATGAATGATGTCCGCAAGAAGTTATCTACGATCAGTGGCGCTAATATAGAGATCGGGCAACCTATTTCCCATCGTATCGACGCTATGCTTTCCGGTACGGAGGCGAATATCGCTATCAAGCTGTTTGGTACGGACTTGAACCTGATGTTTACGGTCGGAAACCAGATCAAGGCCGCTATCCAAACGATCCCGGGTCTGGTGGACTTGAAGGTAGAGCAACAGATCGAGCGTCCGCAGTTGACAATCACCCCGAAACGTGAGTTGCTGGCTAAATATGGTATTCCCCTGCCGGAGTTCGAGGAATATATCAATGTGATGTTGGGTGGAGAGGCCGTAAGTCAGGTGTACGACGATGGCAAGAGCTTCGACCTGACCGTGAAGACCTCCGACGCTAGCCGTGCCACGATGGATGATATTAGTAATCTGATGATCGATGCCGCCGGACAGAAAGTGCCGCTAAGCTACGTGGCCGATATCCGTTCCGTGACCGGTCCGAATACGATCAATCGTGAGAATGTGCAACGTAAGATCGTGATTAGTGCCAATGTATCGGAACGTGACTTGCGAAGTGTGGTTAATGAGATACAGGATCGGGTAGAGGCTAATATCCGTTTGCCGGAGGGATACCATATCGAATATGGTGGCCAGTTCGAGAGCGAGGCGGCGGCCAGCCGTACCTTATTGCTGACGTCATTGATGTCGTTATTGGTGATCTTCATGTTACTGTACAATGAGTTCAAGGACGTGAAGGAGAGCGGCGTGATCTTGTTGAACCTGCCGTTGGCGTTGATCGGTGGCGTGATTATCCTATGGCTTACTTCCGGCGAGATCAGTATCCCGGCGATTATCGGTTTCATTTCCTTGTTTGGTATCGCTACCCGAAACGGTATGCTGCTGATCAGCCACTATACGCATTTGCGTGGAGAGGGAATGGGATTGCGTGAGTCCGTGATACAAGGTTCCCTAGACCGTTTGAACCCGATCTTGATGACGGCGTTGAGTTCCGCCTTGGCGTTGATCCCGTTGGCGTTGAATGGCGATCTTCCCGGGAATGAGATCCAAAGCCCGATGGCGACGGTGATCTTGGGTGGTTTATTAACCTCTACGTTCTTAAACGGATTCATCATCCCGATTGTTTATCTGATAATGAACAAGAATAAAGAATAAGTTTTATGAAATCATATATTATAGTCGCCGCCTTGTCTGTATTGACAGGCGGCCTTTCCGCCCAGACTTCTATAGAGGACGTGCTCCGGAGCGTGGAGGCGAACAATAAGGATTTACAGGCGAACAGCCAGTTGGTCCGGTCGCAGAAGCTGGAGGCGAAGTTGGATAATAATTTGCCAGACCCTTCGGTCTCTTATTCGCATTTCTGGGGGAATAAAGAAGGGATGGGATTCACGGGCGAGTTCGTGGCTTCCCAAAGCTTTGATTTCCCGTCCGTATATGTCCGGAAGCATAAGCTGACGAAGGCGAAATCCGCGGGTTTGGATCGTCAAGGGATGGCTTTTCGTCAGCAAATCTTGTTGCAGGTGAAAGAGGTTTGCCTAGATTTGGTGCTGTTGAACCAGCAGAAGAACCTATTGGATACCCGTCTTAGGAACGCCGAGCAACTTTCCGCTTTTTATGCGACTCGTTTGGAGAAAGGAAATGCGAATATCCTTGAGACAAACAAGATCGATCTGGAATTATTGAACGCTCGGACAGAGGCCCGGATGAACGAGACTTCCCGTATTGCCAAGCTGCAGGAGCTAGCTACCCTGAACGGCGGTATCGCTATCGAGTTTACGGATACGGTTTACGCCTTGCCGGATAGGGAGGTGCTTTCCTTTGATGAGCTGCGGACGGAGGCGATGCAATCCGATCCGCAATTACAGACCTTGCGTAGCGACCAGACGACAGCCCTTCGGCAGGTGAGCGTGAATAAGGCGAAAGGTCTGCCCGGCTTTGAGTTAGGGTATCGTATGAATCCCGCCTCGGGTGGAGAGCGTTTCAATGGTTTCTTGGTAGGAATCACCATCCCGTTGTTCTCGAACCGTAATAACGTGAAACAGGCGAAGGCTCAGGCCCGCTATACGGAGATGCAGTTGGAGAGCGCTTCTTTCACGGTAGAGAATGGGTTGAGGCAGCTATATGACCAGTCTGTCTCCTTAAAGAAATCTATCGATGAATATAAGGATGTGCTGAAAAGGCAGAATAGCTTGGTCTTGTTGAACAAGGCTATACAGGCCGGGCAAATCTCTATGATCGAGTATTTCGTGGATGTGACGACCTATTACCAAAGCGTGCAAAACTACCTGCAATTGCAAAACCAATACCAAAAGGTCATGGCGCAATTGTATAAGTATCGATTATGATAAGGAACACAACTGTGTTTTCTCTTGAACACAGTTGTGTTTATCCACAGATACAGTTGTGTTTTCTCACGAACACAACTGTGTTTTTACGTTCTCTAAGGATAGCTTAAAGTCCCGGATCAATTCTTTCATCACCTCTTCCACGGATAATTCCTCCCAGAATAAAGACGCTACCTGTCCGATCTCTAACTCGCCTTCCTTTAGGTCGCCCTCAAAGATTCCTTTCTTGGCACGTCCTTTGCCCAATAACTCACGTAATTCTTCCACGGACGCTCCCCGGGCTTCCGCTTCTTCCACTGCCGTAGCGAAATCTCCTTTTACCAGACGGGTAGGAGACAGTTTCTTTAATAATAACTTCGTATCGCCTTCCTTAAGATTCAAGCATAGTTTCTTGAAATTCTCGTGTGCCGAGCTTTCTTTGGTTAGGGCGAAACGAGTGCCTATCTGTACGCCGTCGGCCCCTAGTGCGAGTGCCGCTAGCATCGCTTGACCGTTTCCGATACCTCCTGCCGCCAAAAGGGGGAGGGAGGTCGCTTTCCGGACAGCGGGGATCAGGCACATCGTAGTTGTTTCCTCCCGTCCGTTGTGCCCGCCTGCCTCGAAGCCTTCGGCAACGATGGCATCCACTCCGGCCTCCTCGCATTTCGTGGCGAATTTAGAGCTGCTTACCACGTGAACGACCGTCATGTCATGATCCTTCAAATACTTTGTCCATGTTTTCGGGTTACCGGCGGAGGTAAATACGATCTTCACTTTTTCCTCCACCAATATCCGCATCAAGGTATCGATTTCCGGGTACATCAGCGGGACATTCACGCCAAAAGGCTTGTCGGTCGCCGCCTCGCATTTACGGATATGTTCCCGGAGCACTTCCGGGTGCATGGAGCCTGCCCCGATCAATCCTAATCCACCGGCGTTACTAACCGCTGAAGCTAGCCGCCAACCACTACACCAAACCATTCCCGCCTGTATGATGGGATACTGAATACCAAAAAGACTACAAATTCGATTCATATTATTTCTTGCGTTAATCTCGCTAAAATTAGTGAACTATTTTTATTGGAACAACAATTTCTTTGTCGAGGTTGTTGAATAGGCATATAACTTTAAAATATAAGAGATATGCCAGAGAATATAATGAAAACGTTATGGGATGAGAGCGATGATCTTCACGATGAGACCATGTCTACCAATTCGGTATTGTCGGATGATTACACGTCTAATGACATTCAAGATTTACAAGAAACGATCGAAAATGAAAATATCGAGGACGGTATAGAGAGCGATTCGATTGAACATTGAATGAAAGCATATTGGGTCCCCGAAGGGAAGATCTCCCTTTGGGGATCTTTTTTGTGTGAATTGTGAAAATCTTTTTCCGGATTCTAAATAATAACAATTTGAAATAGAATTGTAACGCAAAACTTCGTTATCTTTGTCCATTGTAATTCTAATATAACAATGGCATGAATAAAACGCTTATGGCCGCAGGTTTAGCGGTTATTTTGGGAGCTTGTTCCTCCTCAAAGAAAAGCGATGTAGCGGAAGGCGCTACACCCAATCCGTTTTTTGCGGAGTATACGACACCGTTCGGGGTGCCTCCGTTTGACCAAATAGAGGTGGCTCATTACAAGCCGGCTCTTTTGAAAGGCATGGAAGAGCAGTCGAAGGAGATCGAGGCGATCGTGGCAAATCCGGATGCGCCGACATTCGAGAATACGATCGTGGCCTTAGACCAAAGTGGCGAGTTGCTTACTAAAGTAATGTATGCTTTCGGTGGCCAATCCAGTGTGAATACCACGGACGAGATCCAAGAGCTCGAACGTGAGCTTTATCCCCTTTTATCCAAACATTCGGATGATATCAGCTTAAATCCCAAGCTTTTCGCCCGGGTGAAATCCGTATATGAGAATCAGGCGAGCTTCCATCTGGATAAGGAACAGAAGAAGCTGTTGGAGGAAACCTATAAAAGCTTTGTCCGGGGAGGAGCCAATCTGCCGGAGGATAAGCAGGCGAAGTTGCGTGAGCTGAACGAGAAGATATCCATGCTCCAACTTACTTTCGGACAGAATACCCTGAAAGAGACCAACGATTTCCAATTAGTGATCGATAATAAAGAGGACTTATCCGGTCTGCCGGAAGACGTGATCGTCAAGGCGGCGCAAACGGCCCAAGAGAATGGTCTGGATGGTAAGTGGGTGTTTACCCTCCATAATCCGAGCGTGATGCCTTTCCTTCAATACGCCGATAAGCGTGATTTGCGTGAGAAGATCTTCAAGGCGTATACGAATCGTGGCAACAATAATAATGAGAATGATAATAAGGAGGTCGTTAAGCAGCTGGTTGCCGCTCGTCTGGAGAAAGCCCGATTGATGGGATATGAGGATTATGCCGCTTTCGTATTGGAAGAGAATATGGCGAAGAACGAGAAGAACGTGTATGACTTGCTCGATAAAATCTGGCCGTCTGCTTTGGCGAAAGCGAAAGAGGAATTGGCCGATATCAACGCCGAGATCAAGAAGGAAGGCGGTAATTACGAGGCCGAGGGCTGGGACTGGCGTTATTATTTCGAGAAAGCCAAGAAAGCGAAATATAACTTGGACGAGAACGAGATGCGTCCTTATTTTGAGTTGGGACATGTACGTGAGGGCATCTTCTATGTAGCCAATAAATTATATGGTATCACGTTTACCGAGATCAAGGACATCCCGAAACCGGACCCCGACGCTCTCGCTTTCGAGTGCAAGGATAAAGATGGTACGCATCTGGGCGTGCTGTATATGGATTTCTTTACCCGCCCGGGCAAAGGAGGTGGCGCATGGTGCGGCGGTTACCGCTCACAAACGTATAAAGATGGGAAACGGGTAGCCCCGGTGGTTACTACCGTATTTAATTTCAGCAAACCGGCGGAGGGACAACCGGCGCTTTTGACGGCCGACGAGACCGAGACCGTATTCCATGAGTTCGGTCATGCCTTGCACGGTTTATTCTGCGATGTTCATTATTATGGCGTGTCCGACGTGCCTCGTGACTTTGTGGAGCTACCTTCGCAAGTCGATGAGCATTGGGCCGTTGAGCCGGAGGTATTGAAAGTGTACGCTAAACATTACCAGACCGGCGAGGTAATACCGCAAGCCCTTGTAGACAAGATGATCAAGAGTGGCAAGTATGGACAAGGCTTCGCTACGACGGAGTATCTGGCCGCCTCTTATCTGGATATGGATTATCATGTATTGAAAGAGATCCCTGCCGATTTGGATATTGAGAAATTTGAGGCGAAGGTCTTGGGCGATCGTGGTCTGATCCGTCAGATTCCGTCTCGCTATCGCTCCACTTATTTCGGACATACGATGGAAGGTGGATATACAGCCGGTTATTATAGTTATATCTGGGCGGAAGTGTTGGATTGCGACGCTTTCCAAGCTTATAAGGAGACGGGTAATATCTTCAACCCGGAGGTTGCCTCTAAATTCCGTAAATACGTACTGACCCCGGGCGGCATCGACGACGCTATGGACATGTACGTGAATTTCCGTGGCAAACAACCTAGCATCGATCCGCTGTTGGAGAACAGAGGGCTAAAATGAGCAGAACAATTTATAACTCATAAATCAAAAAATCAGTAAAGATGAAACAATTAATTATGGCAGCAGGATTAGCCGTTATGCTTACTGCCTGCGGTACTTCCGAAAAGAAGACCGTGGAGGGTGAGAACCCGTTCTTTGCGGAATATACCACCCCGTTTGGAGTTCCACCTTTTGATCAAATCAAGTTCGAGCACTACAAACCGGCCCTATTGCAAGGCATGGAAGAGGGACGCAAGGAGATCGAGGCGATCGTGAATAACCCGGAGGAGCCGACGTTCGAGAATACGATTGTCGCTTTGGATGAGCAGGGTGCGTTGCTTCGGAAGGTCCAGATCGTTTTCGGTGGACAGAATAGCGTGAATACGAATGATGAGATGCAGGCGTTAAGCCGTGAGATGTCGCCGCTATTGTCAAAATATAGTGATGATATCAACTTGAATCCGAAATTATTCGCTCGTGTGAAGGCGGTATACGATAAGAAGGATGAGTTGGGTCTCGATAAGGAGCAAATGAAGTTATTGGAGGAGACTTATAAGGACTTCGTTCGGGGTGGCGCTAATCTTTCCGCTGAGGATCAGGCTAAATTGCGTGAGTTGAATAGCAAGATCTCCATGTTACAGCTTACTTTCGGACAGAATATGCTGAAAGAGACGAACGCTTTCAAATTGGTGATCGACAAGCAGGAGGATCTTTCCGGTCTGCCCGAGACCTTGATCGCTAACGCCGCTCAAGCGGCTAAGGATGCCGGGATGGAAGGCAAATGGGTATTTACCTTGCAGAACCCGAGCGTGATGCCGTTCTTGCAATATTCCGATAAACGTGAGTTGCGTGAGAAGATGTTCAACGCTTATATCAACCGTGGTAATAATAATAATGAGAACGATAACAAGGAAGTGGTTCGTGATTTGGTTGCCGCTCGTTTGGCGAAAGCGAAGTTGATGGGCTATGATGATTACGCTTCTTTCGTGTTGGAGGATCGTATGGCGAAAAGCTCGGATAAGGTTTATCAATTGTTAGATGAGGTTTGGAAGCCTGCTTTGGCGAAAGCGAAAGAGGAATTGGCCGATATAAACGCCGAGATCAAGAAAGAAGGTGGCAATTTCGAGGCCGAGGGCTGGGATTGGCGTTATTATTTCGAGAAGGCCAAGAAGGCTAAATTCAATTTGGATGAGAATGAGGTTCGTCCTTACTTGAAGTTGGATAATGTTCGTGAGGGTGCTTTCTATGTAGCTAATAAGTTATATGGTATCACGTTCACCCCGATCCGTAATATTCCGTTGCCTTATCCGGAAGCGCAGGCTTTTGAGTGCAAAGATAAGGATGGCTCTCATTTGGGCGTTATTTATTTCGATTTCTTCCCTCGTGCCAGCAAGCGTGGTGGTGCGTGGTGTGGTTCTTATCGTCCGCAGGCTTATAAGGATGGCAAGCGTGTGGCTCCGGTCGTAACGATCGTTTGTAACTTTAGCCAGCCCGCTCCGGGACAACCTGCGTTGTTGAGCGCTGATGAGGCGAATACATTGTTCCATGAGTTCGGTCATGGTTTGCACGGCTTGTTCCGTGACGTGCATTACTCCGGTGTTTCTGGTGTTCCTCGTGATTTCGTGGAGTTGCCTTCACAGGTTATGGAGCATTGGGTATTCGAGCCGGAAGTATTGAAGGTGTACGCTAAGCATTATCAGACCGGCGAGGTGATCCCGGCCGAGTTGATCGAGAAGTTGGATAAGAGCGGTAAGTACGGACAAGGTTTCGCTACGACGGAGTATCTGGCGGCTTCTTATCTGGATATGGATTTCCATGCGGTCAGTGGTGATGCGGCGGATAAGAAAGTGATCAAGTTCGTTGACCAGACGAATAATGTTCCGGCCAACTTGAATGTGATGGATTTCGAGCAACAGACGTTAGGCCGTCGTGGTTTGCTGAAACAAATCCCTTCCCGTTACCGTACGACTTACTTCAACCATACGATGGGTGGCGGCTACACCGCCGGCTATTATAGCTACATCTGGGCTGAGGTATTGGATTGCGACGCTTTCGAGGCATTCAAGGAAACCGGCGACATCTTTAATCAAGAATGTGCCGATAAATTCCGTAAATATGTCTTGACCCCGGGCGGTATCGACGACGCTATGGATATGTACAAGAATTTCCGTGGCAAGGAACCGGGTACGGATCCGTTGCTGAAGAATAGAGGACTGAAATAATCTAGAAATGGAGATTTTATAAAGGCGGACCGGTTGGTTCGCCTTTTTTTGTATATGCTCAACCTCCCGGATCTGTATTACATTTGCTAAGTTTTATCACGAAAAAATAGCGATAGTATGGAGAAAAAGGATTTAGTAGAAGGGATGAGGTTGTATATCTATAAATTGCGTGTGGATGGGCGTTATTCCACGGCGAAGAGCTATCAGGATGCATTGAACTCATTCATGCGGTTTTGTGGGTTGGAGGTAATTCCCTATATCTATGTCAATAAGGAGAACCTTCGGCGTTATCAGGCCTTTTTGTTGAATAAAGGATGTACATGGAACACGGTGTCGACCTATATGCGTCGGATCCGTTGTGTGTACAACATGGCGGTGGAGGAAGGGTTGGCCCCCTATATCCCTTATTTATTTAAGGGAGTTTTCACGGGTATAGAGAGCAAACGCAAAAAGGCGTTACCACAGGATTTATTACGTTCTCTGATGACGGCCTCATTAGATGATCCGGAACTGAGAAAAACACGGCAGGCATTGTGCCTGATGTTCCAGTTTTGCGGAATGTCATTCGCTGATTTAGCCCATCTGGAGAAATCGGCACTCGATCAGAATGTGTTGCGATACAATCGTATCAAAACCAAAACTCCGATGAGTGTGGAAGTGCTGAATACTGCAAAGGAAATGATTAATCAGCTTCGTAGCAAGGAAAATTCTCATCCTGATTGTCCGGATTATCTGTTTGATATTCTTCGTGGGGATAAAAAACGGACGGATGAAAGAGGTTACCGGGAATATCAGTCCGCTCTCCGTCGATTTAATAATTCTCTGAAGGACCTGGCAAGAACCTTGCATTTGCAATCTCCTGTCACTTCCTATACGCTTCGTCATTCCTGGGCAACGACTGCGAAGTATCGGGGAGTCTCCATTGAAATGATTAGTGAATCATTGGGGCACAAATCTATTAAAACCACACAAATCTACTTGAAAGGCTTTGGACTTAAAGAACGTACAGAGGTAAATAAAGGGAATTTATCTTACATAAGAAACTGTTGTGTAGGTAGCGTAAAAACTGTAAAGTGTTAATCATCAGAATTAAAATATGTGTGTTACTTCTTAGGTAACGGAACTTAAATTTGACGCAAAGATAGACAAAAACACGAATAGAAAGCAAATATTCCTCCACTTTTTTTCGTTTTATCTGAAACATAGAGCAAAAAACTATTCGAACATGAAATAACCTTATTTTCATGCTCTATACTTTTTATTGCCTGATCTCTAGATTTTCCCTGTTGAGTATTAGGCCTTTCCATATTTTACGCCTTTGTCATGTGTGTGATTTCTATTTTCATCATAGTGTACGCTTCGTGTATGTATTATCCGTTACCTAAGAAGTAACGGAATCACATGGGGTAAAAAAATATGATTTTAACGAAACCAAAATCAGTAAATGCCGGGCCTATTAGTGGGACAGGGGAAGGCGTAGCACACTCAAAACGCTGGTATGTAGCACTCGTTCGAATGCATCACGAGAAGAAGGTATCCGAGCGTTTGTCTAAGATGGGAATTGATTCTTTTGTTCCCGTTCAGCAACAGATCCATCAATGGAGCGACCGTCGAAAGATGGTTGATACAGTCTTACTTCCCATGATGGTTTTTGTTCATGTCAATCCAAAAGAGCGTATGGAAGTCCTGAGCTTCTCCACGGTCAGCCGTTATATGGTGATGCGTGGTGAAAGCACTCCTGCCGTTATTCCTGACGAGCAGATGGCCCGTTTCCGTTTCATGCTCGATTATTCCGAAGAAGCAGTCTGTATGAATGATACTCCACTAGCGCGTGGTGAGAAAGTCCGTGTCATAAAAGGGCCTTTGAGCGGCCTTGTTGGCGAACTCGTGACTGTCGGGGGTAAGAGTAAGATTGCCGTTCGTTTAAATATGCTTGGCTGTGCTTGTGTAGATATGCCAATCGGTTATGTAGAACCCACAAAGATTAGTAATGACGACACAAAAAAACTTTAACGTATTTCTATTCATTCTACTGTTAGGAGTTTTTTCTCCTTTGATGGCTCAAAACATGAGCGATTCTCAAGTATTGGAATATGTCAAAGAGGGGATTAAACAAGGGAAAGAACAAAAACAATTAGCCTCCGAACTTGCCCGTAAGGGCGTGACCAAAGAACAGGCTATGCGTGTGAAGCAGCTTTATGAGCAGCAGAACAATGTCAATGCTTCCAACGCTACCGGTACGGATGTCAATGAATCCCGTCTTCGTGAAGAAATGAAGGAGAACACCTCCGATATGCTGGAAGACCATCCGAGCACTCAAGATCTTGCACGTAGTAATCAGGTTTTCGGACGTAACATTTTTAATACCCGTAACCTGACTTTTGAACCCAGTGTCAACATCGCCACGCCTTTAAATTACCGTCTCGGTCCCGGTGATGAAGTGATTATCGACATTTGGGGAGCCAGCCAGAACACTATCCGCCAACAGATTTCTCCTGATGGCACTATCAACATCCAGAAAATAGGTCCCGTTAACCTGAACGGCCTGACTATTTCTGAAGCCAATGACTATCTCAAGAAAACATTAAACAAGATATATAATGGTCTTAATAATACGAATGACCCCACTTCTGACATCCGTCTGACTTTGGGTAGCATCCGTACTATCCAGATCAATGTGATGGGTGAAGTAGTCCAACCGGGCACTTACTCTCTTTCTTCCTTTTCTACTGTATTCCATGCACTTTACCGTGCAGGTGGAGTCAGCGACATAGGTAGTCTTCGCAATGTGCAGCTGGTACGTAACGGCAAAAATATCGCCACGATCGACGTCTACCAATTTATCATGAAAGGCCACATTCAGGATGACATTCGTCTGCAGGAAGGTGATGTCGTGATTGTTCCTGCTTATGACGTATTGGTTAAGATCGACGGAAAAGTGAAACGCCCCATGCGTTTCGAAATGAAGAAGGACGAAAACTTATCTACGCTTATCAGTTATGCCGGTGGATTTGAAGCCGATGCCTACACCCGTTCTTTGCGTGTCGTACGCCAAAACGGACAGGAGTATGAAGTAAACACGGTCAAAGACCTTGATTATAGTGTCTATAAAATGCGGAATGGTGATGTTGTGACTGCCGAGGCTATCCTTAACCGCTTCACTAATAAGCTTGAAATCCGTGGTGCCGTTTACCGTCCCGGTATCTACCAGCTAAACGGTAAACTGAATACCGTCCGCGAACTGGTGAACGAAGCCCAAGGCTTGACGGGTGATGCTTTCTTGAACCGTGCTGTCCTTTATCGTCAGCGTGAGGATCTTACTACTGAAGTTATCCCTGTTGACATTAAAGCCATCATGGATGGTACTTCCCAAAATATCATCCTGGCGAAAAACGACATTCTTTATATTCCCAGTATCCATGATTTGGAAGATAGGGGAGATGTTGTAATCCACGGCGAAGTAGCCAAACCTGATTCCTATCCTTATGCTGATAATATGACTCTTGAAGACTTGATCATTCAGGCCGGAGGCTTGCGTGAAGCCG
>OGMK01001099.1_pt1 | contig 15380 bp, 17 predicted proteins | sample 1573151 | NCBI WGS metagenome assembly OGMK01 (sample SAMEA2581887, study PRJEB24529) | metagenome | biome: Human gut stool | place: China | collected 2011
TACGCATCCATGAGCGGCTCCGGCTCATCCGTATTCGGGCTGTTTGCTCCCGACACAATGTTACCGAAAGTTAATTGTGGAATCAATGCGTTTTGTTTTAAAGGAAAGCTATAAGCGGAATGAGCTTGTCAAGAAATAAAAAGGGCGTGAAAGCCAAAGCAATCACGCCTGAATATATATTCAACTCAAAATTCATACTCCCAATACAATATCCGCATCAATATTCAACTTTCTACTCATTTCACGAGCCACTTTCAAAGTTGGTTCACATTTACCCGAAAGATACTCACTCACACGTGACGGACTGACATTCAGCAACTCTGATAATTTAGTTTGAGTAAGCCCAAGCTCATACATACGAAGTTTGAGCACATCTACCAAAGCAGGAGCTTTTACCGGAAAATGCTCTTCTTCATAATCAGCAACCAAGTCAGAAATCAAATCCAATTCAAGGAAGTTATTATCATCAGTCGGAGTATTATTACTGACCACCTTCAGTAATTCCTCAATCCTTGCACAAGCCGCCTTGTACTGCTTTTCTGTTTTTATCTTTGCCATATCAACTTACAGTTTTTAAGTGTGTCTCACTAATTTATTTTATACAGAAGAACAATCTTTATTATCATACTCTTTATGAGTACCAATCCAACGAATAAAAACTTTCCTATGGGGAAATAATATCATTGCAACCAACCTATAATCATTGCCCTTAATATTAAAAACATATCTGTCATTACCTACATAGTCTACACTATTGAAAGTTTGTTTTATATCAGCCAAACATGACCAATCAGACTTCTCTGTCTTTTTATACCAATCACGCAAAGCTATCTCAGAGTCAGCATGCTTCAAGATGTGATTCCTTATAGCTGCAAATGATATTATTCTCATAACTTATTTCTAATTTGAAACAAAGATAGTAGTTATTTTCTGGAAAGCAAAAGTTTTTTCCAATATTCAGAAAAAAAATAGAGCCACCCCCTAAAGCAGTTCGCCCATGCCCCGGGCGAACAAAAAACGGTACCACGACTCACGTCGTAGTACCGTCACAACACAAACACAAAATAAAACACGACAAAACTACTATGCAATCTTTCCTGTCTATGCCGGGGAGGCATAAGTACTATTTACGTATATTCGCATACTCATAAACAGCTTCAGGTCGATTAGCATCAAATAAACAAATCGCATGCACGATTTGTTTAATCTTTTATGTTTATTTTAAAACAAATCTCTTTTATTGAATCCCTCTTTCACGGAGTTTCAGCTGCCAGTTCCATGCAGAACGTAAAGTATCTTCCAAAGTTTCTACAGCCTTCCAACCCAGTTCCTGATTCGCGAAATCCGGATTCGCCCAAACTTTTTCAATGTCGCCTGCACGACGTCCGACAATCTGATAATTCAATTTTACGCCGGTGGCTTTTTCAAAGCCATTTATTAATTCCAATACAGAAACACCACGTCCTGTACCGATATTGAATACTTCCACTTTTTCTTTTTGTGTCTTTTCCAAGATACGACGGATAGCGATCACGTGGGCTTTAGCCAAGTCAACAACATTGATAAAGTCACGGATACAAGAACCGTCCGGTGTATCATAATCATCACCAAACACACTTAGTTTCTCACGGATGCCGATGGCGGTTTGGGTCAGATATGGAATCAGGTTTTGAGGAACCCCATTAGGCAGTTCACCCAACAATGCCGTAGGATGCGCACCAATCGGATTGAAATAGCGCAGCATAATCGCATTGATCGGAGCACCTGAAGCTACCGTATCACGAATAATCTCTTCATTGATCTGTTTCGTATTTCCGTATGGCGATTCCGCTTTCTTAATCGGAGCCTTTTCTGTCACCGGCAATTCATCCGGCTGGCCATATACCGTACAGGAAGAAGAGAACACAATACCTTCTACTCCATGTTTTGGCATCAGTTCGAGAAGGTTAATCAAAGAAACCAGGTTATTACGGTAGTAAAGCAACGGTTTCTGTACCGATTCTCCTACTGCTTTGCTCGCTGCAAAGTGAATGATCGCCTTAATTCCTTTATATTTTGTAAATACTGCATCAAGACCAGCAAAGTCCAGGCAATCCAGCTTTTCAAAAACTGGGCGAATACCGGAAACTTTCTCTATATTGTCAACAACATCAGCACTTGAATTTGATAAATTATCGATGATGATTACTTCATATCCACTGTTTTGTAGTTCTACAACAGTATGAGACCCTATGTATCCTGTCCCGCCTGTTACTAAAATTCTTTCTTTCATATACTTTATAAAAATGGTTAGTTTCTCGGCTTATCATTGTTTGAGTTACAAATGTATGGAAATAAAATGGAATAGCAATAATTTGCCACAATTTTATTTGCTGAAAAGTAATTTAGGTACGATTGGGTGGCAATCAGGTATAAAAAAGAATTGGAAACTCAAAGCTGTATGTCGCCATACAGCAGAGCTTCCAATCCCCTATTTAATTATCAACTGTAAATCCTTACACCACGCCGGAGAATCCCATGAATGCCATAGCAAGCAAACCGGCGGTAATCAAGGCAATCGGAGTGCCTTGCATTCCTTTAGGTACTTTCACAAGGCTCATCTGTTCGCGCAATCCGGCAAAAAGCACCAGTGCCAGACCGAAACCGATGGCCGTAGAAAACGCGTACACAACACCTGTCAGCAGGTCGTAGTCTTTCTGAATCACCAGGATAGCCACACCAAGAATACAACAGTTGGTTGTAATCAAAGGCAAGAACACGCCCAAAGCCTGATACAGAGCAGGCGATACTTTTTTCAGAATGATTTCCACCATCTGCACCAATCCGGCAATGACCAGAATGAACGTAATCGTCTGCAAATATCCCAGCCCGAAAACATCCAATACAAACTTCTGAATCAGGAAGGTAACGATGGTCACGAAGGTCAACACGAAAGCAACCGCAGCGCTCATACCCATCGCAGTCTCTACTTTCTTGGATACGCCCAGGAACGGACAGATACCCAAGAACTGCGACAACACGATGTTGTTTACAAAGATTGCCGAAATAAATATCAATATATATTCCATATTCTTTTCTTATTTAATTGAATTAGGCTTTCTTGAAACTGTTAATCAGCGCAATGAGGTATCCCAAAGCGATGAAAGCACCCGGAGCCAATACAAATACCAACATTCCATATTCTTCCGGCATGATGGTCAGATCGAAAATCTTACCGGTTCCCAGAAATTCACGGACAGCACCCAGCAATGTCAGGGCAATGGTGAAACCAAGTCCCATGCCGATACCGTCGAACATAGAAGCAACTGCGTTATTCTTGGCGGCGAATGCTTCGGCACGTCCCAACACAATACAGTTCACTACAATCAACGGGATGAAAAGTCCGAGCGTAGCGTACAGTCCCGGCACGTATGCCTGCATCACCATTTGAAGCAAGGTTACGAAAGATGCGATCACCACGATAAACGACGGGATACGCACCATATCCGGAATCAGGTTCTTGATTAAAGAGATCACCACATTCGAGCAGATCAATACGAACATGGTAGCCAGTCCCATACCCATACCATTGATGGCCGACGAAGTCGTACCCAATGTAGGACACATACCGAGCAGGAGTACAAACGTAGGATTCTCTTTGATAATCCCGTTCATCATTACTTTAAAGTTATTCATTGTCTGTCTCCTTTCTTATTTAGCACTGACCGAATCAGTAAGTTCAACTTTTATCGTAGCTCCCGTAGCAGTGTCAGAGTCTGCGCCTGTAGCCTTTTGAGAAGCACCGCTGACACCATTCACTTTACCACCTTCTGCCTTATAAGCCTGATAAGCAGCATTTACAGCATTCAAAAACGCACGTGAAGTAATGGTAGAAGCTGTAATGGCATCCACCGCTCCCCCATCTTTGCTGACGGTCAACGGAGCTTCACCCGGATTCATCCCCAAAATAGATTTCGTACTCGCTTCGTGAGATACAGCCTGTTCTCCCTTGGCCGGGTCGTATGCTCCGAACCATTTGTCGGCTTTAGAGCCCAGTCCCGGAGTTTCCGCGTGAGCGAGTAACGAGTAATTATAGATTTTACCTTCGGCGTTAAAACCGACCAGTACTTTCAGTTCGCCGCCAAATCCCATTGATTTAGCTTCGACGGCCGTTCCTACAAGTTCTTCGCCGTTCTTGGCGGGATAAACGATGAAGTCAACGTTCTTCTTTCCGTCTTTCTCGCTGAAGATCGTATCGCTTTCCGCTACCGGATTATTGGTAAATTCGGGAAGAACCTTTTTCAAGGCCTCGTTCAGCGTCTTCGCGTTCGCTTCGGCAATGGGGCCTTTTGTCAGTTCGTTTACATAAGCCAGCAACGCTACGGAGACAGCCGTCACACCCGTAAGCACCAGCAACATATTCTTTAAAGATGATTGTAACTTTTTCATTTCTTCTTCGCTACCTCCCCAAAGCGTTTAGGTTTACAATAGGTGTTAATCAGCGGAGTGAACGCATTCATAATCAGGATGGCGAACGACATACCTTCGGGATAGGCACCGAACAGACGGATGACAACCGTCAGCAGACCGATACATACACCATAAATCAACATTCCTTTTTTGCTCATCGGAGAAGTCACATAGTCGGTTGCCATAAAGACAGCACCCAGCATCAGACCGCCGGAGAGCAATTGCAATACCGGAGAAACGTATTTTTCAGGATCTGCCAGGTGCATGATACCTGCAAAGATAAACACGGTAGCCAGGATAGACACAGGAATATGCCAGGTGATGATTTTCTTCCAGAGCATATAAACGAGTCCGATCAGCAGGGCCAGTGCACTCACCTCACCCAAGCATCCGCCATTCTGTCCGATCAGCAAGGTCAATGCGTCCGGAATCTGGCTTAAAGCGGCAGTGTCACCGTAGATGGCTTGCTTCATCAATGCCAGCGGAGTGGCACCGGTGGTAGCATCCGTATAAGCGGTCAACTGTCCGACTACCGGCCAGCTGGTCATCTGCACCGGAAAAGAAAGCAACAGGAACACACGTCCTGCCAGTGCCGGATTAAAAGGATTGCAGCCTAATCCACCGAAAGACATTTTGCCTACACCGATAGCAAACAGTGCACCCAGAATGATAATCCAGATAGGGAGATTAGACGGTAAGTTGAATGCCAGCAACACACCTGTGATGATGGCAGAGCCGTCGCAGATGGTGGTGGTAGGTTTCTTCATTAAATATTTCCCGATCGCCCATTCGAAGAACAAACAAGCTGCAACGGAAGTAGCCGTGACAATCAGGGCACCCAGTCCGAAGAAATAGAGAGACACCAGAAAAGCCGGAATCAGTGCGATCAGCACGCCATACATATTTTTCTGTACGCTGTCTCCGCCATGAACGTGGGGTGATAGTGATACGATTAATTTATTTTCCATATTCGTTATTTTTTAGCTTGACGTGCACGAATCATAGCACCTACTTTGCCTTTGCCCAGACGACAGTAGTCGAGCAACGGACGGTTGGCAGGACAAGTGAACTGGCAAGAGCCGCACTCGATACAATCCATGATTCTTTCTTTTTCCATTGTTTCAAAATCTCCGTTTTCGGACAAAGCTCCGAGCAAGTACGGTTCCAGTCCCATCGGACAGGCACTCACGCACTTCGCGCAACGGATACAAGTCTGCGCCTCACCACGTTTGGCTTCCTTCTGATTCATAATCAGGATACCGGAACTGCCCTTCGCAGTAGGAACCTCGATATTTACGAGCGCCTTACCCATCATCGGACCGCCACCGATCACCTTACCCGTATCTTCGGGCAGACCACCGCAAGCGTCAATCAACTGTTTCATCGGTGTACCGATACGAGCCAGGAAGTTGGAAGGTTTCGCAACCGACTTTCCTGTCACGGTAATCACACGTTCGAACAACGGCTTATTTTTCTGTACAGCTTCATAAACGGCAAATGCTGTTCCCACGTTCTGAACGACTGCTCCCGTAGAGATAGGCAATGCGCCGCTCGCCACCTGACGTTTGGTGATTGCGTCAATCAATTGCTTTTCACCTCCTTGCGGATATTTCACCTTCAAGGGCACTACTTCGATACCTGCATAGCTGGAAGCCACTTTGGTCATCAGTTCGATAGCATCCGGCTTATTATTTTCGATTCCGATAAATGCCTTGTTCACTTTCACCGCTTTCATCAGGATAGAAACACCCACCATGATTTCTTCCGCGTGTTCCAGCATCAGCTGATGGTCGGCAGTCAGGTAAGGTTCGCACTCTACGGCATTGATAATCACACATTCAGCCTTGAAAGAAGGAGGAGGACAAAGTTTCACCTGCGTAGGGAAACAAGCACCGCCCAGACCTACGATTCCAGCATCGGCAATCTTCTTCACGATCTCTTCTGCGGAAAGTTCACACTCTTTCACCAGTGTGGTGCTACGGTCGATTGTTTCTTCCCATTCGTCGCCTTCCACATCAATGAAGATGGCAGGTTTCGCATAACCGCTGGCATCGACTATGGTATCAATCTTCGCCACTTTACCACTGACCGAAGAGTGAATTGCTGCCGAAACAAAGCCGGCAGGTTCGGCAATCCGTGTGCCTACCTTTACCACATCCCCTTTCGCTACAACCGGTTTTGCAGGCGCACCGATGTGCTGCCCCAGCAAAATAACAGCCTTTGCAGGAACTTCCGCTGTGATAATAGGTTGATGTGCCGACAATTTATTTTCGTGTGGATGAACTCCACCAATTGAAAATGTCTTTAACATACAGTTCTGTATTTTATTCTGTTATTATTCTGTTACTTTCGGAGCTTCTGTAGCCTTTGCAGCAGGAGTTTCCACTTTTGCAGCCGGTTTCGGAGCAGCCGGAGCTTCTTCTTTCGGTTTCCGCGGCGGGAAATTCAACTCGATAATGCTATTCTGCGGACAAACTTCCACACATTTCCGGCAAGATTTACACTTGTTCGGATCGATGTAAGCCAAATTGTTTTCCAGCGTAATAGCCTCGAACGGACAAGTCTTCACACACTTGCCACAGCCGATACAGCTCACTGTACAAGCCTTACGTGCCACAGCTCCCTTGTCTTTATTCACACAAGAGATATACACGCGGCGTGACTTCTTTCCTTGCGGACGGATTTCGATGATCGCTTTCGGGCAAGCCTTCACACAGGCGCCACAAGCGGTACATTTCGCTTCATCCACTTCCGGAAGTCCCGTTTCAGGATTCATGTGGATGGCATCGAACTGACAAGCAGCCACACAGTCGCCACACCCCAGACATCCGTAACTACATCCCGTTTCCCCACCATACAGCGAAGCGGCAATAGCACAACTCTTCGCACCATCATATTGGTTGGTACGCGGACGATTGGCACACGTTCCGTTACATCTTACCACTGCTACCATCGGTTCAGCTTCACCGGCTGCAAGTCCGAGGATATCAGCAATTTGTGCCATGACAGGTTGTCCACCTACGGGGCAGAATTTACCATCCAGCGAACCGGCTTTGACGCAAGCGTCGGCAAATCCGCTACAACCGGGATAGCCACATCCACCACAATTAGCCTGGGGAAGCACTTCTCCCACCTGAGCAATCCGCGGGTCTTCATACACGGCAAATTTCTTGGAAGCCACATAAAGAATAGCGGCCAGCACGAGCGCTATAGCTCCCAATGAAATCACTGCAATCAGAATCAAATTCATAATGTTTTTAGTTATTTATTGGTTTTATAGTAAATGAAAATTGTTGTTTGAGTCGCGTTTTATTGAGCCACAAAACGAAATAATAAGGTATAAGGACAGCCAGAGAAAGAAGTGCTGCATACAACTCATTCTCTATCCACGCCATCAAAAGAAACAATGAAAATATAAGAAGTACGAAAGGAAGTACGAAAGCCAATACCACTGCCATCATGCCCATCGACGTTTCGCCGACCACCATCACCTTCTCTCCCACCTGATAGGAAGAAGCCGCGGTATCTATAATATCTATGATTTTGTCCTTACTATCCGCCGAGGAACAATGCCCCTTTGCGCTACAAGCCGCGCAAGCCGATGTCTGGACAATCCTCACCGACAGATGAGAACCTTGGATGTTTTCCACAATACCTAGATGCTTTATAGTATTATTCGTCATTTTGCAAACTCCGCATTACAAATCGCGGCAAATTTAATCATTATTTGTGAACTACGAAGCATTCCCCCAACTTTTTCTACATAATAAATTGTTATTTTTTGCGTTTTCGTTATCGCACACGGAAAAGATATAGCTACCATTTGATATTTTTCAAGAATGGCAAATAGACATCCTAAACAAAAAATCCCAGCCGTTTTATTTCTTCAGCCGGGATTTTCCATCAATTATTTCACAGATTACTCCACTATCCATTTCTCAATATTACGCATTTTCGCGTTAAAGTTCTATATTTCAAACTCCGACTCTACCGCATTGGTGTTCGCATAAAAGGGAAGCAAAAATTTAATAAATCCTTCCTCTACTTCGCGATTAGGGAAGCCTAAACTATAAATTCCAAATTCTTCGTCATACCCTTTGATAGTGAGATAACCGCTCTGATAAATGACCGGAATGGGATTGTCCGATGTTGAATCAATACTGTTCAATACAGCGGCACTCGTTTCCTCATGCGCCATACGTTCCAAGTCATAATGATGTTTTTTCAGCAACTCCACTAGATAAGTAGGAGTTCCCGTTTCAAACCAATAACTACCGAACTCTCTATATTTAAAAGTATTAAGCAAGCTGAACGGATTATATATTCCGATAGAATTGTATGTAAAATGATAGCCATCATAGTACTCCCTCAATCTATTGCACAGTTCACCATAAGTCAGCTCCTTTGCATCCGCCAGTTCATGCAGTTCAATTTCCAAATTATCATGCAATTCTTTTTCAGAAACTCCGCAAATATCCACGTATTGCTTCCGCATTGAGATGTCATCGAGATTATTTAAATCGCTGAACACGCTTACCTTACCGAATTTCGTCACTCCCGTCAGAAAAGCAAACTGAATGCAACCGTCCATAGTCTTCAGCACACTATAAAAAGCTTTCATGGTATTACGGAATTCCTTCTGAAGCTCCTCGTTACCTATTGCTTGTAACATGGGCTTATCATATTCATCTATCAGAATGACCACACGCTGCCCGGTTTGCTCATAAGCCCGTTCAATAAGGCCGCGAAAACGCAATGCAAAAGTTGTTTCCGACGGGGCGGTGCCATATTGCTGTTCCCATTTCTCCAATGTGAAATTCAATATGCTGTCCAGGCTCTCCCGCGTATCATACTTCTCCGTATTAAGATCGATATGAAAAATGGGATATGTAATCCAATCCTTTTCCAGCTTTTCCATGGCCAAGCCCTCAAAAAGTTCTTTCTTGCCCAAGAAATACGCTTCAAGCGTAGATATCAACAGACTTTTTCCAAAACGACGGGGACGGCTCAAGAAATAATAACTGCCTGTCTTCACCATCTGATAAATCAAAGCAGTCTTATCAATATAGAAATAACCGTCTTTCCGGATTTTTTCAAAGTTCTGTATGCCAATGGGGTATATCTTGCTACTCATACGCTTTTAAAATTATTTAAATTATAATACAACTATGCATACGTTCCTCTTGAAATCACCCAATCAGCAATTGTCCGAGTCTCCGCACTAAAATTTATTGCAACCTTTACCACCGGAAGCCCGCAAAGAGCAAAACGATCTGCATATTGCTGCAAATCAATTTGCTTCATGGCAATCTCTGCATTTTGATTCAATTTCAGTTCTACCAGATAGAGAGTAGTCCTCGTGCGAAGCACCATATCCACACGTCCTTTCAGCGTGTGCACCTCCACATCGGTATAAATGCCCAGCAATGAGAATATCACATATAGCATCTGCTGGTAATGTCCCTCATAATCCGTGTTGTCGCAATATGGCACAGTGGAAAGAAAAGCCTGAAGCAGCTTCAAAGCCTCGTCCATATCTCCCCGCACAATGTTACGCGCCAAATTACGCACCACACTGTTCACCTCATGACTGTCACTCGTCACATAAGAGGGAATCAGGCTTTTCATCAGACCGACACGCACCTCTTTGTTTGGAATATCAAGCATATATGCGTCAAATTCCAAATCCGCACCCTTTATCGTAAGGTAACCGGCCTGATAAAGCAACGGCATATAATTAGTCGCTAACTCCAAAGGCACGTTAAAATCACTGGGAGACGCTTCCTCGCCACCAATTTCTGATGGCAATACAGCATATTTACGCAGCATCTCTATGATATAAGTGGGTGTACCACTCTCAAACCAATAAGAGCCGATCTCTCCCAAAGCCATCGCCTTCAGCAAACTGAAAGGATTGAAAACGTCGGGCGACGGCCACGAAAAATGATAACCGTCATAATTTTCCTTCAGTTTGTCCAACATCTCCTCTGCAGTAATTCCCAACCGGGTAGCCAGATGCTTTACATCGGGAGCCATTTGAGTACGGAGTTCTTCAGCAGTGATACCGCAAATGGCAGCATAATCAGGCAGCATACTCACATTGGTGATATTATTAAGTTCACTGAACACGCTAAGTTGCGAGAACTTGGTTATACCCGTAAGAAAAACAAAGCGCAGATAAGGATCACACGCCTTCAACGGACTGTAAAAATTGCGCATCACATTACGCAACTGCGGCAGATTTTTCTCCTCATGAACCACATCAAGCAGAGGAGCGTCATATTCGTCTATCAAGACAACCACTTTTTTACCTGTCTGCTTGTAAGCACGTTTTATAAGTCCCTCCAGACGCTGATTCACATACAGTTCCTCTTCTACACGTCCATAAATCTCCTCGTATGCCATGAGTTTCAATTCCAGTTCCGCGTTCAGTTGTTCCTTGTCCACATGTTTAGCGGTACTCATGTCGAAGTGCAACACCGGGTGTTGTATCCATTCCTTCTCCAATGTCTCCATGGCCAGTCCCTCAAACAAATCCTTCCGTCCCTCGAAATAACAGTGAAGGGTACTGGTAAGCAAAGATTTTCCAAAACGTCGGGGACGGCTTAGAAACAGATAGCTGGAAGCCGAATGCGTCATCCGGTACACATATTCCGTCTTGTCAATATAGAGAAAATTCCCCTCACGTATCTTAAAGAAAGTCTGTATCCCGATAGGATATAATCTTTGCAAATCTTCCATATCAATCTTATTTTTCACAAAGCTACAAAAAAATCCATTCATAAAGACCGCAGGCGGGAAACTTTTTCCCGCCTGCCGCTTTTACCTTATCTGTTTTTTCACCGTTCTCCTCTCTCATCCTCTTTTCTTCTCCTGTATCGAAAATACATTCTCCTCCATTCATCCCAGATAACTCCGGCTTCCTCTTCATTGAAGGCATCCAGACAGCACTCCACCACTTTTACGTAATCACTCAATGGGCGTTTTGCCCCTTTTTTAAATCATTAAAAGTAGAGTGGCCGATGTGTACGCTCTTCCGTATTTCGTCATTTTTCAAATCCGCACGCTTTTGCAACTCTCCTATGTAAACTCCTAAAGCTACATATAAACCTTTTTCATTTTCCATTCTTTTTTATTGTTAAAATTACACTGTAACGGTTAATTATTTTCACTTTCATCCCAACATGTCGGGACGATGTCTATTTTGCATTTACTAATTTTACGCCGTGTTTTGAAACACACTCATATTTTTTTGCAAAAATAAATATTTTAACTTGAAACAAAAAGAAAATGATGCCAAACAACTACAGAATGTCCTATTTCATGCCACCTATCGCTCCTATCAAAGACAAACAAGGCCGACTGATGACTCCTCCCACGCTTATCCCCTTCTGCGAAGTCTCCATCGAACAAGTTTTCCAAATGATTACTTGCAACGAAAATCTCAAAGCCCTGACCGAACAAGTACGCAACTCCGAAGATATACGAACCGCCAAAGCGTCATTACTACCGTATGTGACCCCCTGCGGCACATTCACCCGCCGTAGCAGTAAGGATTTCGTCTCCCCGTCTCACCTGGTGATAGTAGATGTGGACGGTCTCCACTCTTATCAGGAAGCAGTGGAAATGCGACGTATGCTCTATGACGATCCTCTCCTACAACCTGTACTCACCTTTGTCAGCCCCAGCGGACTGGGTGTAAAGGCATTTGTTCCCTGCCATTATTCCTCCACGACAAATGACATCCAAAATATCACAGACAACATGAGTTGGGCGATGCGGTACGTAGAGACGGCATACAATACGGTAACAGCAGTTTCTTCCGAAACAAAATCCAAAGTAGATTTCTCCGGCAAAGACCTCGTGAGAGCCTGTTTCCTTAGTTACGACCCGGAAGCATTGTTCAGAACCACCAACAAATAAATCATAAATCAAAAATCATAAATCAAAATGACCGATATTGAATCTTTACGCCGTCTCACCGAAGCAGTCGAAGCGGCAGGAGCGGACATTGCTCCCACTTATCTTGAATACGTACAATTGTCATTCGCCATCGCAACGGATTGCGGCGAAGCAGGACGTGAGTTTTTTCACCGCCTGTGCCGGGTGTCTCCCAAGTATCAGCGCGAACATGCCGAACGGGTATTCTCCAACGCACTCCACACCCAACGTGGAGAAGTGCACCTGGGCACCGCTTTCCACCTTGCCGAAGCGACGGGAGTAAGCATCTGCATAGAAGAAATGCCCAAACATCCCACAGGTACAAAAGGTACAGCAGGTACAGCACGCAAATTTCCCCCACACACGGGCGCGCATAATAAGGTGGGAAATGACAATATCTCCGATGATAGAGAAGGGGAAGAAGAACTATTACCAGGCAGTGAACCACAACATCAATTGCCCACTTTCCCGGAAAACGACTGGCCGGAATTTTTGCAACGTATCATAAAAGCCGGGAGCAGCCCAATACAACACGACATCATGTTATTGGGAGCGCTCACTGCCCTGGGTGCTTGTATGTCGCGCCACGTGCGATGCCTATATGGCGGCAAATACCATCACCCCAGCCTCCAATGTTTCGTAGTGGCTCCTTCGGCTTCCGGCAAAGGTATCCTTTCCTACATCCGCTTACTCGTGGAACCTATCCACGACGAGATCCGCAAAGAAGTGGCCATACAGATGAAAGCATACAAAAAAGAGAAAGCCGAGTATGATGCAATGGGAAAAGAACGAACCAAAAAGGAGGCTCCACAAATGCCCCCTAACAGGATGTTCCTCATTTCGGGCAACAACACCGGTACGGGTATCCTACAAAACATCATGGACTCCGACGGAACCGGACTTATCTGCGAAGCGGAAGCGGACACTCTTTCCACCGCCATCGGATCGGACCACGGTCATTGGAGCGATACCCTGCGCAAAGCGTTCGACCACGACCGCTTGTCCTACAACCGCCGCACCGACCAGGAATACCGGGAAGTGAAGAAAAGCTATCTTTCCGTCCTGATTTCGGGTACGCCGTCGCAGGTGCAAACTTTCATTCCGACGGCAGAAGACGGATCATACTCCCGCCAATTATATTATTACATGTGCGGAATCAGTAAATGGATCAGCCAATTTATGGGCAACGAGATAGATTGGGAGGAGATATTCACCGCTATGGGACTGGAATGGAAAGAAAAGTTGAGCGTGATAAAATCGCACGGCATTCATACCCTGCAACTCACGGATGAACAAAAAGAAGAAATCGACACCGTCTTTTCCGACTTATTTGAACGCTCCAGTGTAGCTAATGGAAGGGAAATGTATAGCTTTGTGGCACGTCTGGCTGTCAATCTATGCAGAATCATGTCGGAAATAGCCGTATTGCGTGCCCTCGAAAGCCCGCAGCCCTACGACTTCAAGACCTCTCCCACCTCTCCTTTCACACCGGACAAGGAGATTCCTGCAGACAACCGCAAAGATGACATCATTACCCGTTGGGATGTATCCATTTCACAGGAAGACTTTCATGCTGTGCTTAGCCTTGCGGAACCTCTCTACTGCCATGCCACGCATATTCTATCGTTCCTCCCCAGTACAGAAGTCAGCCATCGTCCTAATGCCGATCGTGATTATCTTTTCCAGAAACTGGGTGATGAATTTACTCGTACCCAGTTACTGGAAGAAGCAGTTGCCATGGGAATTAAAGAAAACACAGCCCTCACTTGGCTGAAACGGCTCACCAAACACGGAAAATTAATCAGTATGGACGGTAAAGGGTTGTATGCGCGTGCGTGTGTGTATGAGTGAACCGGAAAAAGTGTACCTACTGTACCCGTTTTACTTACGGATACGGTAGTCATTTCAATTACCGCATCCATTTTGACTGATACAATCGTTTTTCCTGCATAAAGCATCGCTTTAGGAGGTGTAAAGCTAAGCTTTAGACATCGTAAAGCGGTGCTTTAGACACCATAAAGCGACGCTTTATTTAAGGCTCTCCCAGGGCATCCACAATGACTCTCACCTCCAATGGTGTGAATGAGCGTCGCTTTGATTCGTAGCCTAAGTCGTACAGGCGTTGCAGAAGTCCGGGACACAAAGAGATCCATTTCTTCATTTTTCGATAGGCAGCAATATCGGTAAGTTCCGGAGAATAGAGTTGCGCCAGCTCCATGCGCCCGTAGGCACGTATTTTGAATTCGTTCATAATGGATAAGTTTCTGATTTACAATTACAAAAATAGCAAAATATTTCTACATAGCCAACGCTTTTTTATTGAATAATCGATCATAATTGCACACAACCGACAACAATCGTACGCAACTGTGTACTATTGATTTTCCGGAGTTTGAGGGTAGGGATACAGTTCTGGACTTTTACTTTGGTCTCAGGGATTTCTTAAACGTGTACGAGCTTTTGGATGACCATTACCGGATCTACGCGGAGAACGTGGGAGTCACTTCCTTTAAAGTAAGGCTTTTCTGCGTGGACCCGTCGGCGAACCTCTCCCTCTGCATGTCCCAGGGAAACAGCACGATCCTGTTTTCGGCAACCATGCTGCCGATCCGGTATTACAAGACACTGCTCTCCGGAAACGAGGACGACTACGCGGTCTATGCGAACTCGCCCTTCGAGGAAGAAAAACGTCTTCTCATGGTTGCGACGGACGTCAGCAGCCGCTACTCCAGGCGCAGCGAGAGCGAATACCGGAAGGTGGCGGAGTATATCAGGGAGGTGGTCCTCTCTAAGAGCGGCAACTACATGATATTCTTCCCGTCCTACCAGTATATGGAACAGGTGGAATATGCCGTGGAGGACATGGACTTCCCAGCGGATCTCCTGGTCCAGGGACAGGGCATGAAGGAACAGGAACGCCTGGAATTCTTAGAAGAATTTGAAAAGGCCCTTCATCACTCCCTTGCGGCTTTCTGCGTCATGGGCGGCGT
>OGMK01001101.1_pt1 | contig 15359 bp, 8 predicted proteins | sample 1573151 | NCBI WGS metagenome assembly OGMK01 (sample SAMEA2581887, study PRJEB24529) | metagenome | biome: Human gut stool | place: China | collected 2011
TAAGATCGTTTCTTTATTACATTCCGTATGCAGTTTTGGCGGGAAAAGTCATCGCCGCCAAAACTGCATACGGAATGTAATAAAGAAACGATCTTATAAATCTGTTTTCGATTTTTTTGCGAAAAATCACAAGCGGCAACATCCTTATAAGATATGTGACAAGCGCCATAACCGTTATATATATAAATATATTCTCAGCCGTTTTCATTTGCTTCGTCCTCCTTTACGGGTTTTAAGAGGGCGCCGACAGTCGCGGAAAGAACGGCGCAAATGATTATTACAAATCCCGAAGAGACTTTACAAAGACCCGGCACGTATTTGAAACATATACTCAACGCCGCCGACAATAATACCACAATAGCCACAGTCTTATTATGCTTTGCGGGCGGAATAAATATAGCTATAAACATACCGTAAATCGCAATGCCGAGAGCGGAGCGCACGGACAGCGGAAGCACGGTGCTCGCCGCAGCACCTATAAGAGTACCGAGAGTCCACCCTACTATTGGCAAAAGAGCAAGCCCGTACATATATTTTTTGCCGACCTCTCCTTTTTGACCCGAGGCTACGGCAAATATTTCATCGGTATTGCTGAACGCTATTAAAAATCGGTCAAGCAAATTTACGCTCTTGTGAAGCTTTTGCGACAGAGAAACCGACATCAGCGCATAGCGTATGTTTATGACAAGCTGTGTTAGTGCCATTTCAAGATAAGCTCCGCCGGCGAGAATTAAATCAAGCCCTGCAAACTGACCTGCCGAAGTCAAATTCGTCATAGAGATAAGCACCGCCGTAAAAACGGGCAAGCCGCCCTCGACAGCCATCATACCGAATGTAAACGAAACCGAAAGATAGCCGAGCGCTATCGGCAAACCGTCCTTCAGGCCTTTTTTAAAACTGTTTTGAAATTCCGTCATTTTTCTTCCTGCGTTTTCTTCCCTGCGATATAAAAAGCACACCTCGGTGAAGCCCCGAACGGTGTGCTTTTAACAGCATTGAACATTATAATCACAAAGTCGATTTATGTCAATATTATTCGGTTTTATTCTGCTATTTCTAACAGCATTCGTATAATATACATATTTAGAAGCTACCGCATTCGCTTTCGCCCCGATCGTATAACCGACATACTTAGGCTCACCGGCCTCCACACTTTCTTTTGTGGGTTGGAAATAAGATGAGCGACGAGGGTCCTCACGTGTATTCATATGATCCACGATCACGTCTGCGGCACAATACTCCGTCTTACGTGTACGATAACCGTCTGCCATCGGTTCGTAATAGTTGGGGTCTGTTCCGATCCACCAGAAGAAAGCATTATCATCGTTGCTTTCCATGATCGGATACTTAGTGGGATTACCCATGACTTCCTCTACGGTCTCCTTAGCCAACGCCGGGGAAACCTCTGAGATACGCATCGCTAAACGAAGACGCATAGAATTACAATATCTCTGCCACTTCTCGATATCACCACCGAATAACAGGTCTCCCTCGCCTAAGTCATCACTACCACCATCGGCAAAGCCATCCGCTGCTTCCTTCAATGTAGCCAATAAGCCCGGATAAATATCCTCTTGCTTATCGTATTTCGGCTGCAAGACCCCATCTGTCATCTTAGCGGCATCCGTATAAGGGACATCCCGCCAACGATCCGTGGCTACCTGCATCAAATGAACCTGCATAACCTTCGATACGTTCAGCATATTAGGAGTCTCATTAAACGTGGCACGCTTCTCGATATCTTTTAGGTTATTCAATATACGATACAAATACTCCCAGTTCGTATCCTGTACACCCGTACGGAAATTATAGCGGGACTCGTCGATATAAGTCATCTTCGAAGCATATCCGCAGAAAGTCATCGGCTCATCCATCGCGAACCACCGATCATACAGACGATAGGATGTGTAATATAAAGAATACGCCAGAAGATTCGTCGTAGGCACATCCGTAGGGCTATCCGGGTCTGTATTGACCTCCTCAAACGAATCGGTACACGAGCTACCGAATACAGTAGCACCGACCATCATAGCCATCATGAAATTCTTGATATATCTTTTCATATTAAATTCCTCAGATTAATGTTGATTAAAATGTTACACCTAATTTAAGACCAAAGCTACGAGAAGGAGGATAAGAGTTGGACTCAAAACCTACACCAGAGTTAAATCCTCTGCTTGTAGCCGTAGTCTCGGGGTCATCGCCACCGGTACTTGTAGACTCCGGATCAATATGAGCGATATTTGACTTATGCACCCAAAGCAACGCCAAGTTCGTACCAACCAATGATACATGAGCGGCCTTGATACATTTAGTCTTCTCTAGAATTGATTTCGGGAAATTATACGTCAGGTGAGCCTCACGCAATTTCAAGTAAGAACCATCGAATACCGACATCTCACAAATCGTATAATAATTATAGAAGAAGTCCTCTGCGTTGACAGCGACATCATTAATCTTACCATCAGCGGTCTTGAAGACCTTGTCCGTCATATAATTCTGGCCAAGTACGACGCCATTCTCACGCAAATCGCCTTCTGCTGTGTGTTTCAAGATACCTGTCTGAGAACCGAATGCTTGTGTAACAGAATACACGTCACCGCCCAAACGGAAATCCAATAAGAAACCGAAGCTCCAATCCTTATAAGAGAACTCATTGCTGAAACCAGCCAACCACTTCGGCGTAACATCACCGATCTCTTTTCCAGCCTCGTAGACAGGAATACCATCCTCTACCAAGATCGAGCCATCCTCATTATATACGTAACCAGTACCTACCAAAGTACCCCAGCTTTTACCGACCATCGCATAGTTCTTCACGCTCCAGCTACTACCGATTTGGTAAGCGTCCAAAGACTGTCCGGTAACGGGATCTGTATAAAGCTCATCGATTCGACTCTTATCCTTCGCCCAGTTCAACGTAGCCGTCCAGTTGAATCCCTTCGGATTCTTGATGATATCACCGGATACCTGCAACTCGACACCCTTGTTGCTGATCTTTCCAGCGTTAATATACATAGAGGTATAACCGGTAGAGGTAGCCACGTTCGCATTCATGATCTGATCGCTCGTCACCTTATTATAATATGCGGCATCAATATGCAAACGATTGTTGAACAAATTAGCCTCAACACCAACTTCCCAAGTCTTTACGCTCTCCGGACGAAGATTTGTAGGAGGAAGGATTGTCGGATTATAGAACAATGTAGTACCATTGAACGAAGAACTGATCAATGAATAATAAGCGTTCGAACGATACGGGTCCGTTGCGGAACCGATCTTTGCCCAACCACCACGCAATTTCAAGAAATTCAAATAATCGCCATTTTGCAATCCGGGGAATGTCTCGGTCAAGATCCAGCTACCACTGAAAGAAGGATAGAAGAAAGCGTCCTTGATCGTAGAGTCCCAGTCATTACGGACACTGACCTCGGCATAAGCCATATTCTTGTAGCCGATAGAGGCATTAGCGTATACAGAGTTTGAACGACGTTTCTCATGGTCGTTCAAGGTGTACGGGGTTCCATGAGCGTTCGCTACGGTAAACAATCCCTCTGCGGTCAATTCGTCCGCACCTGTCCCCATGATAGCTGTTTGATAATCACGATAGTTGGCTCCAGCCAAACCATTCAAGGCCCAATCACCGAAGTTCTTGTTCACGTAGGCGATAAAGTCCGCGTTAAACTCAGTCATCGAACGGTCGAAGCTACGGAAATATCCATTCGGATAGTCGATATTCCATAAAATACGAGAGAACTGATTAGAATCGTAATGATCCAAGCCCATACGACCTTCAAACTTTAACCAATCGGTCGGTTTGATATACAAAGAGGTCTTGCCATAGAAACGATTACGATCATAACTATTGGTATTCTTATTCAATGTCCAATACGGATTCGCATGGAAAGACTGTATCCAGTTATAATGCGTATATTTTCCATACTCATCCACTTGATCCCAATTATTCTTCAAATCCTTCAAATCAACTTGACGACCAAACCACTGCATGATAGACTGCAAAGCATTCGTACTGTTATATCCCGTACCCGGCAAGTTCGCGCTTTTCGTGCGAATATAATTCGCAGACAAGTCGAAATCAATATACTTATTAAACGTCATTTTCGTGTTCACCGCCATAGCATAGCGCTTCTGATCAGTGTTCGGGGTCGTACCGCTTTGATCACGGAAAGATAAAGATGCGCGTGTAGACGTTTTATCCGTAGAGGCAGACAAAGCCACCGTATGATTCATTGAATAACCCGTTTGGAAGAAATTCTTGATATTGTCCGGGCAGGAAACCCAAGGAGTAGCCTGACGCACGCCATCGATCACCGGGCTATTGTATTGCGGCAAATTCAATCCGATATCCAAGCGAGGTCCCCAAGACTCATCCGCGTTATCGTTGATACCACTCCCCATACCATCTACATAATTGTAACCATTCTCCAAGGCAAAAGTTTGATAATCGCCAGAATATCCCCCCGCTTGCGCTTCCTTCCAATCATACTCGGAAGCGTAATAGCCCTGTCCGTACTTATTCTGCAATCTAGGCAAATTATAAACCCGGTCAATCGTGATATCACCCTCATAAGAGATAGATACACCCTTGTCTTTCTTACCGGATTTAGTAGTAACCAAGATAACGCCATTACCGGCACGCATACCATACAAAGCGGCAGATCCACCCTTCAACACAGAGATGGACTCTATATCCTCCGGATTAATATCATTCAAGCCGGAACCCAAGTTTACAGTGGCACCTTTCGCATTATCATTAGCGATAGGCACACCGTCCACAACGATCAACGGTTGGTTATTACCAAAAGAGGAATTACCGCGAACCACGATATTCTGCGACGCACCAACCTGTCCACCTTGAGAAGTAATCTGCACACCGGCGATCTTACCGGAAAGTGAGGTCGCCAAGCTCTGTTGGCCAGCTTTTGTCAACTCATCAGATTTCACCTCTTGCAGGGCATAACCCAAGGCTTTCTTCTCACGAGTCAAACCCATAGCGGTTACAACCACCTCATCCAACGCTTTTGAATCCGAGTCCAAAACAACGTTGATCACGGATGCCACAGGTACTTCCTTCGTTTTCAATCCTACATAAGAAATAAAGATCATCTTAGCGTCTCTCGGTACATCTAAACTAAAGTTTCCCTCAAAGTCCGTAACCGTACCAATCGTAGTGCCTTTCACAACGACAGCCGCACCGATCACGGGTTGCTGATCTTCCGATGATATAACATTACCTGTTATCTTCATCGTCTGTGCCGTTGCGACTCCTATGCCTATAAACAAGCATAATAACAAAAAAGTCAACCTTCTCATAAACACACTTTTTTTATTTAACAATTAATTATTTAAATCAAATTTCACACATAACTTACCATAGTTTACGAAGAACTTAGTTTAAAACAGCAGGATTATACATGCATATATATAAAATTACATTAAAATATTTACTTTACTTTTACATACAATCACACATACACCTAATCCTCACACTGCAAATATAAAGAATATTTTCTGTTAAAAACAAATAATACTATGATTTTGTGTCATTAAAACAGTCAAATATATTTCATAACGTCATTTACAGACCTATTAAATGTATATTTTGACACATAAGCAATATCATAATAACACAAAACCAATCAAGCAATAGGTGTTTTTTAGTTAATCTATTTTACAACAATAAAGATTATACAAGATTTTAATATCATTTTAACAAACTATTTGATCTTTGATAAAAAAAAGAAGATTTCCTTAAGAATCATAGCATTTCAACCTATTTCGCTTTCACTTGTAAATAAAATCGTTCTTCGTAGACTATGTTCCTTCCAAAATAAATGAATACATTTGCCTTACGTAAATCTTTAAAACTAATAGCATGAAACATTTTCTTTTAGCCATGGCTACTTTATGGTGTGTGGCAAGTACATTCTCCTCATTCGCGGCGGATAACAATAAATGGAAGCCTCTCTTCGGTAAAAATCTGGAAAACGCCAACTACAATCCGGAAGTTTGGAGCGAGACTGATGGCGTGTTAGGTGCCGTGAAGGACGAGTCTATCTGGACAAAGGATGAATATGAGAACTTCGAGCTGGATCTTGATTTTAAGACCGACGTGGGCACGAACAGCGGAGTAGTCGTTTACTGTACGGACACGAAGGATTGGATACCCAACTCGGTAGAAATACAGATAGCGGACGACCATTGTGAAAAATGGGGAAACGGCAAGCCGTATGAGAAATGCGGAGCCATTTACGGACATCTAGGCGCCGTGCAAGACAAGGTAGTCAAAAAACCCGGAGAGTGGAATCATATGCGTATCAAATGCGCCGGACAACATATCATGGTTATCCTCAATGGAAAGAAAGTTACCGAAATGGATATGAGCAAATGGACTTCCGGCACCAAGAACCCGGATGGAAGCGATATCCCAAGTTGGTTGCCCAAACCTTTCGCCGAATTACCGACCAAAGGATTTATCGGATTACAAGGAAAACATGGAGATTCATTAATCTGGTTCCGTAATATCAAGATTCGGAGTCTTTGATAGACCTATTATATAATGTACGTGAGGGGCCATAAACAGCCCCTCATCTTAAAAGACTCTCGTCCCTTTTCCTTGGTGAATCTCCGAGGCTTGCGTAATAATCACTTGCTTCACCCCGGCGTCTATCGCTTGGTAAGCGTTTTCCAGTTTCGGGATCATGCCCCCTTGGATAATTCCTTGTTCTACATATCCCTTAAACGCTATACGATCGATTTCCGGTATCACGCTCTCATCATCGTTCTCGTCCAACAAAACGCCTTTTTTCTCGAAACAGAACATCAATGTCACCTCAAAATGTTTCGCCAACGCTTTAGCGGCTTCTCCCGCTATCGTATCAGCGTTCGTATTCAACATATGGCCTTGCTTATCATGTGTAAGAGGAGCCAGTACCGGCACGATACCTTGATGGATAAGAGAGGCTAGCAAATCGGCATTCACCTCTTTCACGTCGCCTACGAAACCATAATCCACCTCTGCCACGGGACGTTTGTCGGAGCGCATCAAATTCATGTCCGCACCAGTCAATCCTAAAGCGTTTACGCCCAACGCCTGCAAGCCCGCTACGATGTTTTTATTCACCAACCCGCCATAGACCATTGTCACGACCTTCAAGGTCTCGGCATCTGTAATACGGCGACCGTTCACCATCTTGCTCTCGATCCCTAGTTGGGCGGCAAGCTTGGTAGCCGAGCGTCCTCCCCCATGCACCAAGACCTTATATCCCTCGATAGCAGCGAAATCGTTCAATAATTGACGAAGCGTTTCTTCTTCCTCAACGATCTTCCCTCCTACCTTTATCAAGACTAGTTTTTCCATACTTAATTCTTTTTTATAAAATTTTCTCGCCAAAGTTACTAAAAAAAGAAAGATTTGTATACATTTGCACTCGCAATGCGGTAGTAGCTCAGTTGGTAGAGCATCAGCTTCCCAAGCTGAGGGTCACGAGTTCGAGCCTCGCCTACCGCTCTATCAGGCATTAGGCGATTATCCAAATAAGGATGGTCGCCTAATTTTGTTTTATCTCCTCAATGCTCCTTCTAAAAGCAACGTCTGTTTCTCTAGCTAGAAACTAGAGTTTTGTGCAAGGGAAACTTCTGTTTCCCCATAGGAAAACTTTTGTTTTCCCTAGAAGAAACTAAAGTTTCTTTTTAAAAAAAACCACAAAAACTGCAACATTCTTATAATCAAAGACGTAACCAAGTTTCCTTTTCCCTTTATAATAAAAACAAAGCTATCTCTTTTCTCGACATAAAGCCATATGTTATGCTTAAACGATCTATACTGTTTAAGAAAAATAATCTACCTTTGCGTCAAATAATTAAGAAGAGAATGACAAAAAGCATATTTCTATTCCTGCTGGGGATTCTTTCCCTATCGGCGATAGCGCAACCCAAACTGAGCGAGGAAGCCCGTATCAGTCTGATGACCAGCGCACCGTACGATGAAGAGGTATTCACCGTGTACGGGCATGCCGCTCTACGCATATACGATCCCAAGCAAAATATAGATTATATATTCAATTACGGTATATTTGATTTCTCCAAACCTAATTTTATCTACCGATTCGCTAAAGGAGAGACGGATTATAAACTGGGAGTAGCCGATTTCCAAGACTACGTGATCGAGTACCAAATGCGGGGCAGCGATATCACGGAACAAGTATTGAACCTCACCCAAGAAGAGAAAGAGCATATATGGGACGCCCTGCTTATCAATTACAGGCCGGAGAACAGGGTATATCGTTATAACTTCTTCTTCGATAATTGCGCTACCCGCCCTGCCGCGATCTTGGAAAAGGAGATCAACGGGAGCGTCGATTATCAGTATCCCTATCAATCCCAGACCTTCCGGGATCTTATTAATTATTGTACCCGAAACCATCCGTGGCTCACATTCGGATGCGACCTAGCGCTAGGCAGCCCCACCGACCGGGAGGCCACCCAGCACGAGATGCTCTTCCTCCCCCCTTATCTAAAAGAAGCGTTCTCTAAAGCCACCATCACGAGCCCGGACGGGACAATCCGCCCATTGGTGAGCGAGACCCACGTGATCGGAGCCGGGGAAGCCGACGAGCCGGAAAAAGATATCTGGGATTTATTCACCCCTTTAGTCTGCGCTTGGCTTCTGTTCGGAATCGTTTTAGGGCTTACTTGGATCGAATGGCGCAAAAAAAAATACTTCCTGTGGGTGGATTGTGTCCTTTTCTCGGTAGCCGGAGCCGGAGGTGTCATCCTCTTCTTTCTTAGCTTCATATCCGTCCATCCCTGCACGTGGCCGAACTGGTCTTTGGTATGGTTACAGCCGCTCGATTTGATCGCTGTTATTTTGTTTTGCGTAAAAAAGCTGAAGAAGGCTGCATATTACTATCATTTTATTAACTTTGCGGCGCTTACGCTGATGTTACTGGGATGGCATTTCATTCCGCAACATCTAAACAGTGCCTTTATTCCGCTTGTAGCCTCGATTTGGGTTCGTTCGGGTTGGGGTGTTTACAGAAAGATATGGAGAATCGGATGAGAAAAATTATAACGTCACTTATCGCTATCCTCGTGGTAACAAACCTTGAGGCGCAGCAGCGTACCCCCAAATTGGTGGTATGTATTACTGTGGATCAGCTAAGGGGCGACTATATAGAATACTTTTATAATACATTTGGCGAACGGGGCTTCAAGCGTTTGATGAACGAGGGGTTGGTGTATAACAATATCCGCTTCGAGTTCTCTGACATAGACCAAGCCAGCGCGTTTGCGACTCTTTTTACCGGAAGCAACCCTTGCTTCAGCGGTATCGCCGGAGATAAGACATTTGATTTCGAGAAAGAGAAAGAGGTCTCGATCTTAAATGATCCCGAATATCTGGGTAATTACACGAAAGAGAATTATTCGCCCAAGAATTTATTCAGTTCCACGATCGGCGACGAGTTGAAAATCGCCTCTCAAGGAAGAAGCGACGTATATTCCATCGCCCCGGATGCCGAGAGCGCCATCCTTTCCGCCGGACATGCGGCGAACGGAGCTTTCTGGATGGATAACACCAACGGGAAATGGGCTACCACGACGTATTATAAGGGAATCCCTTGGTACGTAGACCGCTATAATAACGGCCCGGAATCTTTGGCGTCACGCTTGGAAACCATGGTATGGACTCCTACCCTTCCAATGGAGAAATACAATGCCTTTCCTTACGTATTAGACGATCTACCTTTCCGCTATACGTTCAGCGAGAAGTTTGCGAACTGCTATCCGAACCTGAAGACCTCGCCGTTCATCAATAAGGAGATCAATCGTTTGGCCCTCCAGTTCCTAGAGTACGGAGGGTTTGGTACACGCAGTTGCCCGGATATGTTGTCTATCACGTACTATGCGGGCAATTACCGGGGTACGATGAGCAAGGAATACACCCGGGAGATTCAAGATACGTATTACCAACTCGATCAAGACATCGAGAAGCTATTGGATACGATCGACAAGAAAGTGGGCTTGGCCAATACATTGGTAGTCTTCACCGGTTCCGGTTATTATAAAAGCGAGGAGTCTTATCCGGACGGCTTGATGGTGAACGGTGGCGAGTTTCACCCGAAACGTTGTCTAGCCCTGCTTAATATGTACTTGATGGCCATTTACGGCCAACATACCAGCTGGGTACAAGGATACTACGACAACCAGATCTACTTGAACCGCAAGGCGATAGAAGACGCCAAGCTGGATTTGACGACTTTACAGAACAAGGCCGCCGAATTCATACAGGAATTTAGTGGCGTACAACTCGTCACTACGGGTAGAAGCTTGCTTACGGGTGACTGGAACGAGGGAACCGCCAAATTCCGTCAAGGTACGCATCATCTGAGACGGGGCGATCTGATCATCGAGTTGCAACCCGGTTGGAAAGTGAACCTCGACAATCCGAAAGAAAAAGTCAAGATTATACGCAATAATGCTGTTATCACCCCGCTGGTATTTATGGGCAACGGGTTGAAACCCCAACATATCTACCGCGAAGTCAAGGCCACTGAGGTAGCCCCCACGGTAACCCATGTGCTAAGAATCAGGCCACCAAACGCTACGCAAAGCTTGCCGCTCTGGGAGCTGACAACCAAATAATAGAGAATTGATTATTAAAGTTGATAATTATCAAGGGTTGTGACTCTTCTTTCTATTTATTATTATCTAATTATTCAAACAACAAAGTAATAACAGACGATAGTTGCTCAACTATCCATTAACATAAGAATCATGGGATTTAATGAGTTTATGACGAAGCTGTTCGGCAATAAGTCGCAGCGTGACCTTAAAGAAATCACACCTTACGTAGATAAGGTAAAGGCCGTATATCCGTCAATCAAGGCACTCTCGAACGATGAGTTGCGTGCGAAAACAGATGAGATCAAACAACGTATCCAAGACTACGTAGCCGAGGAGAAAGCGCAAGTGGAAGAGCTTCGCAAAGGCATCGAGGATAAGGAACTGGAAGAACGTGAGGCGATCTGGGCCGAGGTAGATAAAATTGAGAAAGCCATCACGGACAAGATGGAAGTAGTACTGGAGCAATCCTTGCCCGAGGTATTCGCCATCATGAAAGATACGGCCCGCCGTTTCGCCGAGAATGAGGAAGTGGTAGTTACCGCTAACCAATTCGACCGGGATCTGGCCGCTCGTTTCGACTTTGTCCGCATCGAGGACGATAAGGCGATTTACGCCAATCACTGGAAAGCCGGTGGAAACGAGATCACATGGGATATGATCCATTACGACGTTCAGCTATTTGGTGGCGTCGTTCTTCATAAAGGTAAGATCGCCGAGATGGCGACCGGTGAAGGTAAGACCTTGGTGGCTACCCTTCCGGTATTTTTGAACGCCTTGACACGTAACGGTGTACACGTGGTAACCGTGAATGATTACTTGTCAAAACGTGACTCCGAGTGGATGGGACCGCTTTATATGTTCCACGGACTTTCCGTAGACTGTATCGATAAGCACCAGCCGAACTCCGAGGCTCGCCGTAAGGCTTACGAGGCGGATATTACGTTCGGTACGAACAACGAATTCGGTTTCGATTACTTGCGTGACAATATGGCGATCAGCCCGAAAGACTTGGTACAACGCAAGCATAACTACTCCATCGTCGATGAGGTGGACTCCGTATTGATCGATGACGCTCGTACGCCGCTGATCATCTCCGGACCGATCCCTCGTGGCGAGGAACAATTATTCGAGCAATTCCGCCCGAACGTGGAGGTTGTCGTGAACGCGCAGAAAGACCTTTGCTCCAAATTATTGATCGAGGCCAAGAAGAAAATGGCTAGCGACGACCAGAAGGTCGTTGAGGAAGGCTCTATCCTTCTGTACCGCTCCTTCAAGGGATATCCCCGCAACAAGGCGTTGATCAAGTTCTTAAGCGAGCAAGGCGTAAAAGCTCAAATGTTGAAGACGGAAGAATATTTCATGTCCGAGAATATGCGCCATATGCACGAGGCGACCGATGAGTTGTATTTCGTGATCGACGAGAAGAACAACAGTATCGAATTGACGGATAAAGGTATCGACCTATTGACCGGTAAGACGGACGACCCGACCTTCTTCGTACTTCCCGATATCACGTCCCAATTATCTCAATTGGAGAACATGACAGGAACCGAGGAAGAGAAACAAGCTCAAAAGGACGAGATCTTGGCGAACTATTCCGTTAAGAGCGAGCGTGTACATACCATCAACCAGTTGTTGAAAGCTTACACCTTATTCGAGAAGGATGATGAGTACGTGGTTATGGACAACAAGGTTATGATCGTTGACGAGCAGACGGGTCGTATCATGGACGGACGTCGTTATTCCGATGGCCTGCACCAAGCGATCGAGGCTAAGGAACGTGTAAAGGTAGAGGCCGCTACACAAACATTCGCCACGATCACCTTGCAGAACTACTTCCGTATGTACCATAAATTATCCGGTATGACCGGTACGGCGGAGACGGAAGCAGGCGAGTTCTGGGATATCTACAAATTGGACGTAGTAGTGATCCCGACCAACCGACCGATCGCCCGTAACGATATGAACGATCGTATCTACAAGACAAAACGTGAGAAATATAACGCTGTTATCGAGGAAATCGTTCAGCTGACGGAGGCAGGCCGCCCGGTATTGGTGGGTACGACATCCGTAGAGATCTCCGAGTTATTGAGCCGTATGCTTACGATGCGTAAGATCCAGCACAATGTATTGAACGCTAAGTTGCACCAGAAAGAGGCCGAGATCGTGGCCTTGGCGGGTCAAAAGAGTACGGTTACGATCGCTACCAACATGGCCGGTCGTGGCACCGATATCAAGCTGTCCAAGGACGTGAAAGACGCAGGCGGTTTGGCTATCATCGGTACGGAACGCCATGAGAGCCGTCGTGTAGACCGTCAGTTACGTGGTCGTGCCGGACGTCAGGGAGACCCGGGTTCTTCCGTATTCTTCGTTTCACTGGAAGACGACTTGATGCGTTTATTCGCTTCCGAGAAGATCGCCGGCTTGATGGATAAGCTTGGTTTCAAGGAAGGCGAGGTTCTGGAGCACAATATGTTGAGCAAGTCCGTAGAACGTGCCCAGAAGAAGGTAGAGGAAAACAACTTCGGTATCCGTAAACGTCTGTTGGAATACGACGACGTGATGAACTCGCAACGTAACGTAATCTACACCCGCCGTCGCCACGCCTTGATGGGAGAGCGTATCGGTCTGGACGTATTGAACACGATTTACGATACTTCTACAGCTATCGCCGATCAACACGCCGAGGACTTCGAGGGCTTCAAGTTGGAATTGTTCAAGACATTCGCCATGGAAAGCCCGTTCACGGAAGACGAATTCAAGAGCATGAAACCGGAGCAACTCGTAGAGAAATTGTTCGAGGAGGCATTGAAGACTTATAAACGTCGTATGGAACGCATGACGCAAGTCGCTCACCCGGTCATCAAGCAAGTGTACGAGAATCAAGGAGCGATGTACGAGAATATCATGATCCCTATCACGGACGGCAAGCGCATGTATAATGTATCTTGCAACCTGAAAGAGGCTTACGACACGGAATGTAAGGCAATCGTTAAATCCTTCCAGAAATCAATCGTATTGCATATGATCGACGAGGGATGGAAAGAGCATCTACGTGAGATGGATGAGCTGCGCCACTCCGTACAAAACGCTAGCTACGAGAACAAGGATCCTTTGTTGATCTACAAACTTGAATCTTACAACCTGTTCAAGACAATGGTAGACAACATGAACCGTAAGACAGCCGCCATCTTGATGCGTGGACAGATCCCGGTACGTGAGGAGCCGACCGAGGAGCAACGCCAAGCCATGCAAGCCCGTCAAGCGGCCGTAGCCCAGCAAGCCGCCCAAGCGATCGCCGAGGAAAGAGCCCGTCAACGTATCGCCGTACAAGAGGCCGCCCCGGAGAAGCACGAGGATATGAGCCGTTACCGCACGGAGAAAACAGACTTGAGCGGAAACAACACCCAAGCTGAGGCACCTCAACCGAAGCAAGCTCCGGTCCGTGCCGAGAAACGAGTAGGACGCAATGATCCTTGTCCTTGCGGAAGTGGCAAGAAATACAAGAACTGCCACGGACAAGGTTTATAAGGAACAAGAAATAAGATAAAAAAAGAGGGACAGAATACCAATCTGTTCCTCTTTTTTGTATATTGCAGGCATATAAACCCATTAAATGCTACCATTATGATTATTGGAATTCCAAAAGAAATCAAAAACAACGAGAACAGGGTAGCTCTTACTCCCGCCGGAGCCAAAGAGTTGGTGAAAAGAGGTCATACCGTGTATGTACAACACACGGCTGGTATAAACAGTGGTTTCGCCGATGATGCCTATGTGGCGGCAGGGGCCCGGATACTCCCGTCCATTGAGGATGTATATGGAATTGCCGAGATGATCGTAAAAGTAAAAGAACCGATCGCCAGCGAATATCCCTTGGTACGCAAAGGACAGCTTGTCTTCACCTACTTCCATTTCGCATCCGACGAGGCTCTCACCCTTGCCATGATAAAGAGCGGCTCCATCTGTCTGGCTTACGAGACCGTGGAGAACCCAGATCATACGTTACCCCTTTTGATTCCTATGAGTGAGGTGGCCGGACGCATGTCCGTACAGGAAGGCGCTCGTTTCCTTGAGAAACCGCAAGGTGGCAAAGGCGTATTGCTAGGTGGCGTGCCGGGCGTGAAACCGGGTAAGGTATTGGTTTTAGGCGGTGGTGTGGTAGGCCACAACGCCGCCTTGATGGCCGCCGGGCTAGGCGCCGATGTCACGATCGCCGACATCTCGCTTCCCCGCTTACGCTATCTGTCCGAGACGATGCCGAAAAACGTGAAGACGTTGTTCTCTTCCACGCATACGATCGAACAGGAATTACCCACAACCGATTTAGTGATCGGCGCCGTATTAATCCCCGGAGCCAAGGCCCCGCACTTGATCACCCGGGATATGTTGAAATTATTAAAACCGGGCAGCGTATTGGTAGATGTAGCCATCGACCAGGGAGGATGTTTCGAGACTTCGCATCCCACAACTCATAGTGAACCGACGTATGTAGTCGATGGAATCGTACATTATGCTGTAGCCAATATTCCGGGGGCAGTGCCTTACACCTCTACATTGGCATTGACCAACGCCACTCTGCCCTATGTCATAGCATTGGCAAACAAAGGATGGAGAAAGGCATGCAAGGAAGATCCGGCGCTGGCTTTAGGTCTGAATGTGGTAGAAGGGAAAGTGGTATATCGAGCGATAGCCGATGTATTCGGCCTGAA
>OGMK01001106.1_pt1 | contig 15287 bp, 13 predicted proteins | sample 1573151 | NCBI WGS metagenome assembly OGMK01 (sample SAMEA2581887, study PRJEB24529) | metagenome | biome: Human gut stool | place: China | collected 2011
AGCTATTATAAAAGACATTAGTATTAAATAGTTTAAAAAAATGAAAAATAATAAAGGAAGTGAGTCAAGTCCAGACTCCTGTGTAAAATGCTATACAATGTTTTTACCATTTCTACTTATCAAAATTGATGTATTTTCTTGAAGAATAAATCCATTCATCATGTAGGTCCATAAGAACGGCTCCAATTAAGCGATTGGCTGATGTTTGATTGGGGAAGATGCGAATAATCTTTTCTCTTCTGCGTACTTCTTGATTCAGTCGTTCAATTAGATTGGTACTCTTTAGTCGATTGTGGGAATTTCCTTGTACGGTATATTGAAAGGCGTCTTCGAATCCATCATCCAATGATGCGCAAGCTTTTGAATATTTTGGTTGATCGATATAATCATGAATCAATCGATTTTTAGCCTCACGCGCTAAGTTAATATCTGTGAACTTAAAAATTCCTTTAACAGCTTCTCTGAAAGATTTTGAATTTTTTTTAGGAATGGTGGTAAAGATATTTCTTAGGAAGTGAACTTGGCATCTTTGCCAACTTACGTTGGTGAAGGATTTTCTAATGGCAGAGACTAATCCTTTGTGCGCATCAGAAATAACGAGTTCCGTACCTTGTAAACCGCGTTCTTTTAGGTATTCAAAAAATGTTGTCCAGGTCTCTTCGCTTTCGCCACTTTGAATCATGAAGCCGATAATTTCACGGTCGCCATCTTTGGTTATTCCAATCGCTATATGACAGCTTTTTGAGAGTACTCGATTTTCTTCTCGTACTTTTATATAGAGTACATCGGTCATTAAGTAAGGATAATTTTTTTCTGATAATAAACGATTCTGCCACTCGTTAACCATAGGTTCTAGCTGTTCTGTTAAGCTAGAAACGAAGGACTTAGAGACGGATTTACCACAAAGTTCTTCCACAATTTTTGATACTTTACGAGTTGAAACGCCTGATACATACATTTCCAACATTGAAGCCATGAGGGCTTTTTCGTTTCGTTGATAACGTTCAAACACTGTGGGTGAAAAATGGCCATCACGTGTTCTGGGTACTTTTAATTCTAGCGTGCCTACACGTGTCGTAAAGCTGCGCTCATAATAGCCATTTCGTTGACTTTGTCGGTTTTCTGTTCGTTCATATTCTTTTGCTTGAATATATTCTGTTCGTTGATTTTCCATTAGTTGATTAAATACCGTTGTTAAAATATTTTTAGAAACGTCATCCTTTACAGAATATTCAATAATGCTTTGAATCTCTTCGCTTTTCAGTGTAAAATGTACTTGGGTCATGTAAAAGTCCTCCTGGGTATGTTTTTGTCGTTAATAAAACAGCTAATACACCGGTTGAACCAGCAAACATAGAAGTAAACAATCCTACGTTTGTCATATCACCTGTTTTTACAGGGTTCTTTTGTCCGCTAGGCTTTGTTGGAGTAGTTGGCTTGCTCGGTTTCTGTGGCTGTTGTGGACTTACAGGTTTATTTGTTACTTTTTCTTTTACGGTAACTGTAATTGTTTTTTCAGTAATTGCACCATTTTTATCTACTACACGGAAAGTTACATGATAAGTGCCAGCCTTAGAAGTATCTACATCATTTGCAATAATGTTATCTTTTGTTAAAATAATCGTTCCGTCCTCTTTATCTGTTGCTGTCACATTTGCCAATGGGTCGAACGTATCGCCTACATTCAATGTAACATCATTTGCTGAAATGATTGGAGCAGAGTTAAGGTCGCCTGTATTTTGTTTCACAGTTACAGTAATCGTTTTTTTAGCAGAAGCTCCGTTTTTATCTGTTACTTTATAAGTCACATGGTAAGTACCAGCCTTAGAAGTATCTACATCATTTGCAACAATATTATCTTTTGTCAAAGTGATAGTTCCGTCCTCTTTATCTGTTGCTGTTACATTTGCCAATGGGTCGAAAGTATCGCCTACATTCAATGTAACATCATTTGCAGAAATAGTTGGTGCTGTATTATCTTCTCCTTGTGAGTTTAACGATAATTCTACTTTTAAAACAACGTTTCCGTCTTTATAAGTACCGCAATCATACTCATAAGTAACTGGTTTTTTTACATCATCTACCGTTATAATTCCTGTATCTTTATCTAAAGTTCCATTTGCAGTAACTTTTACTTTTGAAATATCTATTCCTTGTTCAACATCTTTTTTTAAGTCGATTTTATTCCCTTTAATATCAATATAACCGTTGCCTACAAAAGCATGATTATTTTCAAGAACTTTATTCTCTCCGACATTTAACCAGTATAAATCATCGCAAATTAATTTTTTAATTTTTGTGTTTTTACTTATATCAAGACCTCTTATCCCTTGTTCAAAAATTTCACCGCAACGTAGCATTTCAAGTTCTAAATTATTGCTTAAATCTAATTTTTTAATAGTTGTATCATGACAAAAAAGGCGTGTCAGTTTTGTGTTTTTTGTTACATCTAATTCAGCTATATTTGTCATATAACATGATAGTTGTTTCAAATTAGGGTTCTTACTTATATCAAGTGTTTTTACTTTTGTATCTCCTATATCTAAAGTGACTAATTGCGGATTATGTGTGACATCAAGTTCCATTAATCCTGTATTGCTACAAGATAGTTGTTCTAAGTTAGGATTGTTTGTTACATCTAAATTGGAAATAGAGGTACTATCTGCAAATAACGTATTCAATTTTTCATTCTTAGATACATCAAGACTGTTAATTGATGTATTATCGCAAACGAAAGCTTCCAAATTCGGATAACGTGTTAAATCAACGCTTCTTACTTTTGAAGAACGACAATCTAATCTTTTTAAAGATGAGTTTTTAACCGGACTTAAGTCTGAAACAGAAGTCGTAGAAACATCTAAAGACTGCAAATTTGTTAGATATTGAATACCCTCTAATGAAGATATCGTTTTCATATCATGCAAGTTTAAGAATTGGGCTTTTGATATTTCATCAACAGATAACACACTATCGCCGTCTTTATCAAATTCTGCAATGATTTGTTCTCTAAATACTTTGTCTGGAAAATGTGCTTCATCAATAGCAATGCTTCCAGCTTTTACTTCTGTATTTTTGCTTGCTTCAACGGTCTTATCTTCGGTAACCACTTCTTTTTCTGGTGTTGCAGGTGTTTCCTGTTTTGTACTTTCTTCTTTTAAAGTTTCTGCATTTTCAGCAGTTTCTTCCTGTTCCTTGTCTGTTATATTCTCTTGTACTTCTGCGTTTTCTGTTTTCTGTTCCACAGGAACTTGCTCTGTCTTGTTTTCTTCTACAACGGCTTCCTGCACAACTTCTGTGTTTTCCTGTGCCATGACAGGAGTAGGAAGCCCTGTAAGTGCAGTTGTTGTTCCAATCATCAATGCGGAACTTACTGCAAGGACTTGTTTTTTCTTCATAGTTTGTTCACTCCTTATTTTTCATAAATTCTTTGCATAGAAAAACGCACAAACTCCCCCTTATAACTGGATAATCTGTGCGTTCTGTTTATTATTGATAGAATTGAAAAAAGGGCAGAATTTACTTGTCTGTCTGTCTGTCTGTCTGTCTGTCTGTCTGTCTGTCGCAAGCGTAACAATGTGTGAACATGACTGTCAACCCTTTCTTTCAAAAAAATTCAATCCTTGCTTCTATACAAAAAACATTATACTGGAAACAAACACCTCTTTCAATCTTTTTATGCGTGCAAGATAAAAAAATTGAGACATCACACTTTTCCTTTTTTCCTCTTGAGTACCCACAACAGAAAAGAAAAAGCCCTGTCAAGAGCTTGCCACCATTGGTGGTGCTTTGCACTCTTGATCGGGCTTTTTGTTTGCTGTATCTTCTCGCAAGAGGAAAAAGATTACTCGTCCTCATCATCAAAATGGTTATTCCTTAATACTTCCCGTAACAGTTCCATATCCTCTTTTGAGTTCGGATTTATCATTTTCACGACTTGATAAGGTGTCCTATATTTATGTCCCTCTATGCTTTCCCCAAACATATCCATACTGTATAAATCATCATAGCGGTCTAGTAATTTTTGAAACTTCAAATGCTGGATAAATTCTTTGATTGGGTAAAGGTCGGACGCTTCAATGCTTTTCCCGTTGATATAGTCTGTAATGTATTCCCGTAACTTTTCCAACTCATATTCCAGCCATTCTTCCTCGCTGTCAAAGAAGTTATCATAGTGTCCGTGTTTCAGTTCTGCATTTAGACGTTCTTCTGTTCTTAAAAACTGACAGACTTCTTTTTCAGACTGATTGACATACTTCCATTCTCCCGATAATAATTCATTCGGCGTTACGTCCAGCACTTCCATTATCTTTTCCAGCGTTTCATAAGCAGGATAGTTCAACCCTCTTTCAATCTTGGAAAGGCTCTGCATATTGATACCGATTTTGTCCGCAAGTTCCTGTTGTTTCATTCCCCTAAATTTTCTTATGGTCTGTATATTATTTCCTAAATGGCTTATTTTCATTGCACAACCCTCCATATCTCGTTATATCTTCACTGTTATAAGTCTATCATGCTTAATATGATTTGTAAAGACAAAAAAAGATATTGACAAATAAGCATATAAGAATTACTATGCTATTGTGAGTGAATAAGCACAATAGCATGAAATACAAAAACATTCAAAAAGAAATACCCATCTGATTAAACCCGTAGATATGAATATTGGTTGAAATGGAACTTGTTAGAAAAGGCAAAACAGGACTTGCTGACAAAGTATTTCTGACACGGTGGCGGAAGCCTCTCAGGCTTACCGCCATGACACCTTGTGTCAAGGGGAAGAAATGCTTTGTCGGCTGGCGAGCCTGCGAGCCTTGACTGTGCCCCCGTTATCTAACAGGGGGGCACTATTTCACAAAAGACAAGTCAAAAACCATACAACCCCAAACCTGTGAGTAGTAATGAGAAGTTTTAAGAAGATAGTAATTTCACATTCTTTTGAATAGTGGTTTACAGGTATTTCAAGGCTGTTGTGGGATTGGAGGAATACAATGAACAATTTAGAATTTGCACTTGAAATGAAGAACAAACGTCTTGCAAGCGGTCTTTCACAAGGAGAACTTGCAAGTCTTACCCATGTATCAAGATATAGTATCAACCGCTTTGAGAACGGAAAAGCCAACGCAAGTAAAGAAACACAGAACATTATCCTGCGTTGTCTGAATTACTATGTCTGTGATAAGCCTTTTTATCTGCTCGTTGATTATCTGTCTGTCCGTTTTCCAACGACTGACGCATTAGAAGTTATCCGAAAGGTGCTTGGCATGAAAGCGGACTATTTTATCCATTATGACTATGGGTATTATGGCTATAAGGAGCATTATGCCTACGGGGAAATCAAGGTCATGGCTTCTGATGATGAACACATGGGTGTATTTTTAGAATTAAAAGGGGCAGGCTCACGCAACATGGAATATGTCTTACAGGCACAGAACAGGGATTGGTATTCATTTTTAAACCGCTGTCTTGACTGTGGCGGTGTTATCCGACGTTTTGACTTGGCAATCAATGATATGTGCGGTCTGCTGGATATTCCCGTTTTGTCTGAAAAATACAAAAATGGCGGTGCGGATTGTCGCTGTAAAAACTATGAAAATGTACAAGGTGGAAAACTAAGCGGAAAAAACCGTAATTTAGCAAGTACCCTTTATATCGGCTCAAAGGCAAGCACAAAATATTTCTGCCTGTATGAAAAACAAAAGGAACAGGCAACCAAAAAGAAACATACGGATATTATCAACCGTTTTGAAATTCGTCTGCGTGATAAAAAGGCAGTACAGGCAGTTGAGGAATTGTTATTGACATATAACCCTCATGGGTTGGTGTTTTACCTTATTACTGATTTTGTGCAATTTCCCGATTATCCGCTGTGGGAGATATTCATTTCCCATGACAGTTTACCTTTTGAAATGAACCCCGTACCTGTCAATATGGAACGCACTCTGCAATGGCTGGAAAGACAGGTCATGCCGTCAATCGTGATGATAGAGGAAATCGACAGGCTGACAGGCTCAAACTACATGAAAATGATTGATGAATGTACCCACCTTTCCGAAAAACAGGAAATGCTTGTAGAACAGATGTGTACGGATATAGCAGATGTAATCGAAAGTGAGGGGGTGTTTTATGAGTAATGCACAGGATATTCCCGTATGGGAAAAATATACCCTTACCATTGAAGAAGCGTCAAAGTATTTCCGTATCGGAGAAAACAAGTTAAGACGCTTGGCAGAGGAAAACAAGGACGCTGGCTGGCTCATTATGAATGGCAACCGCATACAGATTAAACGCCGACAGTTTGAACAGGTTATTGACAAATTGGACGCAATCTAATGCAAATGAGCCTTGTATGTGTTATGATGAACACAAGTCATATCAAGGCTCTTTCCAACAAGGAAAGGAGCAGACACCATGAAAGAAAAAAGACGGGATAGTAAAGGACGTATCCTGCATACTGGAGAGAGCCAACGAACAGACGGGAAATACTTATATAAATATGTAGACGCATTTGGAAACACAAAATATGTGTATGCTTGGAGATTGACACCCACAGACCCGACACCAAAGGAAAAACGGGAAAAACCCTCACTTCGTGAACTGGAACAGCAGATAAGACGGGATATTGAGGACGGTATCGACAGCACAGGCAAGAAAATGACGCTTTGCCAACTCTATGCCAAACAGAACTTACAGAGGGCGAATGTGAAGAAAAGCACACAAAAACAACGGGAACAACTCATGCGGTTATTGAAAGAGGACAAGTTGGGTGCTAGGAGCATTGATACGATAAAACCCTCTGACGCTAAGGAATGGGCGTTACGCATGAAAGATAAAGGCTTTTCCTATAACACCATTAACAACCATAAACGCTCGTTAAAAGCGTCATTCTATATCGCCATACAAGACGATTGTGTAAGGAAGAACCCTTTTGATTTTAAGTTAAGTGAAGTCCTAGAAAATGATACCAAAGAGAAAGTCGCATTGACAGAGGAACAGGAACAAGCCTTACTCTCATTTATCAAGACAGACAATGTGTATCACAAGCATTATGATGATGTGCTGATACTGTTAAAGACTGGACTTCGTATCTCGGAACTGTGCGGACTGACAGTAGCTGATATTGATTTCAAGAATGAAGTTGTAATTATCGACCACCAGTTACTAAAGAGCAAGGAACAGGGCTATTATATTGAAACGCCTAAGACGAAAAGCGGAATAAGACAAGTGCCATTAAGTAGAGAAACAATACAGGCATTTCAACGGGTTATGAAGAAACGCCCAAAGGCAGAACCATTTGTGATAGACGGACAGAGCAATTTCTTATTTGTCAATCATAAAGGCAAGCCCAAAGTTGCGATTGATTACAACGCCTTATTTGTCCGTATGGTAAAGAAATATAACAAGCACCACAAGGACAATCCCTTGCCACATATCACACCGCATACGCTACGCCATACATTCTGCACAAGACTGGCAAGCAAGAACATGAACCCAAAAGATTTACAGTATATCATGGGACATTCAAACATTAGTATCACAATGAACTGGTACGCTCATGCGTCCATAGATACCGCAAAATCAGAGGTTCAGCGTCTAATCGCATAGAAGTATTTACCACGATTTTAACCACGCTTGATAGCGAAAATATAAGAAGATAGACCTAGATATGTGAGGTTTACCACAAAAGCAAAATGCCCGTAGAGCCTATAAAATAAGGCTTTGCGGACATTTAAGGAGATATAAAAAGATAGTCAAAAAGACATATATAATTTATATTAATTAATATCAAAATCAAAATTTATTATTAAAGCACTACAGCAAAAAATCAGGCTGACAGGTTATAAAAAATCTGTCAGCCTTAAATTATTTTATCAAGTTTTCGCTACGGATAAAAATCAATAAACAACAACACGGGTTCCTGAGGAAATGTTGTTATAGATTTTCTTAGCTGCGCTGTACGGTGTGTTTACACAGCCGTGTGAACCGTGACCCTTGTACCTTGTTCCGCCGTATTCCCAGCTTGAACGCCATGATGCGTCATGGATTCCGCAACCGTCATATGTGAATGGGAGCCAGAATGTTACATGGGAATTCAGCATAAGTGTTGCAGGAGATGCCTTGTAAATAATTGAATATGCACCCTTTGGCGTATCGCTTGTACCGTAGTTGCCTGTTACAACATCTGTTTCAACAACAAGCTTACCGTTCTTGTAGTACCACATATGCTGCTGATCGATACTGATTTCAACATAGGTATTGCCGACTGAAACACCGTAGGCATTCTTGCTGATCTTTACACTCTTTGTCTGGAATGTGCCGAGGCACTTGTACTTTTTCGGGTTACTGCTCGGTCCCGAATACTTGTAAGCACGAATACGGAAGTAATAGGTCTTGCCGACTGTAAGCTTTTTGGTGTTGTAGAAAGTATTCTTTGTTTCACCAAGCTTTGTATATTTTCCGTTCTTTGAGGTTGAATAGAAAATCTCATATGCTGTCGGAGTGGTCATTGCCTTGCCCCATGTGAGATTTACTCTTGAAAGTCTTGTATCTGTCTTGAAATTAACGGCATTAAGACCTGCCACACATCTTATTGTTGACGGTGACGAATAGTAAGTGTTCTTTTTGATTGCACGGTAAGCCCTAATCTGATAGTAATACGCTCTGCCGTTCTTAACTCCCTTATCTCTGAAAGAGGTTGTGGAATTTGAAGTGATTGTCTTGTAAAGAACATACTTGCCCTTTGTGTCACCGCTCATACGGTAGATTTTGTAGCCTGTTGCCTGTGAGTTCTTTGACCACGAAAGTGTAATTGCAGCACCCGACTCCTTGAGTGAAACGCTAACGGCATTCGGAAGAGTAGCTGTTCTGTAGGTCTGACTCTTACCCTCATACTTTACACCGTCATGCTCAACATAGGCGGCAACCTTTACATCATACCAGGTTGCTGTTCTAATCTTTTTGAGTGTACAGGCATTTGACTTTACATATGTAAATCTTGAAAAATTCTTGTGTGCGTCATTGTTGCGGTAGTAGATTACATAGCCTGTTGCACCGCTTACTTTATCCCACTTGAACGAAAGCGAATTTGTTGTATATTGCGTTCTTGTGAGATTCTTGATTGCGCCCACATTCGGCTTAACCGGCTGAGTCGGAGAAACCGTAGGAGTTACGGGCGGCTCCGTTACCGGCTGTGAAGACTCGGTTGCCTGAGTTGGTTCAACGCTCGTATCTGTTACATCAGATGCAACAGTTGCCTCTGTTGCAGGCTGAGAGTCTGTTTCTGCGGCAGAAACAGCTAATGTTCCGACAACAGAACAAGCTACGGTAACTACTGCGAGAATTACAGCCAAGGTGTGTTTGAATTTGAATGTCATATATTCCATCCCCAATCGTGTTTGATAATTAGATTATATATGTTTTTTTCAAAAAAATAAAGAGTATTTAGTAAAAAATTTCAAAAATCTTCCACTAATTACTCTTACTTTATCTTGTCATTTTTATTGAGCTTTGAAAGGCGTTCGCATTCGGCAATCAGCTTGCTCTGTTTAAGCCTTCTTTCGTCCTCAAGCACAGATTCACGAACCTGTTTTCGCAGTCTTTCAAATGGTGTGTCACGGTTGCCTGTTATCTCTTTCGGGCTTAAAATTTTTGGTGCAAGATTTGATGCACCCGAATGGTGATATGCTCGTGCTGAATGAGAGCGAAAAGCTGACTGAGAGAGGTACATTCGTCAATTGCCTTGACGAGTTCTTCCGTTGTTTTGTGACGGTATCCGTGCACCTTTGTTTCATTCAATTTCACTCACCGCCCTTTATCGCCTTTTGCGGAACATTGTTATCATTATATTTCCGAATAAATGCCTCCGCTGTTTGATGAAGGACACTTGTACCTTAGATTATACTTAATTTTCACAAGATTTTCAATATTTATTTTCGGTTTCTTTGTTTACATCAACACTTTTTTATGATATGCTGACTAACAGATACGCAAAATGTCCGTATAATCGACATTTTTCAGCGTTAAAAAATTTTTGTCAGGAGTAGAATAATGAAAAAAACTATTTGTGCCGTAACGGCTGCCATGCTTGCACTTACCTCGGTTTTGTGCGGTTGTTCAAGCAACGGTGAAAGCAGTTCGCAGTCGGGCAGTACAACCTCGGCAACTGTTGCCACAGACACAACGGTCAAGACAACAGGCGAAAAAATACATATAAATGACAGCACTCTCGGTGAAATCTGGATTACCGAGCTTGACGGTGTACCTAAAAATACACTCAACAATGATAACTTCACCTCTGACGACACTTTCAAATACTACAGTGAAAACGGCAAGGCCGCTTCAATGGAGGGAATCGATATTTCCTCCTACAGCGGAAAGATTGACTGGGACAAGGTTAAAAAATCGGGTGTTGATTTTGTTATGGTTCGCATCGGCGGCAGAGGCTACGGTTCTGACGGAAAAATGTATTCGGACGATTCCGCCCTTTCATATATAAAGGGTGCTAAGGCGGCAGGACTTAAAGTCGGCGTGTATTTCTTCTCTCAGGCTGTCAATAACGATGAGGCAATTGAAGAGGCTGACTATATAAAGACACTTCTCGGCGATGAAACAATCGATTTTCCCGTTGCATATGACTGGGAAATCATCAAGGATGATGACGCAAGAACTGACAGCGTTTCCGCCGCTCAGGCAACAGCCTGTGCAAAGGCATTCTGCAACCGTGTAAAGGAGCTTGGCTACACACCGATTATCTATTCTCCGAGCAAGGAGCTTTACTTCAAATATGACCTCACCCAGCTTGCGGATTTTGACATCTGGTACTGCGAATACGCAAATGTTCCGACATTCTATTATCAGTTTTCTATGTGGCAATATTCCTCATCGGGCAAGGTTGACGGAATTGAGGGCGATGTTGATATGAACATCTGCTTTACAAACATAGCCGATTACGATTAAGAAAGGATAATATATATGAAAAAGATAGCAAGCTTTACAATCAACCACAACACACTTATGCCGGGTGTTTACATTTCGAGAATTGACGGAGATATTACAACATACGATATGCGTTTTGTAAAGCCGAACACACCGCCGTATCTTCCTAATCCCGTTATGCACACAATTGAACACCTTTTTGCAACATATGCCCGCAACAGCAAATTTGCCGACAATGTAATCTACTTTGGACCTATGGGATGCAGAACGGGTTTTTATTTTCTCGTTCGTGATATGTCAAATGAGGACGCATTACAGCTTATAAAAGACACAATAAAGCAGTGTGCGGAGCACAAAGGGGAAATACCCGGAACAACTGCAATTGAGTGCGGAAACTACCTTGAACACGACCTTGACGGTGCTTTAAAAGAGTTAAATAAATATTACTCTTTGTTAAAAGATTACACGGTTGATAACTTACAGTATAATTAATATAGGGAATTATTGTTTAATTTACCCTGTTTTTTGTAACCTTATCCCCTGTCTTATTATTAATTATGACATTTTTTAATTCTCATATTGCAATTTCGTAACTATTTGGTATAATAAAGGTATCGTGTTTGTTACAAAAATGTAACGGTTAATGAGATAGGAGAAATTATTTTGGAGACAAAGTTCATTGGTTTGGAAGGTTTCAATGAAATCGAGAGTCTTCCGACAAAGAAACGCAAAGTTTGCAGGCGTGAGCTTACAACAGCACAGAAAACTGTTCGCTTTGTAAAGAGAGCAACAACATTTTGTGCAAAATCAGTTGTAAGAATGTCAAAAAACACAGCCGCAAAACTTGCACAGGCAATTGAGAACAGGAAGGGTTCTTTAAAGTCTGTTACAATCAAGTCTGTTAATTCGTCAAAGAAAGCAAAAACACAGATATCAGCTATTGACAAAGCATTCAGCGAATCAAGAAACGGCACAACAAAGAGTGCCGGAGAGATTGCATCGGAACTTTCGTTCAAAAGCGGAAAGCAGTATGCTCACCTTGCACCGTCGGCAATCCGTTCGCAGAAGTTGCTTAGAAAAAAGGCTGTGCTTGCAGTAGTAGCCTGTTTCAGTGCAATCACACTTTCATGTGTAACGGTTGCAAGCGCACTTGATATGAAAGATAACAACAGCGTACAGACACCTGCACTTGTTGCAACAAGTGACGAGGCTGTTCCTCATACTGAAATTGACGGCGAATCGGCATCGGCAAACCTCAAGGCAATTTCACCGTCATGCGCAAGTCTTTATATTGACGGCAAGTTCATCGGTGCGACAGAAGAAATTGATCAGCTCAATGCAGACCTCGATCAGGTTCTTGTTAATTACCGCAGAGATTACGATGACGAAACAACTACCGAGTTTGCAAATTCGGTGGAGGTTGTAACAGGTAACGCAAGCGGTACAGACCTTATTACCGCAGACGAGGTTATGGCGCTTGCAGACGGCAAGTTTTCAATCTCACTTTCAACAGACATTGTTTACACAAGAGATGTGGCTTATGACACAAAGGTAAAGTATGACGAGGACAAGTCTTCTTCATACAAAAAAGTTACCACAAAGGGCGTTAAGGGTGAAGAAGAAGTAACGGTAAGAACTACATTTGTTGACGGTGTTCAGACCGATGCAGTTCAGACTGACGCAAAAACTCTTAAAGAGGCAGTTGACGAAGTTGTTGTAAAAGGCAAGGCTGAGGATACTTCATCAAGCACCGGTTCATCATCAACCTCATCAGACAGCAGTTCTTCATCAAGTTCAAATTCATCTTCAAGCTACACAACAAGCTCATCGGGTATGTTTGCATGGCCACTCCCCTACACACATACATTGACAAGTACCTTCGGCACACGCTGGGGCAGACTTCACGGCGGACTTGACATTTCAGACGGCGGTGTTTACGGACAGCCTATTTATGCATCCGCAAGCGGTACCGTAACATTCTCGGGCGGTGACAACAGCGGCTACGGCAACTATGTTATCATTGACCACGGCAGTGGCTACACAACACTTTACGGTCATTGCAGTTCACTTGTTGCAGTAACAGGTCAGTATGTAAATCAAGGCGACCTTATCGGTTATGTTGGTTCAACAGGCAACTCAACAGGTCCTCACCTCCATTTTGAAATCCGCCTCAACGGTGAAAAAATGGACCCCCTCGGCTACACAAGCTGATTTAATTAAATATTGATTATTTAACCCCCCGATTCGTTTGAGTCGGGGGGTTGTTTATGATGAATATGATTTTATCTGAACATATACTGTGCGGTGTCGAGGACTGACTCCATTGTCTTAAAGGCTTTGTTTGCCTTTTTCTTTGCCGACAATACCCATGCAGACGCCTGCCGTCATTCCTATTGCAACGCCTTTCATCACATTCATCATTGGACTTGTATTCATAATCACACCTCCCCATCTTGCAAATTCATTGACAAAATGTGTGTTTTTTCATCTTTGTCACACGGCTTTGTCAAAAAAACTTGCATTATTATTGTTTACGATTTAAAATGTATTTAAACAGAAAAAGAATGGAATAATAAAAATTGGAGTGATAACTTTTGGCAACTCTCAACCTTGTGCTTGTTGAACCCGAAATTCCGCAGAACACGGGCAATGTGGCACGAACCTGTGCCGCAACGGGAACAAGACTTCATCTTGTCAAGCCTATGGGCTTTGAACCCGACGATAAAAAACTCAAAAGAGCCGGACTTGACTACTGGCACTTGCTTGACATCACATATTATGAGAACATTGACGATTTTTTTGAAAAAACAAAAGGCGGAAAATACTTTTTCTTTTCAACAAAAGGAACTCACCGCCACAGCGATGTTGAATATCCCGACAACTGCTATCTTCTCTTTGGCAAAGAAACAAAAGGCTTGCCCGAGGAGCTTTTAATGCAGCATCCCGATGATACTTTAAGACTGCCTATGATTGACGAGGCAAGAAGTCTTAATCTTTCAAACGCGGTTGCAATTGCGGCTTATGAAGTTTTAAGGCAATGGGATTATCCTGCTTTGCAGAACAAGGGCGAGCTTCACAACCACAAGTGGAGCGACCTCAACAATATGACATAAGAACAAAAATAATATTCATAAGCTTCCTTAAAATCAGTATTTGTAAAGGCAGTGCAAAAAATACCTTTGCAGGCGAAATTTTTAAAGTTTTCTATTGATAAAAAGGGGTTTTTGATATATAATAACAGTGGTTGTAAAAATACTAAATTTTTACAAATTTCTTCTTACACGAAAGGAATGTATATTATGCAGCTCAACAAAGTATCTGTTGATGACATCAATGTAAAAGGTAAAAAAGTACTCGTTCGTTGTGACTTCAATGTACCGCTCAAGGACGGCGTAATCACAAACGACAACAGAATTACAGCAGCTCTTCCTACAATCAAGAAGCTTATCGCTGACGGCGGCAAGGTTATCCTTTGCTCACATCTCGGCAAGCCGAAGAACGGTCCCGAAGAAAAGTTCTCACTCGCTCCCGTAGCAGTAAGACTTTCGGAACTTCTCGGTCAGGATGTTGTTTTCGCTAACGATGACGAGGTTGTAGGCGAAAATGCTAAAAAGGCTGTTGCAGAAATGAAAGACGGCGATGTTGTTCTTCTCCAGAACACTCGTTTCAGAAAAGAAGAAACAAAGAATCTTGAGCCGTTCTCATCAGAACTTGCTTCACTCGCTGATGTATTCGTAATGGATGCATTCGGTTCGGCTCACCGTGCACACTGCTCAACAGTAGGTGTTACAGACCACATCAAGGACACAGCAGTAGGTTACCTCATGCAGAAGGAAATTGACTACCTCGGCAATGCCGTTGAAACTCCTGTTCGTCCGTTCGTTGCAATCCTCGGCGGTGCTAAGGTTGCTGACAAGCTCAATGTTATTTCAAACCTCCTCGAAAAGTGCGACACACTCATCATCGGCGGCGGTATGGCTTACACATTCCTCAAGGCTCAGGGCAAGGAAGTCGGTCTTTCACTCGTTGACGATACAAAGATTGACTACTGTAAGGAAATGATGGCTAAGGCTGAGAAGCTGGGCAAGAAGCTGATTCTGCCTGTAGACGCAGCTGTAGCTGACGCTTTCCCGAACCCGATCGATGCTGAGATCCCGGTTGACTATGTTGATGTTGAGAATATCCCTGCTGACAAGATCGGCCTGGATATCGGACCGAAATCTGCAGAACTGTTCGCAGAGGCTGCTAAGACAGCTAAGACTGTTGTTTGGAACGGACCTATGGGTGTATTCGAGAACCCTGTTCTGGCAAAAGGTACTATCGCTGTAGCGAAAGCTCTGGCTGAAACAGATGCT
>OGMK01001111.1_pt1 | contig 15174 bp, 10 predicted proteins | sample 1573151 | NCBI WGS metagenome assembly OGMK01 (sample SAMEA2581887, study PRJEB24529) | metagenome | biome: Human gut stool | place: China | collected 2011
ACGGAGGCGCCCGCCGTTGTATTTGGTGAATTCCAGCACGTAGCTTCCGCCCGCCTTCACGGGAGCCGCCGCTTCGATCTCCTCCCTGATCCGTTCGACCACGGGGTCCGTTTCGTTTTCCCCAGCCTTCGTCTCCGGTTCCGTGGGATCGGTGGGGTTCGTGGGGTCTGTTGGGTTTGTTGGGTCTGTTGGGTCTGTTGGGTCTGTTGGGTCTGTTGGATCGGTGGGATCAGTGGGGTCGGTGGGATCGGTTGGGCCCGGTTCGGGGTCCGGAAGGGTGATTTCGGCCTCGACGCGCACGACGGGATAAACCGCCGTGTAAAATGCGTCGGAATCGTCTCCGCAGGCGGCTGCCAGCAACAGCAGGCAGGTCGTGCCGTATTTCAGTTGTTTCATCATAATCCGGAATCTTCGTCGATCAGTATTACCAACACCCGTTTGTCGGGCCAGCATCGCAGCATTTCCATCCGGGTGTTGCAGATGCGGTCCTGCGAGTTGCAGTCCGCGCAGACGCCCGTTTTGGCGCAGGGGGTGCGGAATCCGGGGTGTCGCGCTACGTTCTGCGGGGCGGCGATCCGGCGGATGCGCTCCTCGGCCTCGTCGCGGTCGGCCACGATCTTGTTGCGTCCCGCCACGATGATCACCTTTCGGGGACCGAATGCCACCGGTGCGATGCGGTTGCCCACCTTGTCCAGCCAGTGCAGTGTTCCCTGCTCCGTCACGGCGTTCACGCCCGTGATGAAAAGGTCCGACAACAGCGCGCGGCGGCGGATTTCCAGCCGCTCCTCGTAGGGCTTCGAGGCGTCGAATCCGTCGAGCAGCGTCAGCCGCCCGTTGCTCCGCAGCCACTCGACGATGCCCGTTCCGCGCATCGTCATGGAGTCGCCGAACGACACGAGTTGCGGGTTTTCGGCCTCCACGACGGCCTTCATCAGGGCGAAGGCCGCTTCGGCGTCCTTCACCACCTCGGCCTCGAAACGGTGTCTCCGCAGCGCCGCGGCGCAGGCTTCCGTTTTTTCCGCAGTTCGGTTTGTCATCGGCTCCGCATTTATTTGATAAAGAACCGGTAAATGTCGTTGCCGTTGGCGTAGAGCAGCAGGAACAGAATGATGATCAGTCCGACATACTGCGCCGCTTCGAGCACCTTGTCGCTCACCTTGCGGCCCGAGATCATCTCCCAGAAAGTGAAGATCGCGTGCCCGCCGTCGAGTCCCGGGATCGGCAGAATGTTCATCACCGCGAGGATGATCGACAGGAAGGCGGTCTTCATCCAGAAGTCCTGCCAGTCCCACGTGGAGGGGAAGATGCTGCCGATGGAGATGAATCCGCCCAGCTCCTCGTACATCTTGGTTTTGGGCTGCACGATCATCTTCAGCTGGTCCCAGTAGGAGGAGATCACCTTGCCCGTCCTTTGAATACCGGCCGGAATCGCCTCCAGGAACGTATATTTCTGCGTGCGCAGCGCGAGGCCCTTGCGGATGACTCCGAGCGTGCCGTTCTCCGAGACGGGCGCTTTGAATTCAAAGAGCATGTCCCCTTCCCGCAGGACTGTCAGCAGCACCGAATCTCCGGCGTGCGCCTTCAGGTATTGGCCGTAGCCCGCAAAGTCGAGACCCGAAACGTTGTCGATGGCTACGATCTCGTCTCCCTTCCGCAACTGTGCGACGGTCGGGTTTACGACGCTGTCGATCAGAAAGGGGATGCGGGGCAGGAGAAAATTTTCGTATCCCTTCTGCTGGCGCATCGAGATAAGCTCGTCGAGCGGGAGGATCAGTTCCACCTGCCGTCCGTTGCGTTCGACCACGACGCTGCGGTCGCTTTCGGTGATGATCAGCGAGTTTACGACCTTGTTGATGTCGTCCGCCTCTTCGCCGTCGATGCTCACCAGCCGGTCTCCGTCGTGGAATCCGAGTTTGTGCCCGGCCTCGTTGAAGTTGTAGCCCCACTTGGCGTCGGCGTTCGAGAAATAGGTGTCGCCCCACGTGTAGCAGATGCCGATGTAGATGGCCACGGCCAGCACGACGTTCATCACCACGCCGGCGATCATCACCAGAAAACGCTGCCAGGCGGGTTTGGCGCGGAACTCGTCCTGTTTGACGGGCTGTTTCATCTGTTCCGTGTCCATCGACTCGTCGATCATGCCGGCGATCTTGACATATCCGCCCAGCGGCAGCCATCCCAGACCGTACTCGGTGTTTCCGCGTTTGAATTTGAACAGCGAGAACCATGGGTCGAAGAAGATGTAGAATTTCTCGACGCGGATTTTGAACACCCGCGCCATGATGAAGTGACCCATCTCGTGAATGCCTATCAGGATGGTGAAACAGAGGAAGAACTGAATGATTTTTACAAGAATGTCCACAAGCTTTAATTTTTAATTTTTTAATTGTAGGAACTCCGCCGCCAGCGCGCGGGCTTCGGCGTTCGCCTCGGCGTAATCGGCCAGGGTGGGCGAGGGGACGAATGCGGCGTGCTCCAGCGCGTAGCGGATGGCGCGCACGATGTCGAGCCATGCGCATTTGCGGGCGAGGAACGCCGCCACGGCCACCTCGTTGGCGCCGTTCATCGTGCAGGCCGCCGTGCCGCCGCGCCGCAGACAGTCGTAGGCGATGTCGAGCGCCGGGTATTTCGCGCGGTCCACTTCGGCGAAGGTCAGCTGCGGATGGTTCAGGAAGTTGAACCGCTCGCCGGGACGGTTCGCCCGGTCGGGGTACAGCAGCGCGAAGCTGATCGGCAGGCGCATGTCGGGCGTTCCGAGCTGGGCCTTGATCGCGCCGTCCTCGAATTCGACCATCGAATGGATGATCGACTGCGGGTGGAGCAACACCGAAATCCGTTCCGCCGGGGTCCCGAACAGCCAGTGGGCCTCGATCACCTCGAACCCCTTGTTCACGAGCGTCGACGAGTCGATCGTGATCTTCGCGCCCATGTCCCACTGGGGGTGGCGCAGGGCCTGCTCCACCGTGACGTTCGCCAGCTCTTCGGCCCGGAAGTCGCGGAATGCGCCGCCGCTGCACGTGACGATCAGCCTTCTGACCGGGGCGCGCTCGCCCACGAGACACTGGAAGATGGCCGAATGTTCCGAGTCGATCGGAATCACCGGGGCTTTCCGCTCCCGGGCCAGCGGCATCACGCAGGCGCCGCCCACCACGAGCGACTCCTTGTTGGCCAGCGCGAGCTTCTTGCCCGCCTCGATGGCCGCCACCGTGGGAGCGAGTCCGGCGTAGCCCACCAGGGCGTTCACCACCACGTCCGTGCCGCCTCCGGCCGCGACCTGCGCCACGGCCTCCTCTCCGGCATATACTTTGGTGTCGGTTCCCGCGAGTGCGTCGCGCAGCTGCGCGTAGTGCTGTTTGTCGGCGATCACCGCCGCGTCGGCGTCGAATTCCCGGGCCTGCCGGGCCAGTCGTTCCCAGTTGCGGTTGGCCGTGAGGACGCGGACCTCGAAGCGGCCGGGGTTTTCGCGGGCGATGTCGAGCGTCTGCACGCCGATCGAGCCGGTCGAACCCAGTATTGCGAGTCTTTGTTTCATGCGTTTGTCAGAAGACGATGTACCCCTCGGGGTCCACGGGTTTGCCGTTGTTCCAGAGTTCAAATTCGAAGAGCCGGACCTCTCCGTCCTGCACTTCGGCGTTGTAGCCGATCAGTTCGCCCGAACGGATGGTCTGGCCGGTCGTTACGAGCGACTGCGAGAGGTTCTTGTAGACCGAGATCAGGTTCCCGGCGTGTTGCAGGACCACGATGTAACCCGTCTCCGGGGTCCAGAGGCTCTGAACCACCGTGCCGTTGTCGATGGCCGTGATGCGGTCGGCGGCGGTCGCGGCGATCTTCACACCGAAATTTCCCTGCCGGATGTCGAATTTTCCGGTTATGATTCCCTCGACGGGCGTCGCCAGCTCGATGGCCTCGCGCACCTTGCGCCGCGAGCCGCCCTGTCCGGCGATGGCGTATTCGCCGTCGCCCTCCATCTGGGCCCGCAGGAGCGAGTCTTCGTGCGAGGGCATCACCAGCACCTTGCTGATGCGCGACGAGTCCGACGAGGCGAGCACGCGCGCCACGGGCGTGCGTCCCTCCATGATCAGGGCTATGTTCTCGTTGTAGGTCAGCATGTCGTTCATCATGCGCTCCATCGAGTCGAGCCGGATGATGTTCTGCACGAGGCTTTCGCGCGAACGGTCGGCCTCGGTGCGGTATCCGGGCAGGAATTCCAGGATGGGGGAGTACGCCACCAGCGACAGCGTGAGGATGAAGAGCATCAGCATGAACGCCACCAGTCCCGCGAGGATACTCGCCGGCGAGAGGTGCATGTGCCACTCTTCGGTGTTGTCCGTGGCGTTGAGCATGTTGAACCGGCGTTTGCGGAACAGGCCGCGCCACCATGCCCGTATGGTTTTCAGAAATTTCATCTCTCCGGGTACGATTTCTCTTTGTTAACCCTACAAAGATAGGCAAATTTGCATAAATCCTTTGCGGGGCGCGCTTAATTTTTTACCTTTGTGGATGTTTTGAACCAATGTCATAAACAGATAAAATAACATGGTAAAACCCACATTACTGGTACTCGCCGCGGGCATGGGCTCCCGCTACGGGTCGCTCAAACAGATGGACGGTGTCGGTCCCAACAACGAGGCCATCATCGACTATTCGGTCTACGACGCCATCCGCGCCGGTTTCGGCAAGGTCGTCTTCGTCATCCGCCACTCCTTCGAGAAAGAGTTCCGCGAGGTCTTCTCGGCCGACCGTTTCGGCGGGCGCATCGCCGTGGATTTCGTTTTCCAGGAACTCGACTACCTGCCCGAAGGTCTTGCCGTTCCCGAAGGCCGTGTCAAGCCGTGGGGTACGAACCACGCCGTGATGATGGCAGCCGATGCGGTTCACGAACCCTTCGCCGTGATCAACGCCGACGATTTCTACGGCGCCGAGGCCTATAAGACCATCGGGGACTACCTGGCGCAGCTTGGCGAGAGCCGCAACAGCTATTGCATGGTCGCTTACGACCTGAACAAGACGCTTTCGGAGAACGGTACGGTTTCGCGCGGCGTCTGCGGCGTCGATCCGAAAGGCGACCTCACGTCGATGGTCGAGCGGACGCAGATCGAGCGGATGCCCGACGGCCGGATCGTCTTCCACGACAACGGCGCCGACGAGCCTCTTGCCGAGGACACTCCCGTTTCGATGAACCTCTTCGGCTTCACGCCCGACTTCTTCACCTACTCGAAGGAGTACTTCAAAGTCTGGTTCGAGGCCAACAAGGACAATATCAAGTCGGAGTTCTACATCCCGACGATGGTCAACAAGCTGATCGGCGACGGCACGGCTACGCTCCGCGTGCTGCGTTCGGCCGCCCAGTGGCACGGCGTCACCTACAAGGAGGACAAACCCGCGCTGATGGCCGCCATCGAGAAGATGATTGCCGAGGGTAAATATCCCCGGAATCTCTGGGCGTAGTTTTCGATTCTCACGGGCATCTTTCGCCCTGCCTTGTCCGGCCCGAACGGGAAATACTTCGGTATGTCCCGTCCGGGCCGAACTGCGTTATGGCAAAATCTGCTCCGCGATAATCAAAAACCGGTTCCGCTTCAGATGCAGTCATTTCCGTAATTCCCTCGAACGGGACGAATGGGACGTACTCGAGTACTACCCATCCGTCCCGTTCTTCGCGATGCCCGGAACTTGCCAGCTCCTATTGTCTCTGTCATTATAGGCCTACCTCTGCCTGTTTTTGCCACCGCCTGTATACTTCTGCCCGCCGCTCTGCCGCTCTGCCGCTCCAGCCCGCCTGCAAAAAAAGCGAGACTTTCCAAAGTCTCGCTTTTTTATTATCCGGTTTGGGCCTTCGTCAGCCCCCCCCCGACTTTCTGCGCGTCAGTCCCGAAACCCTTCCCGGACGAGCTGCTCGCGGATCTTGGCCCAATCGGCCACGGGATGTTTCTCTCCGTCGACGAACCGCAGCGGACAGCCCAGATTGCAGTCGTCGATGTAAAGGTCTGCATGAATCTTCGGCGACGAGGTCCAGCGCTTCTGCGACGGATTTTCGTTCACGGCGTAGAGCGGAATGCCCCGGACGCGGAACCATTCCACCGCGCGGTCCAGCAGTTTTCCATGCCGCATCGAGTAGAGGATCAGTCGGCAACCGTTGTCCGTCAGCTCTTTCAGCACGGGCGCCGCTCCCGCATCCTCACCGATCTCCGGGTAGGCATGCGTTACGACCGTACCGTCGAAGTCGATGGCTATTGTTGCGTCGTGAATGGCCATCGTTACCGTTTTACTTTATGTGCCAGCGACCGGAAGAAGTGCTTGATGCGTTTGCGGTAGCTTACTTCCTTGTAATCGTCTCCGTAGCCGTATCCATAACCGTAGCCGTAGCCATACCCGTATCCATATCCGTGACGGCGGGCGCGGGTGCTGTTTAGAACGATGCACATGTTGTGGAGCTTCTTCTCGCGGTAGAGCCGCTCGATGTCGGGCAGCTGGCGCCGGTCGAGCACACCCTCGCGTACGATGTATATACAGAGGTCCGCAAGCCGGTCGGTGATAATTGCGTCGGCCACCGACATGGCGGGCGTACTGTCGAGGAAGACATAATCGTATCTGCCGCGCATTTCGGCGATGAGCTTGTCGAGTTTGTCCGAAAGGAGCATCTCCGCCGGGTTGGGCGGCTGCACTCCTGCGTAAATCACGTCGAGATTCTGGTGGAATCCGGAGTTCTGGATCATGCTCTCCACATCGGAGACCGTTCCTGCGAGATAGCTCGTGATGCCGGTTTTGCTGTTGCTGTGGCCCAGCTGGGACGACAGGGCATGGCGGCGCAGGTCGAGGTCGATCAGCAGCACGCGCTTGCCGGCCATGGCGAGGGTCATGGCCAGGTTCGTCGCCACGAAGGTCTTGCCTGCGTGCGGGTCCGACGAGGTGAAGAGAATGGTGCGGATGTCGGTTCCGGCCGAGACGCTCATAAACGTCATGTTCGAGCGCAGAATGCGGAAAGCCTCCGACAGGGCGTCGCGGCCCGTTTCGCGCACCACGATCCCGGCCTTGCCGCCGCCCTCGTGGTAGGGGATGTCGCCCAGGAACGGGGCGTTGACATTGTCCTCGATGTCCTTGCGACCGCGGATGGTCGTGTCGAGCATGCCGATCAGGTAGAGCAGGCCGAAGGGAATGGCCAGACCCACGATCAGGGCGATGCCCAGAATCATCATCGGTCGGGGCGATACGGGAGCGTTGCTGCCGTAGGCGTAGTCGATCGACCGCGAGTTGCTCTCTGCCACGGCGTAGTTGAGCTGGTTCTCCTCCTGCTTGTTCAGCAGGTAGAGGAACAGTTCTTCCTTGATCTTCTGCTGGCGCGTGATGCCCAGGATGATCTTCTCCTGCGAAGGCATGGTCGAGATGCGGATGTTGGCCTGCGTCTCCTCCTTGCGCATGGCGTCGCGCTGGATTTCGAGCGTCGAGATGTTGGAGTCGAGCGACGAGATGATCGAACGCCGCACGGCGGCCAGCAGGTTGTCGAGGTCCTGAATGACGGGGCTGCGCTCCGAACTGTTCTCCAGCAGTTTCTCGCGGCGCAGGATCGCCGAGTTGTAATCTTCGATTTGCTTGGCGATGGCCGTGTTGGTTCCCGCGGCCGCCATCGCCGGAATCAGTTCACCGACGTTTTTCGGGTCGTTCAGGTAGGTGCGAATGTACTCCGCCACGTTGATCTGGTTTTCGAGCGAAAGACCTTCCGTCTTGTAGCGCGAACTTTCCGACACGCTGCGCGCGGCCTCCGAGGTGATGTCCACCATCCGGTTGTCCTTCTTGATGTCCTCGATATTGCGGTCCACGTCGCCCAGCTCGCGTCCGATAACGTCCAGACGGGCCTTGATGAACTTGCCCGTGGCGACCGACACGCGGCGCTTGTCCTCGATGGCGTCTTCGTTGTAGGCCTCGATCAGCGTGTTGATCACGTCTTCGGCGCGCCGGGGGACGGTGTTGTTCATCGAGATGGTCACCACCGAAGCCTGCTTGTTGGCCACGTCGCTTTTCACGGCTGCGCGGTAGGCGTTAGTGGTCCGTCCCAGCGAACTCTTGGTCACGCGGATCGGAACCCCGATGTAGTCGGGGGCCATGTAGAGCGACTTCTGCACCACGACCTGACCCACGGGAGTCGGGATCGTGTCACCGTAAGCCGCCGTGATGACGCTGCGGCTCTCGTGCTTGGTGACGAACTGGTCTTTGAATTCGCTCAACCGGATTTTGTCGTCGTCGATCGGCGTGATCTCCATTGCGAGCGACTGGTTGTCGTTGTCGTTGATGAACTTCACGTCGATCGGGGCCTGGCCGTAGAGGTCGCGCCGGCGGAGCCCGTCGCTCACCGAATAGTTGACCGTCAGGTTGAGCTGCTTGACCACGTTGGTCATCAGACGCCGCGACTGGAGGATGAATACTTCGTTGTCGACGTTGCGGCGGTTCTGGAATCCCGCCAGATCGCTGAATGCCGTGAGATCCACGTCTCCGCCCTTGCGGCTGTCCTTGACCAGAATGGTCGCCGTGCGGCTGTAAATCTTCGGGGTGCTGGCCAGATAGTAGTAGGCCGCGCAGAGACAGCATACGGTCGAAAGCACGAACCAATACCAGTTGGCGATCACCATGCGGATGATGTCGTGCAGGGTGATCGTGTTCGTCAGTTCTTCGTTGTTGGTCTGTATCTGTGAATTGATCTGTTGTTCTGCCATGGAGCCTTGCTATTTGGTGAGGGTTACGATGAGTGTCGCCACCGAAATCGCCGTTCCCACCAGCGAAAGGTAGAAATTGCGGTTCTGGCTGATCTCGCCCGTCTGCGCCTTGTACTTGTTGGGTTTCACGTATACCACGTCGTTCTGCTGGAGGTAGAAAGCCGGGGAGTTGAAGATGTCGGTCGATGTGAGGTCGAGGTATTCGATCGTGCGCACGCCGTCCACCTCGCGCGTCACGGCCACCTCCGAACGCACGCCGTATACGGTCATGTCGCCGGCCATCGCCAGAGCGTCGAAAATCGAAACCTTGTCGCGTGTGACATCGTAGAATCCGGGGCGGGCCACTTCGCCGATGACCGAAATCTTCATGTCGGCGAACTGTACGTTGACCGTGGGGTCGTTGATATATCCGCCGTCGATGATCTTCTTGGCGATGGCCTGGGCCAGTTCGCTGCGGGTCTTGCCCTTGCATTCGATCTTGCCGATCACGGGCATTTCGAGCATGCCGTTCTCGTCGACGGTGCGCATCTGGAGCGCCTGCGAGTTTGCCGCGCTGGAGACGTTGGTTCCCGTGAGCGAATTGTAGGAGGTCGCCGAGTTGAACGGCACTGCCAGTTCGGGGTCCTTGCTGTTGACGACGATCGTCAGCCGGTCGAGCGGCTTGATGCGGATCTGTCCGTTTTCGGCGATTTGTTCGGGTGTGAAGGGCTGGGCGTCCTGCAGATACCATACGCGCTTCTGTGCGGAGCACGAAACGAGCAGTATGCCGAGGACCGCTGTCCCGATGAGAAGGCAGAGTTGCTTCATTTTTAATAAGGCGTTGATTGTAATTACGTGCGCAAAGATATAAATTAATTCTGAAAAACAGCCGCTTTTCGAAGGTGATATTTTACAAGTATGTAGGTAATGCGTTGCCGGATACGTGTTTTTTTTGCAAAAAAATCGTATCTTTGGTATCCGAAATTCAAAAAATGATAGACTGCTGCATATTCGATTTGGACGGAGTTGTCGTCGATACGGCCCGCTACCACTATCTGGCGTGGGCCGCGCTGGCTCGTGAACTGGGCTTTGAATTCACGCCCGTGCAGGGCGAAGCGACCAAGGGTGTGAGCCGCATGGCGTCGCTGGAGATCGTCCTGCGCGCCGGAGGACTTGAGGGGCGTTTTTCCGCCGCCGAGAGGGAGCGTCTCGCCGCCGAAAAGAATGCGCGTTACCTGCGTTTTGTTTCGCAAATGACACCCGCCGAGGTGCTTCCGGGCGTGGCGGCGTTTTTGCACGACGTGCGCAGCCGCGGCGTGCGGACGGTGCTCGGCTCGGCGTCGAAGAACGCGGGGACGATCCTCGACCGGTGCGGCCTTCGGCCGCTGTTCGACGCCGTGGTCGACGGCAACGAGGTTTCGCGGGCCAAACCCGATCCCGAGGTTTTCCTGAAGGGTGCCGCCGCCGTGGACGCCGCGCCTTCCGTGTGCGTGGTCTTCGAGGACGCCGCCGCGGGTATCGAGGCTGCTTCGCGTGCGGGCATGCGTTCGGTGGGCGTCGGGGGCGGTGCGTCGCTTTCGGCCGCCACGATGCGGCTGGAAACCTTCGCGGGGTTTACGTTTGAACAATTGGCGATGAAGATCGACCGGGACTGATTGCAACCCCGGCGCAACGCCGCGGAAGGCTGCGGCCGGGGCGGTGAAACGAGCGATAAAGAGTATAGATTATGAACGACGGATATGTAAAAACCGATCCCTGGCGCCTCGTCGAGGATCGCTTCGACCCTTCGCGGGCGCTCTCTTCCGAGTCGCTCTTCGCGCTGGGCAACGGCGTGATGGGCGGCCGGGCCAATTTCGAGGAGCGTTACTCGGGCGAGACGCTTCAGGGCAATTATATCGGCGGGGTCTATTATCCCGACAAGACCCGCGTGGGGTGGTGGAAGAACGGCTACCCGGAGTATTTCGCCAAGGTCCCGAACGCCGCGTTCTGGATCGGGGTCGATGTCGCGGTCGACGGCGAGCCGCTCGACCTGGCGACCGTCGCGGAGGTGAAGAGCTTTTACCGCGAGACGGACATGCGCCGCTCGGTGCTGACGCGCCGCATGAGGGTCGTGCTGAAAAACGGCGTCGAGGTGGCCGTCGAGACGGTTCGTTTCCTCTCGCTGGCGCGCCGCGAACTGGGCGTCGTGAAATACGCCGTCACGCCGCTCAACCGGGCGGCCCGGATCACCTTCTCGCCCTATGTCGACGCCGACGTGCGCAATGCCGACGCCAACTACGACGAAAAGTTCTGGGAGGAGGTCTCGACCGAGGCCGACGCCACGCAGAGCCGTACCAAAAAGAGCGGTTTCGAGGCGGCCTGGGCGCAGGCCGTCGAGCTGGACGGCGCCGAGTGGCATTGCGAAACCCGCCCCGAGAAGGTCCGGGCCACCGCAGCGGTCAGCCGTGAAAAGGGCTGCGCCGCCGTCTTATATAAATATGCGGGCATCTGCTCGTCGCTCAACCACGCTCCGGCGGACCTTATCGCCGCGGCGCGCTGCGTCGCGGCTTCGGGACAGGAGGCGGGCTTCGAGGCCCTGCTCAAAGAGCAGACGGCCGCCTGGGCCGCCCGCTGGCACGGCTGCGACATCGAAATCGGGGGCGACGCCCGGGCGCAGCAGGGCATCCGCTTCTGCATCTTCATGTTGCTGCAAACCTATACCGGGGTGGACACCCGTCTGAATATCGGTCCGAAGGGCTTCACGGGCGAGAAATACGGCGGCGTGACCTACTGGGACACCGAGGCCTACTGCCTGCCGTTCTACCTGGCCACCGCCGGGCGGGCCGTCGCCCGCGAACTGCTCGTCTACCGCTACAACCAGCTCGACAAGGCCATTGAAAACGCCGCGAAGCTGGGCTTCCGCGACGGTGCGGCGCTCTACCCGATGGTCACCGTCAACGGCGAGGAGTGCCACAACGAGTGGGAGATCACCTTCGAGGAGATCCACCGCAACGGCGCCGTCGCCTACGCGATTTTCAACTACATCCGCTATACCGGCGACACGGCGTATTTGGCCGACTGCGGGCTGGAGGTGCTGCTGTCCGTGGCGCGCTTTTGGGCGCAGCGCATCACGTGGTCCGGGGCGCGGCAAAAATATGTCATGCTGGGCGTCACGGGTCCCAACGAGTACGAGAACAACGTCGACAACAACTGGTATACCTCCTACATCGCCTGCTGGTCGATGCGCTATGCCGCCGAGTCGGCGGCGTGGGTGCGTGAAAACCGGCCTGCGGACTACGCGCGCATCTGCGCGAAGCGACGTTTCGACGAGACGGCCGAGACGAAGCGGTGGCTCGAAATCGCCGACGGCATGTACTTCGGCGAGGACCGCGAACTGGGCATCTTCCTCCAGCAGGACGGCTATCTGGACAAGGAGCAGACGTTGGCCAAAGACCTCGACCCTGCGGATCGCCCCATCAACCAGCGCTGGTCGTGGGACCGCATCCTGCGCTCGTGCCTGATCAAGCAGGCCGACGTGTTGCAGGGGCTTTATTTCTTCGGCGACGATTCGTGGACCGTGCGCGCCTCGTAGATTTCGACCTCGACACCGTCCGCCGCAACTTCCGCTTCTACGAGGCGCGCACGGTCCACGAATCGTCGCTCTCGCCCTGCGTCCACGCCATCCTCGCCGCGCGTATCGGCGATCTGGACAAGGCCTACGAACTCTACCTGCGCACGGCGCGCCTGGACCTCGACGACTACAACCGCGAGGTCCGCGAGGGCTGCCATGTCACTTCGATGGCGGGTTCGTGGCTCTCGGTGGTCGAGGGTTTCGGGGGCATGCGCGTCCGCGACGGCGTGCTGTCGTTCGACCCGCAGCTGCCGGCCGCGTGGGAGTCCCTCTCGTTCAAGGTCAATTTCCAGGACCGGGTCCTGACGGTCCGGATCACCCGCAATGCGGTCGAGGTGGCGAACGAAGGTGCCCCCGTCGAACTTGAAATCCGCGGCGTGCGCCGGCTGATCGCGGACAAGGTAATTATGAATTGTGAATTATGAATTGTTTTTGGCCGCAGGCTGTCCTGTATGAAATGAACGTGCGCCAGCTCACGCCCGAAGGCACGCTGCGCGCGGCAACTTCAAAACTGCCTTTCCTCAAAGACCTCGGCGTCGACGCCGTGTGGCTCATGCCGGTCTATCCGATCGGGGAGGCCGGGCGCAAAGGCTCGCTCGGCTCCTACTATTCGATCCGCGACTACTGTGCCGTGAACCCCGAGCTGGGCACGATGGCCGACTTCGACGCCTTCGTCGCCGAGGCCCACCGCCTCGGCATGCGGGTCCTGCTCGACTGGGTGGCCAACCACACGGCGCGCGACGCGCGGTGGATCGCCGAAAAGCCCGCCTCGTGGTACGAACGCGACGCCGCGGGCCGTCCCGCCGTGCCGTGGGACTGGTCCGACACCGCCAAACTCAACTACGCCGACCGCGACGTGTGGCGCGCGCAGGCCGACGCCATGGAGTTCTGGCTCACGCAGCACGACGTCGACGGATTCCGCTGCGACATGGCGATGCTGGTTCCCATCGAGTTCTGGAACGAGACCTCGCTGCGCCTGCGGCGTGTGAAGCCCGATCTGTTCATGCTGGCCGAGGCCGAGGAGCGGAATCTTTTCGAGGAGGGGGCTTTCGACGCCTGCTACGCCTGGCGGATGCACCACCTGATGAACGACGTGGCCCGGCAGCGCACCCGCGTCACGGCTCTGCGCGACTACATCTACGCCGACCGCGACGACTATCCCGACTCGGCCATGCGGCTGGCGTTCACGTCGAACCATGACGAGAATTCGTGGAACGGCTCCGAATTTTCCAGATTGGGCGATGCGCGCGAGATCATGGCGGTCTTCACGTTCGTCGTGCCGCGCGGCCTGCCGCTGATCTACACCGGGCAGGAGATCGGCTACGACCATTCGTTCGCCTTCTTCGACCGCGATCCGATTCCCCGTTACGAGGCCAACGCTTTCACCGGGTTCTACCGCCGCCTCACGGCGTTGCGCCACGACAACCCGGCCCTGGCGGCGGGGGAGCGGGGCGGCGCGATGACCGAGATCCGCAACAACGCCGAGGACTGCCTGATGACGCTGGTCCGCGAGACGGCTGACAACCGTGTCGTTGCGGTGATGAACCTCTCGCCCTACGCCATCCATGCCGATTACTATACGGGCATCTACGCCGGGATGTACACCGACGCCATGACGGGCGAGCCTTACGAGCTTCGCGGCCGCGTCGAGGAGGATATGGCCCCGTGGAGCTACCGGATATTGTGTAATTAAAAATTGAGAATTAAGAATTAAAAATTATTATTTGCGAATGATTGGCTGTTGTAATGCTCTTTGCAGCCCGACTGTTCGGGCCGTTGTGATGCAGTCTGCGTTATAATTTTTCATTTTTCATTTTTAATTCTTCATTTTCTTTATCTTTGCCGCATGAGAAACATTGCGATCCTTTGCCTGCTGCTCGCCTGTGCGCTGCCCGCCCTTGCGGGAACCTACCGCGCGGACGAGATTCCCAATGTTCAGCGTATGGACCGGCGGCGCTATGTCTCCGATCCCGACGGTATCCTGTCGCCTGCCGCCGTGGCGCATATCGACTCCGTCTGCGCCTCGCTGCGTGAGCGGGGCCTCGCGCAGGTCGCCGTCGTCGCCGTCGACGACATCGCGGGCGGCGATACGTTCTCGTTCGCCGTCGATCTGTTCCGCAGCTGGGGCGTAGGCTCGGCCAAAAGCAATAACGGACTGGGCATCCTGCTGGTGAAGGACCTGCGTGAGATACGCTTCGTCACGGGCGGCGGCCTCGAAGGCATCCTTCCCGACGCGCTCTGCAAACGCATCCAGCTCAACTATATGCTTCCGGCCTTCCGCGAGGGGGATTACAGCGCGGGCATGGTCGCCGGGGTGGGGGCTGCGGCCACGATCCTCGAAGGCGGCGAGGTCGATCTGGGCGGCGACGCCGACGAGGACCTTCCGGCATGGATGATCTTCACGATCGTCTTCGGCTTCGTGATCTTCCCGCTGGGCATGGTGCTGGCGAACTACTATTTCTCCCGCCGTTGCCCGAAGTGCCGTAAGCTGACGCTGAAACAGCAGTCGCAGCAGGTGTTGAGCGTCACGCGGAACTACCGGCTGGTCGAATATACGTATGTCTGCCCGAACTGCGGTGCGGTCGTGAAGCGGCGTTCGCGCAACCTGCGCGACGACAATTTCGGCGGCGGGGCCGGGGGCGGCACGATCATCGGCGGCGGCTTCGGACGCGGCATGGGCGGCGGCATGGGCGGCGGCTTCGGAGGAGGCTCCTTCGGCGGCGGCGGAGCCGGTTCGCGCTGGTAGTTTAAGGTGCAGAGTTCCGGGGCGTTGCATGTTGGGCTGAAAAGCGTCTGCAATTCGGTTGCGTCGCGACAAGCCCTTCCCCTGAAGGAAGGGTTTGGGACGGGGTCTGGCTTGTAAACGGCGCCGGAGGC
>OGMK01001118.1_pt1 | contig 15075 bp, 12 predicted proteins | sample 1573151 | NCBI WGS metagenome assembly OGMK01 (sample SAMEA2581887, study PRJEB24529) | metagenome | biome: Human gut stool | place: China | collected 2011
CAGCAATTTCATCTAATGGAAAGTTGTGCGCCAACAACTTCAAAGCAATCTTGTTGCAAAGAAATATAACTTTGATGGAACAGCGTCAACAGAAGCAGACCCGGATATTGAGCTTAACAAGACAGCTGTATATAACGGAACATTTACTGAGAACGGTCAGACAGAACTTACAAAGACCTTTGAGGTTGGAACGAAGCTCACGCTTGCGGATATTCCTGCATCCAAGGGTAAGAGCAGCAGTTACAGCGATCAGACCTGGGATAAATTCCCGGTTGGATATGTTGTAGGAAAAGATGGAACGACCTTCACGATCACCTATAAGTGGAGATCAAGCGGCAGTGGCAGTGATTATGACTATGGCACCTCCACAAGAGGCAAAGCCACAAACGCAGCTGGTAAGTCCGGACGCTGGATCTTAGAGGGCGGCGGGTTCACGGAGGATAACGGGACAACACAAGAGGACACATGTACACCGGCTGGCATGAGATCGACGGCAAGTGGTATTACTTCAACACAGCATCCGACAAGGGAACACTTGGCGCAATGCTTGCGAACACCACAACACCGGATGGATATCAGGTAGATGCAAACGGAGCATGGATCCGGTAATTCCGGCAGGAAACCTTCATGGCTCACCGGGCGCGGGATCCTCATAGCAGTCATATTTCTTCTGGGACTGGGAATTTTTCTGTACCCACATATCTGCGACTGGTACTATCAGTATCAGTTCAACAAGGCGATTGCGGCGTATGACCGGTTTCAGGGGATCGACTGCGAAGGAATGATCCAGGAGGCCAGAGAGTACAATGAAAGACTTGCAAAGAAAGAGGAACAGTTTCTGGTTCCCGCAGAGGAACGGGAGGAGCTTGACCACCTTCTAGATCCATGGGGAACAGGGATGATGGGATATGTGGACATTCCGAAGATCGGGGTCCACATTCCCATTTACCACGGAACGGAAGAGCGGGCGCTTCAGTCGGGCGCTGGTTTCTGGTATGGGACAAGCCTGCCGGTGGGCGGTGAAAATACTCATTGTGTGCTGGCCGCCCATAACGGTCTTGTGAAGGCGAAACTGTTCACTGACCTGGACAAACTGGAAGTGGGAGATCGGTTCACTCTGGATGTCTTAAATGAGACATTCACGTATGAGGTGGATCAGATCCTCGTAACACTTCCGGAAGAGACGGAAGAACTTTATATCCAGAACGGAAAAGACCTTGTGACGCTTTATACCTGTACTCCGTATGGGGTAAATACCCACAGGCTCCTTGTCCGCGGATACCGGGTAACAGAACCGGAAGAATGATGGAAAAAATGCGCCGGTTCACAAAAAAGTGAAAACGGAGCTTTTTTCGACATAAATTGACATGGAGGGAATCGAAAATGAAAAAGAAAATGAAGAAAAAGTCGAAAATACCTGACAGAAGATCCAGACACGGACGGGAAATGTTTCTGCTCCTTCTTTCGGGAGTCTTGCTGTTCCAATGGGGAAAGATAGATGCTTTTGCAGCAGCAAAAGAGATTAAAACAGTAAATATCCGTGTTACATCCAAGCTGGAAGCAGGCAGCAAGCTTCCGGATATAAAACTGGAAACGACCACGGTTTCAGATGGAGAAGTGGCAGTAGAAGCAGGCGGAAGTAAATATAGCGTTTCCGAGGCCGAATGGACGGATAAAAGCTCCAATGAACTGAAAGCTTCTGAAGAACCTCAGATGAAAGTCACCCTGGAACCGGAAGATGTCAGTGAAGATTATTTTGTTTCCAGCTACAAAAAAGCGAATGTAAAGATCAGTGGGGGCACATTTGTGTCTGCCAGACGAGATGGAGATGAACTGGTAGTTACCCTGCGGGTAAAAGGGATCAAAGGAGACTATGCTGCTCCGGAAGATGCCTGGTGGAATGAAAAAAGCCTGGGACAGGCTAAATGGGAAAAGCCGGATAACACATCCGGTTATTACGAAGTGCAGCTTTACAGAGGAAAAACGAAAGTTTACAGCGTCTCCCAGACCAGTGCAGTCCAGTATAATTTTTATCCATATATGACAAAAACAGGAGAGTATACCTTTAAGGTACGCACAGTACCGGGAACGGATTCCAAAAAAAAATATGGTGGAAAAAGCGAATGGATAGAATCCGGGGAGCTTTCCATTACAGACCGGTATGTATCAGATGGTAAAGGACAGCAATCAAAAAATCCTTCCGCAAAGCGCGGAACCACAGATAAAGTAGGCTGGGTAAAAAAAGGCAATATATGGAATTACAGATTTCCGGATGGCTCTATATGCCGGGGTACATGGCAGTCGGTCAACGGATACTGGTATTATTTTGATGTCAATGGCACGATGCTCACCGGCTGGCAGAAGGTAGCAAATGACTGGTATTACCTGTATGATACCGGGGAAATGGCAGCCGGATGGGCAAAGATCAATGGACAGTGGTATTATTTCTGGCCATTAACGGAAAATGGGCATACACAGGGAACCATGGCTTATGGAGGCTGGAAGATCATAGGGGCGGATTATTACTTTTTCAGGGAAGACGGCTCCTTATATACCGGCTGGCTGGAACAGAATGGTTCCTGGTATTACTTAAACACACTTGACAACAGCCTTCAGGGAACCATGTTTACCGGCTGGCTGATCCGGGAAGGGAAAACTTATTTCCTGGATGCTGACGGAGTTATGGCTACCGGCTGGTATCAGGTTGACGGGAATTGGTATTATTTTTGGCCGGATTCAGGTGAAATGGCAAAAAACCAGTATATCAATGGATTTTATGTTAATGAGGACGGGATCTGGTACAGGTAAAGATATGTGAGGAATGGAAATGAAAATGATCAGAAAAATACTCCTTTGTGCCGGAACAGGACTGCTGCTTAGCACAGGAAGCTTACAGTCTGTGCCAGGGGGAATCTTTCATATGGATACAGCTTATGGGGCAGAGAGCAGCATCATCGAGACCATGAGTATTAAATTTAACACCACTTTTGGAGATCCGGAGGAAATACCACAGCCCCAGATCACCATCAGCGGATCAGGGGTATCCATTGGGGATATTTATTACAAAACAGAATATGAAAACTGGAAACCTGGTAAAAAGGTACGGATGGAGATCACTGTGGATGCTGCACAGGGAAAGTATTTCCCTGTGTCCCTTGGACGATCCAAATGCCGTGTGACTGGGGCTGATTTTGTATCGGCGAAAGCCCTGGATAATACCACCATGCAGGTAAAAGTGAACTATACGCCGGTCACTGTTCTGGGTGACACAGCTTTAGCAGGCTGGAGCTCACATGACTCAGAAAAGGCAGTGTGGAAGAAGGTAGACTATGCTCCGGGCTATACCCTGACTTTATATGGAAATGATAAAGTGGTGAAACGGATGACAGTTACAGGTAACTCTGTCAGCTTAAAGGAGTACATGACAGATCCGGACAAGATCTACTATTATCAGGTAAAAGCGGTTCCGGTTACGGCAGAACAGAAAAAATACTTAAAAGAAGGGGAATTTATTACATCACAGGAACAGGATATAGATGACAGTGCGGAAGAGGAGAAAGAAAAAGAACATGCAGCATGCGGTACTGGTCCAGGCGTAGCAGGTTCTCTAAAGGGAGACAACTTTGTTATGCCGGATGGGACTCTGGCAGTCAATACCTGGAAGCTGGTGGGAGGTATATGGTACTACTTTAATGCGGAAGGAAACCGAACCAGGGGCTGGTTCCAGTATGGTGGAAAATGGTATTATTTCGACGGAAATGGATATATGAAGACCGGATGGGTGAACACAGGAAACGGAACATGGTATTACTTAAACCCGGATGGGGATATGAAGACCGGCTGGCTGTATGATAAAAATATCTGGTATTATCTAAATAACGATGGATCTATGGCAGTAAACCGTTCTCAGGACGGCTGGTACCTTGGAGCAGACGGCGCAGGCCGAAAGGAGTAAGAAATATGAGTTTAGCACCGATAACAGGAGATGGGGGAAAGTTAGCTGCACAGGCAGCGGATCAGACACAGAAGACAACACCGGTCCAGGAATTTCAGGGAATACTGAAAAATGGGCTGAATACCATAAAAGAAGATATGGATTCTATTTTCGAAGAAGCTTCTGCTTTATATCAGATCCCTTCTAAACTTCTCAGGGCGGTGGCAAAGGCAGAGTCAGGGTTTAATCCAAAGGCTGTATCCAAAGCAGGGGCTATGGGCGTGATGCAGCTGATGCCGGGAACAGCCCGTTCTCTTGGAGTAAGCGATCCTTACAATGCCAGACAAAATATCCTTGGAGGGGCAAAATACTTAAAACAAAATCTGGACCGGTTCGGAGGAGACGTAAGCCTTGCACTGGCAGCTTATAACGCAGGTCCGAACAGTGTGACCAAATACGGAGGCATCCCACCATATAAAGAAACCCAGAATTATGTAAAAAAGATCATGGCGGATTATACGGGAAACAATACGATCCTGGCAGGACGTACGGTGAGTACCGGAACATATGGGAAAACATCCGGCAGTACAGCAGTGAGCAGCCTTATAGGAAGTGGCCTTACAGGAAGTAGCCTTGGTACACTTCTGGCAGCAGGAAAGGGAGAGAACCTTTCCGGGGAAGACTGGTCTAATATGGTGCAGATCCTCCGTCTTCAGATGATGATGAATATGGGTAAGGATACGGGTACGCTGATCTGACAGACAGATACCGGATTGCCGCGCGCTTTGCACTCCCGCAATTTCGGCCTTTTGACCCTGGTATCAATAAAATAAGGCATTTTGCCGATAATAAAAACAAATGGTTATTTGATGATATTCATAGAAGATACAAAGGAAGGTGAAACATCATGCAGGTGCAGAATAACATAGCATCCATAAATGCTGCCAGAAATCAGGGGATCGAAACAGGAAAGCTGAAAAAGTCCCTTGAAAAGCTGTCTTCCGGCTTTCGGATCGTCCGTGCGGGAGATGATGCAGCTGGACTGGCGATCTCGGAAGGTATGCGCAGCAGGATCAACAGCCTGAACCAGGCGATGAGAAACATTGATGACGGCATCGGACTTACCAATGTAGGAGATGGCGCTTTGACAGAGGTCCATTCCATGCTCCAGAGACTGAAGACTCTGGCTTTAAAATCCGCAAATGGAACTTACGATCAGTCCAACAGGGAAACCTTGAACATGGAAAAAAACCAGATCCTTGAGGAGATTGACAGGATTGGTTCTACCACTAAATTTGGAGAAATCTCCCTGTTTTCCAGGGCAGATGCCAATACAAATACAAATACACAGGGCTGGCAGCCGCCAGTGCTGGACGATACGATCCCGCTCCAGATCGGCGGTTCTACTCAGGCTGGAGAAGTTCTGGATGTAGAACGCTATTATATAGGAAGCAGGGAACTACAGCTGGATAAGACAGACTTCTCCGATGTGGAAACAGGACAAAAGTCAGTAGGATACATTGAAAACGCGATAGAGGCTGTTTCTAAAGTCAGGGCATCCTTTGGAGCTGCTTATATGCATCTGGATCACACCCACAATAATTTAAGCGTTACAAGTGAAAACATGCAGGCGGCAGAAAGCCAGATCCGTGATACCAATATGGCAGAGGAGATCACAAAATACACCAGCAGTAACATCGTCCTACAGTCCTCTAATATGATGCTTACAAATGCAAATAATCTCCCTCAGACCATACTTGAACTTTTAAAATAAAAATGAAAGAAATAATGAAAAACAGGCTTATGTTTTTTTAACATAAGACGATATATATATATAGAAAGAAAATTCTGCTGTTCCAGAAAGGGCCCTTGGGGCAGTAGAAGACAGAGGAAAGGAGTCCACTGCCATATTTTCTTTTATAAAAGGAGGAATTCATTATGGTAATTCAGCACAATATTGCAGCGATCAATTCTTACAGAAACTTAAGTACCAACCAGAGTGCACTGAGCAAAAACTTAGAGAAGCTGTCTTCCGGTTACAAGATCAACCGTGCAGGCGATGACGCAGCAGGTCTGGCTATTTCCGAGACCATGCGTTCCCAGATCAATGGTTTGAACCAGGCTGTAAACAACGCAAACGATGCGATCGGTCTGATCCAGACAGCAGAAGGTGCTATGACAGAGACCCACTCCATGCTTCAGCGTATGAAGACTCTGACTACCCAGGCAGCAAATGGTACTTATACCAAAACTGCAAGAGTCAACATCAAGGCTGAGATTGATGCACTGAATAAAGAAATTACCCGTATCGCTACTACTACAGAGTTCAACGGTGAGAAACCTTTAAATCCTGAGAAGAAGGGGAACCTGACTTTCTTCATCGGTGCTTCTGCAGCTACAGCCAACGCAATGACTGTTGCACAGCAGACTATGACAGCTAAAGATTTAAAGGTTGAGGATATTGTGGTAGATAACACAACTAATGCATTCAAAGCAATGGCATCTGTAGATGCTGCAATTGAGACAGTATCTACTTACCGTGCAACCCTTGGTGCTGCCCAGAACCGTCTGGAGCATACGGTAAACAACCTGAAGGTTACTTCTGAAAATATTACATCAGCGGAAAGCCGTATCCGTGATACAGATATGGCAGATGAGATCACAGCTTATACAAAGAACAACATTCTTTTACAGGCTGCTCAGTCTATGCTTTCCCAGTCCAACGCTATGCCTCAGGGTGTATTAAGTATGCTGCAGTAATCTTGAAATTGATTCTGCATCTCATAGGGGGATCTGCTTTGCGCAGATCCTCTTTTTTTAAATATGTCCTTTAGAACTTAAAAAGAAGGTAACCGATGATGAAAAAAACCATATCACAGTGTATGATCGTGAAAAATGAAGAAAAAAATATCCGCCGTGCCCTTTCCTGGGGGAAGGATATCATGTGTGAACAGATCGTAGTAGATACAGGAAGCAGTGACCGTACTGTGGAGATTGCCAGGGAAATGGGGGCAAAGATATTTTTCTTTCCATGGATCAATGATTTTGCTGCTGCCAAAAATTTTGCCATTGACCAGGCAAAAGGAGACTGGATCGCCTTTCTTGACGCGGATGAAAGCTTTACACCGGAGGATGCAGCGAAGATTCCGGAGATATTGGAATATGTTGGAGAAGATGTAGACGGCCTTCTTACAGGGATCGTAGATCTGGATGAAAACAACCATATCACAAGCGGCGGCACCATGATCCGATTCTTTGTAAACCGGCCGGAGCTGCGCTATGTAGGAAAAATACATGAACACCTGGTCAGAAAAGGAAGATCCGGACTGCATCTGACCGATGCCACAAAGCAGCTGGCTTTCCTCCATACCGGATACCAGGAACAGGAGAAGAGGGATAAGTCCAAATTTGAAAGGAATCTGAACATCATCCTGGAGATCCTGAAGCAGGAGCCTGAAAACTGTGATTATCTTGGATATCTGGGAGATACCTATTCTTCAGACGGAAAAAATGAAGAAGCAAGGGATGCATACAAAAAGGCGGTGGCAGCCATGCCGGAAAAACTGGGGGTATATGATCAGCGAAGTTCTTATACCTATACAAACCTGTTAAGGGTCTCCCAGTGCCTGAACGAACCGGAAGCCGAGGTGGAAGCTATTTACAAAGAAGCAGTGGAAAAGCTTCCGAAAGAGCCTGATTTTGACTGTGTTATGGGGGAATGGTACTGGAGAAAGGGGCAATATGAAAAAGCGGTACAGATGTATGAACTGGCTATAGCAAAGCTGGAAACCTATGGAACAGTGAACAGGGGGATCATTACCACCTCCATGCTGATCCAGATGTATGAGTGTCTGGGAGAAGGCTGCAGGAAGCTGGGAGATTACCAGAAAGCGGTCCGCTATTGTGTGATCGTACTGAATACTGACCACAAAGATATGAATGCGCTGCTGACTCTGATCAACTGTTTTGCAGAGAGCAATGTCAGCGCAGAAGAGGTAGTCCAGTTTTTAGGGAAGATTTATGATTATTCTGATATAAAAGACAAGGTGATCCTTCTGCGGGTGGCTATGGCAATAGGCAGAAAGGATCTGGAGCGGATGTTCAGGGGAATCCTCCTTCCTCAGGAGAGGGAAGAGTTTGATGCAGCCATGGAAACGGCCCAGAGCGGGGCACCGCTGTCATAGACTTTTTTCAACTCTCCCATGAGAAGAGGAAGCTCCCATTCACAGGTGCTGTTAGCAAAGCTGTTAGGATCTGCGATAGAAACATTTCCGTCAGGAAGGAGCTTTGTGATCAGGACAAAGTGACCGTTTTGCGTCAGGCTTCCCTTACCCATAAGGGCGACCAGGATATGACCGGAAGAAAGAAGGGAAGCTGCATTCTGGGGAGAATGGTCTGTTACAGATTCTACCTGAAAGCCATATGCAGTAAGGACAGATGGGATCAGACTGTGATAGGAGCCGCTCTGGGGGGCATAATAGCCATTGGCAGAAGACCAGTCTGCGATCGTTACCGGGGTAATGGCTTCTCCGCCATTTGTGAAGCTGGAGATGAGCATGGCTGCAGCAGTAGGACCACATCCATACTGCTGCATGGGATCTGAACCGCCGTAGAGATAACTGCTCCAGCGGGTATCCCCCTGATTATAGTAGTACATCGGTCCCATACTGGTATCCAGGATGGCAGCATCTAAAGAATTGCCGTCTGATCCCGGTTTTGCCTCCATATCCAGGTTTTCTGCTTTACCAAGGATCACCGGAGAGGTCTTTGAGGTGACAGAAGATGTATCTGGACCCCCCTGTATTCCGGAAGTATCTTTTGAAAGCTCTGTCCTTGGTGGTGTTCCCTGTTTTGTCTGGTTCTGTTTTTTAAAAAAGTCTTCCAGCTCCTGAAATTTACGGTGGCTGGCAGTCTGTACAAAGTAGATGCCAGATCTGGCCTCATCTACGACCTGGGAAGAAAAGCCTGGGCAAAAATAAAAGCTCAGGCTGGCAGTGATCACCGAAACTGTACCGGTAATGGAAAGTTGGATCATCGTTTTCGCAAGTCGGAACTGTTTCAAGGTTTTATTTATATGTTTTTTTTGATTCTTTAAAGTTCTATCTTTCATTTTTTATCCATTCATTTCTTATCCGTTAACGAAGGGATAGACGGGCCAGGACAGTCTGACCAATGGTATTTAAAGGACACTGCTGGCATACAGCGCCAATCTTATGTGCTTCCATAGGCATGCCGTAGACAACACAGCTGTTCTTGTCCTGTCCGATGGTATAGGCGCCGTTTTTGCGCATGCGCAAAAGACCGGCAGCTCCATCTGCTCCCATTCCTGTGAGAAGAACGCCGATGGCGTGTTCCCGCACATGTAATGCAACTGAGTCAAAAAGCACATCCACAGAAGGCCTGTGTCCGTTTACCTTTTCTCCTTCCTGCACACTGACTGCATAGGAGTTTCCAAGAGGTACCACACGCATCTGCAGACCTCCGGGAGCTAAAAGCATGAGACCTTTGCGGATCCGGTCCCCGTTTTTCGCCTCCCGTACTTCCATTTTGCAGATCCTGTTTAAGCGCTCTGCATACATGGCTGTAAAACCGGCAGGCATATGCTGGGTGATCACAACTCCGGGAGTATCTGCAGGAAAATTCTTTACTACCTCGAGAATGGCTTCTGTACCTCCGGTAGATGCCCCGATAGCGATCACGGTTTCCTGGGAAGCTGCCGCAGAAGTCTTTGGTCTGTTAAGAAAAGGATTACCTGCCGCAGTTAAAGGAGAGACTATCCGTTTTTTTGCTGCCTGTGGACTGGCAGGAACGGATGGGAGATGTACATGGGAAGCAGCAGCCACCAGAAGCTTGGAACGGAGCATAGAAAGAAAGATCTCTTTAGACAGTCCATTGGCTTCATCCGGTTTCCGTACAAAATCCACAGCTCCGGCTTCCAGGGCATCAAAAACCCTCAGGTTCAGGGAAGATACCAGGATCACCGGGATAGGGTGGACGGGAAGCAGCTGCTTTAAAAAATCAATGCCTGACATTCCCGGCATTTCAATATCCAGGGTAAGCATATCCGGCTGCAGCTGGGGGATCTTTTCCTGGGCATCAAAGGCATTTATAGCATATCCTACAACCTGGAAGCGGTCATCCTCAGATAGAGAACGGATCAGCCAGGTGCGGAACAAGGGTGAATCATCCACTACCATTAATTTTAATTTATGATCCATGATCATAATGCCTCCTTAATAAGATAGCTGTAACAACGTATGAGATAACCTACGGGATCAGATCTTTCGGTAAATAGCCGGTTCAATATAGGAAAACGGGCAGCTTTCCTTATCCAGGCTTTCAGAATGTCCGATAAATAAGTAGCCTCCCGGAGCGGTAGCATCATAAAAGCGCCTTACCAGTGCCGCCTTCGTAGGACGATCAAAATAGATCATCACGTTTCTGCAGAAGATCAGGTCAAACTTTTTGCGGAAATGGATGGGATCCATCAGGTTAAAGGAACGAAAGATCACATTTTTCCTTAAAGCATCTGAAACAGTATAGGTTTTATCTCCTATGGGAACAAAATAGCGTTCCTGCCAGGAAGGCGGAAGCTCTTTTAAGCTTTCAAGGGAATATCTGGGATCCATGGCAGAATCCAGAACACGCTGGGAAATGTCCGTAGCAAGGATACGGGTATCCCAGCTTCCGGGAATAGCGGAAAAATATTCTTTCAGATACATAGAAATGTTATAAGGTTCTTCACCGGAGGAGCAGCCGGCACTCCAGATCGCAATAGAACGATCCCGGGAATGCTTGTTTGCAAGCTCAGGAAGAATCTGCTTCTGGAGAAAGTCAAAATGTTCTTTTTCCCGCATAAAATAGGTATAGTTGGTAGTCAGCTTGTTTAACATAACAGAAACCATCTCAGGATCTTTACCTGAGATGATCTCATCTATGTATTCTGTAAAACTATGAAACCCTTTCTGCTGCAGCATATTAGTAAGACGGCTGGTGATCAGCTGTTTTTTGTGGCTCAGATTGATGCCATAGTGCTGTTGGATATAAGTGTAAAGACGGTTAAAATCCCCGTCACTTAATGTAAGCATTGTATGACCTCCTTAGGAATCGGATGTACTCTCGGAGTCTTTCCTGCACCTGCCTTTGCGGCTGACAAAAAATCTTCTCGCAAAATCAAGTACAAAAAGATTCCGGGAGTACATTAAGAGCTGACCAGGGACTTGCAGTCGAAAGACATAAGCACAGTCCCATTTTCAAGTGTGATCATACCATCTAACAGCTTCTGTCTGCGTTTGATAGGGATCGGACGTACATCCTGAAGATCAATATCGATCACCTGCTGCACAGAATCCACAACGATGCATACAGGAAGATCGTCTACATTTAAAACGATAAAGCAGGTCTTACTGTTATATTCCAAAGCAGGCTTGCCCATATAGAGCCGTATATCTACTACCGGAAGGATCTGACCACGCAGATTGATGATTCCTTTAATATAATCAGGTACCAGTGGAAGATGAGTGATCGCACAGTCATTGATGATCTCCGTTACGTTATTGATACTTAAAAACAGAGTCATGTCTCCCGACTCAAAGGTAAGACAGCGTTCAACGGACTGGTTTTCAGCCGGTACGTCTGTCTGGATATTTGTTTCTGTTACTTCAGCCATTTTAAAACCTCCTGTTTACGCATTCTCTACAGCTATGGAATATAAGCTGAGGATATCCAGAATGATGCTGATATTGCCATCACCCATAATGGTACAGCCGGTGATGCCGTGGTCTTTCAGGTTAAATTCACTGAGAAAAGCAGGAAGCGGCTTTACTACCACCTGCTGCTCGCCGATCAGATCATCTACAAACAGGCAGTAAGAACGGTCATTTGCTTCCACCCATAAAAGGATACCGTCTTCCATCTGGGTAACCTCAGTTGGAAGGTGATAGAAGGAATGAAGGCGGACGATAGGATAAAAGTGGTCAACACGTTCTACCATTTCATTGCCATATTCATCTTTGATCACCTGATCTGCCTTCACCTTAAAGGACTGACGGATATTGGCGATAGGTATAGTAAAAATAGAATCACCTACCGTTACCTTCATGCCGTCAACAATAGCCAGAGTCAGCGGGATCTTCATGGAAATCGTAGTTCCTTCACCGTAGGTACTGGATACAGAAACGATACCGCCTAAGGATTCTACATTTTTCTTCACAACATCCATTCCAACACCACGACCGGAATATTCAGTTACCGTTGTATTGGTGGAAAATCCGGGAAGCATGATCAGCCCCAGGATCTCCTTCTGGCTGTATTCAGAATCAGGTTTGGTCAGCATGTTCTTTGACCGGGCTTTTTCAAGAATCTTCTGGGGATCCATGCCATATCCGTCATCTTTAACGGAGATAACAACCTCACTGCTGGTATGGGAAGCGGAAAGAACGATCTCGCCCTGGGGATCCTTACCGGCAGCAATACGTTCCTGGGCTGTTTCTTCAATCCCATGATCCATGCTGTTACGCACGATATGCATGATAGGATCCTGTATATTGTCTACGATCGTCTTATCTACCTCTGTATCTTCACCTACAATGGTCAGACGGACGTCTTTTCCCAGACTCTGCTTCATATCACGCACAATACGGTTCATTTTCTGGAACACGCCGGAAATCGGGACCATGCGTAAAGACATGGCAATATCCTGCAGATCATTGGTGAGTTTACGCAGCTGGCGTGCTGATTTCATAAAATTATCCCTGTTGTCCCTTGGCAGCAGGTTTAATTCAGGGGAAGATGTGACCATGGATTCAGTGATCACGATCTCACCAACAATATCCATCAGGCTGTCCAGCTTCATCAGGTTGACGCTGATCAGATTCTGCTTGACCGGGGCATGGGAAAGCATAGGAGCTGCTTTTCCGGCAGCTGTATCTGTGGATGCAGGTGCTGGTGCCGTGGATTTGGAAACAGATGCCTTTTTTTCCTCAGCTTTTGCAGGAGGAGCGGCTTTTGGGACATTTACAAGCTCATAAGATCGGATGTGGTTCTGGGTTTTTAAAATCCCTTCAGCCTTAGAAGCGTCTTCACTGGAGTCAAAAGCAAGGAAAAAGCCATTTTCTGCGATCTTCTGTGAAGTATCCGAATCTGTTTCCATATCACTGGGATAGAAACGAAAAGTCACTTCACATTCCCTTACTGCATTTACGATCATATAAGCCCGCAGATTCTCCATTCCCACGCCTTCTTCCAGAAAAACATGGAAAAAGCAGGCTGCATCCTTATCATCAGGGAGAGAAGCAGGAGCTGCAGCACCAGGAGCTGCAGCTCCAGAAGCTGCTGCACCAGAAGCTGCTGCACCAGAAGCTGCAGCTCCAGAAGCTGCTGCACCAGAAGCTGCAGGTGCAGCCTGTGAAGCTTCCGGCTGTGCAGGTGCAGCGCCGCTGATCTTCTTCAAAAAAGAATTGATCTCATTGGAGAACGCATCAATATCAGTAGAAAGAGGTACTCCCTGTTCTACTTTCTCGATTTCGCTTCTTAAATAATCCTCTGAACGGAACATCAGGTTGAAAAGCTCTTTCTTATGTTCAGGATCCAGAGTTTCGATTCCTTTATCACGGATATAAAAAAATACATCTTCAATATGATGGGCGATCGTGGAGATCGAATTAAATTCCATCATTGCAGAAGAGCCTTTGATCGTATGCATGATACGGAAGATCTCATTTACGTCATCGGTGGAAAAATCACCGTTTTTCTCATCAGCAACCAGCATTTCGTCTAACTGGTCTAAAAGATTGTTTTCTTCATAAAGGTATGTATCCAGAATACTGCTGTCCATACCACTGCTCATATTGTACACCGCCTTTTTTCATAATAATCAGAATAGTATTTCTTTTATCCTTATCGGCGGTGGTTGAAAATGGATAAGGGGATTTCAAAAAAGAAACAGTAAGTTGATACAACAGTTATAAAAAAAAAGAAAACGCCGATAAAATTATCTGAGATAGAATATCTGATCATTTTTGGAGGAAACCGTAAAAATGGCGATCAAAAGAAAAGAAAAAAGAAGGCTTTTGCAGACAGCGGCCCTCTTAATGCGGGCAAATGAAAAAGTGTTCATGGGATTCGGCCAGAATACAGAAGAAGTGATGATTGATGCTCTTTCACAATCTCAGGAAACAGCACTTTTGTTGGGAACAGAGCTGGAAAATGTGGGAAAAGCAGATCTGGTCCCCCTTCTGGAAGTATATTGTGAAGATCTTTATGAGATGAGTCAGAATCTTCACAGCAAAAAACAGATTGCAAGGCGGTATAAAAAAATAAAGAAAGAATTGAAACTTTTATATGAACGTATGGAGAATGATATGGAAACAGACCGTCTCTGTTTTGTCTTTCTTCCATATAAAGTGTCTATGTGGGATTCTATGGAAACCGTCTGGAAAGCAGCAGATAAGGATCCGGATTGCGATGCCTACGTTGTACCGATCCCCTATTTTGATAAAGACCAGGACGGGAATCTGGCAGTAGAACACTACGAGGGAGATCAGTATCCACAAGATGTTCCTGTCACAGATTACCGCACATTCCGCCTGGAAGATAAAAAACCGGATGCGGTGTTTATCCACAATCCCTATGACCAGAACAATAGATTGACTAGCGTCCACCCGGATTTTTATAGCAGCAGGCTGAAAAAGTATGCAGACCAGCTGATCTATCTGCCTTATTATATTACAGCAAGTACTGGAAACGTAGAATCTGCGAAACGCCAGGCGAGAAGCACCGGGTTTGTCATTGAGCCGGGAACTATTAATGCAGACTGCTTTGTTACAGCAACAGAGCAGGAAAGAGAACTGTTTATCAATATTTTGTGTTCCGGACTCAAAGGAGTTCCAACAGAGCAATGGGAAGAGAAGGTACAGAACTTTGGATCACCAAAGATTGAACGTGCCCGAAGTACGAAAAGACAGGACAGTTCTCTTCCAGAAAAATGGAGGGAATGTCTTTACAGACCTGACGGAGCCAGGAAAAAGACTGTATTTTATAGTCTGTCTGTAGAGGCACTTCTGACCCAGCCAGATATGATGCAGAAGATAGAAGCGGTACTTCAATATTTTAGAAACAGAAAAGATCTCGCTTTATGGCTG
>OGMK01001123.1_pt1 | contig 14996 bp, 10 predicted proteins | sample 1573151 | NCBI WGS metagenome assembly OGMK01 (sample SAMEA2581887, study PRJEB24529) | metagenome | biome: Human gut stool | place: China | collected 2011
GGGCACGCTTGATGGCAACCGTCAGCTCACGCTGATGGAAAGCGCAGGTACCGGTAACACGGCGGGGAATGATCTTGGCGCGCTCGCTCACGTACTTGCGCAGGCGGGGCAGATCCTTGTAATCGATGTGCTCGACGCGGTCAACGCAGAAGGAGCAAACCTTCTTGCGGCCACGATGCATCGGACGAGAAGAACGATCCATAGCCATTGTGGAAACCTCCTTGTTAGAATGATACTTTCGATTTTAGAACGGCAGGTCGCCCTCATCCTCGATCAGTGCAAAGTCGTCATTGCTGCCGGCAGAATAGCTCGGCGCAGGGGCGGCCTGTGCAGCGGGACGGGGAGCGGGGGCTGCCGTGGGTGCGCCGTAACCGGCATCACCCATCGGTGCGGCGTTTGCGGATTTGGGAGCGGCAAAGTTGACGTTGTTGGCCACGATCTCAATCGCGGTGCGGTTGTTGCCGTTCTTGTCCTGATAGCTGCGGCTCTGCAGACGGCCGTCAATGGCAATCAGAGAACCCTTCTGGAAATACTTGCAGACAAACTCTGCCGTGCGGTCCCAGGCGACAACATCCAGCCAGTCAGCCTGACTCTGGCCGTTGGCGTCACGGCGTCCGCGATCACAGGCGATGCGGAACGACGCAACGTTCTTGCCCGTCGTAGTCTGGCGCAGCTGCGGGTCCGCGGCAAGGCGGCCCATGATTGCAACAACATTCAGCATTGGTTTACTCCTTACTCCTCAACAGCAAGAGTCATGCTGCGAAGAACGCCCTCGGTGATCTTGAAAACGCGGTCCAGCTCAGCCGGGAAATCGGGCTCGCTGGTGAAGCTGATCACCGTGTACACACCCTCGGTCTCATCGTTGATGGGGTAAGCAAGACGCTTCTTGCCCCAATCATCAACAGAATCGATCGTACCATTCGCTGCGATCAGGTTCTTGAACTTGTTGATCAGAGCGTTGGAAGCCTCTTCGTCGAGGTTCGCGGTGGTAACCATCATGGTTTCGTACTTAGCCATATTCTGTGCACCTCCTTTTGGACATTAGGCCTTCTCTTTTAACGGAAAAGACAAGGATAACCGTGTGATTTCACACAGCATCTAATTATAACAAGTAAATCCGCGTTTGTCAACGCAAAATTTGCCCTGCACAGCACAAAATTGCGGATTTTTTAAAAAAACCTGGACATTCCGTAAAAGTGTCCTATTGCTTTTTCTGCCCGCTTTGCTATAATGGGCTTAATAATGTACAAGTCTTGCTTGCATAGCCGGACGCGGCGCTAGTAGGGGCGAGCATTGCTCGCCCGCTGCCCGCTTGCCATGCAGGAAACGATGGGGGAACGCAGGGCAGCGATAAGGCTGCGCGGGCGACCAATGGTCGCCCCTACATGTGTTCCCGCTTTGAAAAAGAGAAATGGAGCGTTCGTATGAGAATCGTGGTCGTCGGCCTCGGCAAGGTTGGCCGTGCCCTGACCGCCCAGCTTACGGCGGAAAATAACGACATCGTCGTCATCGACCAAAACCCTGACCTGATCGAGGACATTGTCAATATCTATGACGTGCGCGGTCTGGCCGGAAACGGCGGCTGCTATGACGTGCAGAAGGAGGCGTTTGAGGACGGCGCAGACCTGCTGATCGCCACAACGTCCAGTGATGAGATCAACATCCTGGCCTGCCTCGTCGCCAAAAAGCTGGGCACGCAGCACACGATTGCGCGTATCCGCAACCCGGAGTATGAGAAGCAGCTGCGCTTTATGCGCGATGACCTTGGTCTGTCGATGTTCGTCAACCCGGAAAAAGCCACGGCGCGTGAGATCGCCCGCGTGCTGCGTTTCCCGTCTGCTATCAAGCGTGAGCAGTTCTGCCGCCAGCGGTTTGAGCTGATCGAGTACCGCCTGGCCGACGACAACCCGCTGGTGGGCTTGCAGCTGTCGGACCTGTACCGCAACATCCGGGTCAAAATTCTGATCTGCGCCGTCGCCCGCGGCAGCGAGACGATCATCCCCACGGGTATGTTTACGCTGCGGGCCGGGGACAAGATCTACCTGACGGCCTCGGCCCGGGATCTGGAATCCTTCTTCCGCAAGCTGAACCTGTTCAAGGCCAAGGCCAGCAACGTCATGATCGTCGGTGCAAGCCGGATGACCTACTATCTGGTCAAGGAGCTGCAGGACATCCAGAAGCGGGTGACCGTCATCGACAGTGATGCGGCCCGCTGCCAGGAGATGAGCGAGAAGTTCCCCGGCGTGCTGGTCATCCACGGCGACGGTGCGGATGCCGAGCTGCTGAGTGAGGAGCGCATCACCGATATGGACGCCTTTGTGGCGCTGACCGGCCTGGACGAAACAAACATCATTCTGGCGATGTACGCCTCCCAGATAAACTCCTGCAAGGTCGTGGCAAAGATCAACCGCGAGTCCTTCGCCGAGCTGGCCGCTGCCAAGGGGATGGTGGACAGCGTCGTCTCCACGGCGTCGGTCACGTCGGAGTCCATTGCCATGTACGTCCGCGCCATGCAGAACAGCTTTGAGTCGGAGAACATCAAGACGCTGCACCGTCTGGTGGGCGGGCGCGTGGAGGCGCTGGAATTCAACGTTGCGCCGGGTTTGCCGTTCATCGGCGTGCCGCTGAAGGATCTGACCCTGCGCAAGGGGCTGCTGGTGGCGGGCATCGTGCGCCGCAATGGCCAGACAGTCATCCCGTCCGGCAACGATGCCCTGCAGGAGGGCGACGATGTCGTCATCGTCACCACCGACACAACGCTGCACTCGCTGCGCGACATTGTAAAGTGAGGGCGCGGCCATGAACTATAAAATGGTAGGGTTTGTGCTGGGGCGCATCTTCCTGATCGAAGCAGCCCTCATGCTCTTTCCCATGGGCTGCGCCGCCATCTACGGCGAGTGGAGCGTTGTGCTTTCCTTCCTGTGGCCGACGCTGATCGTGCTGGTGCTGGGCCTGATAACCAGCCTGCGCACCCCCCAAAACACGAAAATCTACGCCCGCGACGGCCTGGCCATCGTGGCGCTTGTCTGGGTGCTGATGTCGGTTTTCGGCGCACTGCCGTTTGTCATCTCCGGCGAGATACCGTCCTTTGTCGATGCTTTTTTTGAGACGGTCTCGGGCTTTACGACGACAGGCTCGACAATTCTGACCGACGTCGAGGCGCTGAGCCACGGCACGCTGTTCTGGCGCAGCTTTTCCCACTGGATCGGCGGCATGGGCGTGCTGGTCTTTGCCATGGCCGTGCTGCCCATGACCGATGGCCGTGCCATGCACCTGATGCGCGCCGAGGTCCCCGGCCCGACCTGCGGAAAAATTTCCAGCAAGCTGAGCGACAGCGCAAAGATTTTGTATGCCATTTATCTGGTCATGACCGTCATCGAGACGATTCTGCTCTGCGCGGGCGGTATGCCGCTGTTTGACGCGCTCATTCATGCGTTCGGCACGGCGGGCACGGGCGGCTTCAGCAACAAGGCGCTGAGCGTCGGCGCGTACAACAGCCCGTATTTTGAGATCGTCATCGGCGTGTTCATGCTGCTGTTCGGCATTAACTTTAACCTGTATTATTTCCTGCTGCTGCGTCATTTCCGTGAGGCGTTCGCCTCCGAGGAGATGCACGTCTACTTAGGCATCGTCGCGTTCTCGACGCTGACGATCACGGCGAACATCGCGGGTATGTATGACAGTGTCGGCACGGCGCTGCGCACGGCGTTCTTCCAGGTGTCGTCCATCGTCACGACCACCGGCTACGCCACGGCGGACTTCAACCTCTGGCCGACCTACTCCCGCACCGTGATCGTGATCCTGACGTTTGTGGGCGCATGCGCGGGCTCGACGGCGGGCGGCTTGAAAGTATCGCGCGTCATCATCCTTTTCAAGGCGGCACGGCAGGACCTGAACAAGATGCTGCACAGCCATGCCGTGACGACGGTCCGCTTTGAGGGCAAGCCGCTGGACGAAAAGACGCTGCGCGGTGTGCACAACTATTTCAACATTTATATGCTGCTGCTGACGCTGTCGGTGCTGCTGCTCTCGCTGGACGGGTTCGATCTGGTGACGACGTTTACATCCGTCGCGACCTGCCTGAACAACGTCGGTCCCGGCCTTGAGATGGTCGGCCCGATGGGCAGCTTTGCGGATTTCTCCGCTCCGGCCAAGCTGCTGCTGGCCTTTGACATGCTGGCGGGCCGTCTGGAGCTCTACCCGATGCTGGCCCTTTTTGCCCCGCGCCTGTGGCGCAAGCGCATCAATGCGATGCACGAGGCAAGAGCGAAGTAAGGGGGAGGCGGGTGTTCTTTCTTTACAAAGAAAGAACCAAAGAAATTCCAAACCAATACAATCATAGAACCGGGCAGCTGCCATCTTTACGGCAGCTGCCCGGTTTTGGTTTGTGTATGGACGTTTCAGGGGTAGGGTGTAGGGCGGCCAGCCCTCTGGCCGCCGCAAGGGGCGTACTGCCTTGCGGTGCCAATCTGTTTTTAAAGGGGGCTATAGGCGGGAAAAAACGTGAGTACCCCCACAAACTGGAATTTGACACTTTGTATTTATCGAGAATATTCTTGAAACCATTTTGCAAAGCGTGATTTATTGAAAATAATGAATTTATATAGTTCTCCATTTTTCATATTAACTGTTGCAATTGGAAAGACTACCCACTTCCAAGAGATTTCTTTTATTTCCTGCATCGGCAAAACTAAATTTCTGTATTTTTTGTCAACTGTAAGCTTGTTTGTCTTGTAAGTAAGCGACTGACTATCGAGGTACAGACCTCCTCCAAGTATGCCATTGTGACACAAACTGCAAACAAAAGATTTCATAGAAACATCCCTCCATTAAATTGCGATTTACCTTATTATACCACACCCCGCCGCTGCGTGTCTATTTCCCGCCGCGCCCGCATACCTTGTACCAGACCAAAACAGAGGAGGGGCTTGCCATGCGGCGGGATGCAGACAGAGAGGAACGAAACGCAAGATTGCTGGCGGGCGTGGTGCTGGCGGCTATGTTGGTGATGCTGTCCGGCATCATCCATCTGCTGTACCACCGGGAGTACGCCGAGACCGACACCCCCAACGACTGCTTTGCGGTGTCGGCGGCGACGGGGGAGACGGCGCTGCCCAAAATCGTCTGCCTGACCTTTGACGACGGCCCCAGCAAAAACACCCGGCCAATTCTGGAAATTCTCGATAAGGAGCAGGTCCCGGCCACCTTCTTTGTCTGCGCGCAGGACGCCAACGAAAAATATCTGCCCCTTGTGGCGGACATCGCGGCGGCGGGGCATCAGATCGCGCTGCACAGCGCGACGCATCAATACTCCAAAATTTATGCGAGCACCGACGCATTCTGGCAGGACATCAGAACGCTGCGCCAGGCGTTGGAGCCGTATGTGGATGTGGCGGCCATCGACTGGCTGCGTTTCCCCGGCGGCAGCACAAACACAGTCAGCCACCGCTACGGCGGAAACGGCATCATGAAGGCCCTGAAGGCCCAGGCCGAGGACAAGGGCTACCACTGGATCGACTGGAACGTCTGCGCCGAGGACGCCACCGCCAGCCACCCGGATGCCGCGCAGATTTTGCGCAACATTCGCCGCGATGCTGATGGTCAGGACACCTGTGTCGTCCTGCTGCATGATACAAAAGCAACAGGTCAGACCGTCAAGGCCCTGCCCGATATGATCGCCTATTTCCGGGAGCAGGGCTACACCTTTTGTACGGTTGCACAGATGGATGCCTTGCAATGTGAAACAAAATAGGGTATAATGTACAAGAATCGAAAAGCGGTGGGAGGCGGAACGATGCGCAAAACGGAAAGCCAGAAGATAGCCCTCTGCGGTATGCTGGGGGCACTTTCGGTGGTGCTTTTACTGCTGGGCAGTGCACTGCAGATCGGCACCTATGCCGCGCCGATGCTGGCGGCGTTCCTGCTCATCCCGGTGCTGGAGGAATACGGCACGCGCTACGCGCTGACCCTCTACGTCTGCGTGGCAATTCTGGCCGTGCTCTTTGTGCCGGAGACCGAACTGGCGCTGTTTTACGTGCTGGTCATGGGGTATTACCCCGTGCTGCGCGTCAAGCTGAACGGCGTAAAAAGCACGCTCCTGCGCTGGGTGCTGAAGTTCGCGGTGTTCAACGCGGGCACGGTGCTGGTGTATCTTTTGCTGTTTGCGCTGCTCGGGCCTGCCGTGCTGGACGAGCTGCTGGCCGACGGCATCGGGATGCTGGCAGCACTGCTGGCCGCGGGCAACCTGTCGTTCTGGCTGTGTGACCGCGCACTGGCGGCGCTGACGCGGTATTACCACGTCATACTCAAGCCAAAACTGAAAAAGAAGTTTTAATTCGGGGAGGAAAACAACATGTGGTACGATGAGGCAGTAGTTTATCAAATCTACCCGCTGGGGCTTTGCGGCGCACCGCTGCAAAACGACGGTGACCAGGCGCAGGCGGGCGAGCACCGCATTCTGCGGGTGCTGGACTGGGTGGAGCACATCAAGCGCTTGGGCGCGACCTGCGTGCTGTTCAACCCGCTGTTCGAGAGCGACGCCCACGGCTATGACACCCGCGACTACAATAAGGTGGACTGCCGCCTGGGCACAAACGACGACCTCAGACAGGTCTGCGCGGCGCTGCACGCGGCGGGCATAAAAATCCTGTTTGACGGCGTGTTCAACCATGTGGGCCGTGGCTTCTGGGCGTTCAAGGATGTGCAGGAGAAGCGCTGGGACAGCCCGTACAAGGACTGGTTCCACATCAGCTTTGACGGCAACACCAACTACAACGACGGCTTCTGGTATGAAGCGTGGGAGGGCTGCAACGAGCTGGTCAAGCTGAATCTGCAGAACCCGGCGGTGAAAAACTACCTGTTTGACGTTGTGCGCGGCTGGGTGCGGGACTACGACATCGACGGCCTGCGTTTGGATGTTGCCTACTGCCTCGACCTCGGCTTTCTGGCCGAGCTGCGCGGGCTGGCCGACAGCATCAAGTCGGAGTTCGCACTGGTGGGTGAGACGCTGCACGGCGACTACAACCGCTGGATGAACGACCACGCCTGCCACAGCGTAACGAACTACGAGTGCTACAAGGGCCTGTATTCAAGCTTCAACACGGGCAACATGCACGAGATCAGCTACAGCCTGAACCGCCAGTTCGGCTCCGAGCAGTGGTGCCTGTACACGGGCAAGCACCTGCTGAGCTTTGTGGATAACCACGATGTAACGCGCATTGCGACGATTTTGACGGACAAGGGCTGCCTACGCCCCATCTACGGTCTGCTGTTCGGTATGCCCGGTGTGCCGTCGGTCTACTACGGCAGTGAATGGGGCATGGAGGGCGACAAGCGCAACGGCGACCCGACGCTGCGCCCGGCGGTGGAGAAGCCCGAGGAGAACGACCTGACCGCCTGGATCGCGGCGCTGGCCCACGCCCACACGGGCAGCAAGGCGCTGTGCCGGGGCAGCTACCGCAATGTGCTGGTCCAGCCTAAGCAGCTGATTTTTGAGCGCTACGCCGACGGTGAGCGGGTGCTGGTGGCCATCAACGCGGACGGCAATCCGTTTGACGCCCACTTTGACGCGGGCTGCGGCCGCGCGGTGGACCTCATCACAGGGGACGACCACGATTTCGGCGGCGGCAGCACGCTGGAACCGTACAGCTGCCATTTCTGGAAGTGCGAGCGGTAATACGATATAAAAAGGCACCTGTCCGTGTGGGCAGGTGCCTTTTTGTGCTATGCTGTATGTTGTAGGGGGCGGCGTCCTCGACGCCCCGCAGGGCAGTATGTAGAGCGGTCTGCCCTCAGGCCGCCGCAGCGGGGGTGAGGGTGCCCCGCCCTACAATGTATGGGTTAAAGGGGCAGCCCCTCTAAAGCCTGCGGGGCGGGCATGCCCGGCCCCTACGGGGCGGCCCATGTATGGGTTAAGGTTTTAAAGTTTCTTTGCCTACTTTCTTTTCAAAGAAAGTAGGTCACAGGTTCGTATATCCCATCAGCTTTTCATCCACGACGGCGGCGGTGTCGCGGCCCTCGCGCAGCGCCCAGACGACAAGGCTCTGGCCGCGGCGCATATCGCCGCAGGCGAACACCTTCGGGTCGGCAGTGGCGTACTTCACATCGGCCACGGTGCCGCGCTTCGTGCGCTCAACGCCGAACGCATCGGCCACATAGGGCTCGCAGCCCGTAAAGCCTGCCGCGATCAGCACAAGGTCGCAGTCCACGGTGAACTCCTCGCCGGTGGGCACCATCTGGCGGCGTCCGTCCACGACCTCGCTTTTCAGCTTGGAGATCAGCGCACCGCAGACCTGCCCGGCCTCGTTCTTGTAGAACTCCTTGACCGTCGTCTGGTAGACGCGGGGGTCAAAGCCGAATTTGGCAATGGCCTCCTGCTGGCCGTAGTCGGTTTTCAGCACGCGGGGCCACTCGGGCCAGTCGTTGCCGGGGGCGCGGGCCGCGGGCGGGCAGGGCATCATTTCCAGCTGCATGACGCTCTCGCAGCCCTGGCGGATGGCCGTGCCGACGCAGTCGTTGCCGGTATCGCCGCCGCCGATGACCAGCACGCGCTTGCCCGCGGCGGAAACCGCCTTGCCGTCCGCAAAGTTGGAATCCAGCAGACTGCGGGTCACGCTGGTCAGGTAATCCACCGCAAAGAAGATGCCCTGCGCGTCGCGGCCCGGGGCCTGGATGTCGCGGGCCTGCTTCGCGCCGCAGCACAGCACCACGGCGTCATAGCGGGCCTTCAGTTCCTCGGCGCTGACGGTATTGCCGACGTCGGCGTTAAAAACAAACTCAATGCCCTCGTCCTGCAAAATTTTCACGCGGCGGTCAATGACCCACTTTTCCAGCTTCATGTTGGGGATGCCGTACATCAGCAGGCCGCCCGCGCGGTCCTCGCGCTCATAGATGGTCACGCGATGGCCGCGCTTGTTGAGCAGGTCGGCCACGGACAGGCCCGCGGGACCTGCGCCGATGACCGCCACGGTCTTGCCCGTGCGGGCCGGGGGCGGCACGGCATGAATGGCGCCGCTCTCGTAACCGTATTCCACGATGGCACGCTCGTTTTCCTTGACCGTGACCGGGTCACCCGTGACGTTGCCGCAGGTGCAGGCCGCCTCGCACAGGGCGGGGCAGACCCGGCTCGTGAACTCCGGGTATCGGTTCGTGGCGATCAGCCGGTGCACGGCCAGATCCCACTTGCCCTGATAGACCAGGTCGTTCCACTCGGGGATCAGGTTGTTCAGCGGGCAGCCGCTGAACATGCCGCCCAGCTGAACGCCGCTCTGGCAGAAGGGGACGCCGCAGTCCATGCAGCGTGCGCCCTGGGCCTGCTGCTCGTCGGTGTGCAGCGGGACGTGAAACTCGTTAAAATTTCGGATGCGCTCCTCGGGCGGCAGCTCTAAACTGGTCTGCCGCGTAATTTCAATAAATCCTGTCGGTTTGCCCATGGTACTCTGCCTCCCTTACTTTGCGCTTTTCATGGCGTAGAACGCCTCGATCTGGGCCTGCTCGCTGTCCTCGCCCTTTTCCTCCATCTGGGCGATCAGGCGCAGCATTTTGTCGTAGTCGTGGGGCAGGACCTTCTTGAACTTGGGCAGATACTCGCCGAAGTTGTCAAGGATTTCCTTGCCGCGCGGCGACCCGGTCAGCTCCACATGCTCACGGATCAGGTCTTTCAACAGCGATACATCGTACTTGTGCTCCACAGGCTCCAGACTGACCATGTCCTTGTTGACGCGCTGGTAGAAGTCCCAGTCCTCGTCCAGCACGTAGGCGATGCCGCCGCTCATGCCGGCTGCAAAGTTCTTGCCGGTCTTGCCAAGTACGACCACCGTGCCGCCGGTCATGTACTCGCAGCCATGGTCGCCCACGCCCTCCACAACGGCAGTTGCGCCGGAGTTGCGCACGCAGAAGCGCTCACCGGCCACGCCGTTGATGAACGCCGTGCCGCCCGTAGCACCGTACAGTGCCACGTTGCCGATGACGATGTTCTCGCTGCGGTCAAAGGCGGCGTCCTTCGGAGGGTAGACGACGAGCTTGCCGCCGGACAGACCCTTGCCGATGTAGTCATTCGCGTCGCCGACCAGCTCGAGCGTCAGGCCCTTGGGGATGAACGCGCCGAAGCTCTGGCCGCCGTAGCCGTGGCAGACGACATGGAACGTGTCGTCGGGCAGCGTGTTGCCGAACCTGGCGGTGATCTCGCTGCCAATGATCGTGCCGAACGCGCGGTCTGTGTTGCCGACGTCCAGCGTGACGGTGCTGGGCTTCGGCTCGGCGGAGTCGAAGCTCTTTTTGAACTTCTTCATCAGGATGCGCATGTCGGGGGTCTTTTCCAGCTGGAAGTTGTAAACATCCTTCGCGTTGAAGTGTACGTTGGAGTTCTCGACCAGCGGGTTCTGCAAAAGCGCGGTCAGGTCCATCTCGCCGGCGCGGGAGCCTGCGGGCGCGGCTTTGACCTTGAGCAGGTCGGTGCGGCCGACCAGTTCGTCGACGGTGCGCACGCCGAGCTTTGCCATGTACTCGCGCAGGTCTTCGGCCATAAAGCGCATGAAGTTCATGATGTATTCGGGCTTGCCCTTGAACCGCTTGCGCAGCTCGGGGTTCTGGGTGCAGATGCCCATGGGGCAGGTGTCAAGGTTGCAGACGCGCATCATGACGCAGCCCATGGCGACCAGCGGCCCTGTGCCGAAGCCGAATTCCTCGGCACCCAGCAGGGCGGCAATGGCAACGTCGCGGCCACTCATCAGCTTGCTGTCCGCCTCGATGCGGACGCGGCTGCGCAGACCGTTCATGATCAGGCACTGGTGTGCCTCGGCAATGCCCAGCTCCCACGGCAGACCTGCGTTGTGGATGGAGTTGCGGGGGGCTGCGCCCGTGCCGCCGTCAAAGCCGGAAATCAGGATGACCTCCGCACCGGCCTTGGCAACGCCCGCGGCAATCGTGCCGACACCGGCCTCGCTGACGAGCTTGACGTTGATGGCTGCCTTGCGGTTGGAGCACTTCAAATCGTAGATCAGCTGCGCCAGGTCCTCGATCGAGTAAATATCGTGGTGGGGCGGGGGAGAGATCAGGCCGACGCCGGTGGTCGAGTTGCGGGTCTTGGCGACCCACGGGTAGACCTTGCCGCCGGGCAGCTGGCCACCCTCGCCGGGCTTCGCGCCCTGCGCCATCTTGATCTGGATCTCACTGGCGGAGACCAGATACTTGCTTGTCACGCCGAAGCGGGCGGATGCCACCTGCTTGATGGCGGAGTTGCGCTCGGTGCCGTAGCGGTCCTCGGCCTCGCCGCCCTCGCCGGTGTTGGACTTGCCGCCCAGACGGTTCATGGCGATAGCCATGCACTCGTGGGCCTCCTCGGACAGTGCGCCGTAGCTCATCGCCGCGGTCTTAAAGCGCTTGACGATGGAGTCAACGCTCTCGACCTCGTCGAGGGGCACGCCCTGCTCGGGATAGTTGAAGTCCAGCAGGCTGCGCAGGTGCATCGCGTCGCCGTTCTCATTGGCAGCGGCGGCGGTGTACTGCTTGAAGGTATCGTAATTGCCGGTCCAGCAGGCCTGCTGCAAAAGGTGGATGGTCTGCGGGTTGTAGAGGTGCTGCTCGGCAGCGGGGCCACCGCGGAATTTGTGCGCACCCAGGCTCGGCAGCTCGCGGTTGATGTCCAGACCCAGCGGGTCGAATGCTTCCTGATGGCGGGCTTCCAGATCATTCTGGATGTCCTGGATCGTGATGCCGCCCACGCGGGAGACGGTGTTCGTAAAGTATTTGTCGATGACCTCTTTCGAGATGCCCAGCGCCTCAAAGATCTGGCTGCCCGCGTAGGACTGGATCGTGGAAATGCCCATCTTGGACGCAATTTTGACAATGCCCGCCAGCACGGCCTTGTTGTAGTCGCTGACAGCGGCGTAGTAGTCCTTGTCGAGAAGGCCGTCGGAAATCAGCTCACCGATAGTCTCCTGCGCCAGATACGGGTTGATGGCAGCTGCGCCGTAGCCCAGCAGCGTGGCGAAGTCGTGTACCAGGCGCGGCTCGCCGCTTTCCAGAATCAGCGCCATGGCGGTGCGCTTGCGGGTGCGGACCAGATACTTGCTGACCGCGCCCACAGCCAGCAGGCTGGGAATGGCGACGTGGTACTCGTCAATGTCACGGTCCGACAAAATCAGGATGTTCGCGCCGTCGCGGTAGGCGCGGTCCACATCGACAAACAGGCGCTCAATGGCCTTTTCCAGATCGGTGTTCTTGTAGTAGCAGATGGACAGTGTCACGACCTTGAAGCCGGGCACGTCCATGGCCTTGATCTTGAGCAGGTCGGTCTCGGTCAGGATCGGGTTCTCGATTTTCAGGACCTTGCAGTTGTCGGCGTCCTCCTCCAGAAGATTGCCCTGCGCACCGACGTAGACGGTGGTCGAGGTGACGATCTTCTCGCGCAGCGCGTCGATGGGCGGGTTCGTGACCTGCGCAAACATCTGCTTGAAATACTCGCTCAGATTCGGGCGGGTGTGGCTCAAAACGGCCAGCGGAGTATCGCTGCCCATGGCCCCGGCGGGCTCGCCGCCGTTCTTGGCCATCGGCAGAATGATCGTGGAGACGTCCTCATACCGGTAGCCGAACGCCTTCTGCAGCTGGACAAGCTGATCCTTCGTGTAGCTGGGCACCTTCTTGTTGGGCACCTTCAGGCTGGATAGGTTGACAAGGTTGCGGTCAAGCCACTCGCCGTAGGGCTGGCGGCTGGCGTAGTCGGCCTTCAGCTTTTCGTCGTCCACCAGCTCGCCCCTGACGGTATCCACCAGCAGCATCTTGCCGGGGCGCAGACGGTCCTTGCGCACGACCTCGTCAGCGGGAATGTCGAGCACGCCGACCTCGCTGGAAAGGATCAGTCGGCCATCCTTCGTGATGTAGTAGCGGCTCGGGCGCAGACCGTTGCGGTCCAGCACTGCGCCCATCACGTCGCCGTCGCTGAACAGGATGCTGGCGGGGCCGTCCCACGGCTCCAGCATCGTGGCATAGTACTGGTAGAAGTCGCGCTTCTTCGGGTCCATCGACTTGTTGTTATCCCACGGCTCGGGGATCGTGACCATGACGGCCAGCGGCAGATCCATGCCGTTCATGACCATGAATTCCAGCGTGTTATCCAGCTGGGCAGAGTCGGAGCCGCCCTGGTTGACGATGGGCAGAACCTTCGTCATATCGTCCTTTAAATAGTTGGAACCGATGGTTTCCTCGCGAGCAAGCATCGTGTCCACGTTGCCGCGGATCGTGTTGATCTCGCCGTTGTGCAGGATGAAGCGGTTGGGGTGGGCGCGGTTCCAGCTGGGCGCGGTGTTCGTCGAGAAGCGGCTGTGCACCATGCCGATGGCGGATTCATAGTCGGCGTCCTGCAGATCAGGATAGAACAGGCGCAGCTCCTTGACGAGGAACATACCTTTATAGACAATGGTGCGGCTGGACAGGCTGCAAACGTAGGTGTCGGGGCTGGACTGCTCAAACACGCGGCGCGCCACATAGAGGCGGCGGTCAAAGGCAATGCCTGCCTCGACGCGCTGCGGCTTGCCCACAAAGCCCTGCCAGATGCTGGGCATGCAGGCAATGGCCTTGTGGCCGAGCACCTCGGGGCAGGTGGGAACCTCGCGCCAGCCTAAGAAGGGCAGACCCTCCTTTTTGCAGACGATCTCAAACAGCTTCTTGGCCTGGTTGCGCTTGAGCTCATCCTGCGGGAAAAAGAACATGCCAATGCCATATTCCCGCTCTGCGCCCAGGGTCAGCCCCTGCTCGGCAGCGGACTTCTGGAAGAATTTGTCGCTGATCTGCGTCAGAATGCCGACGCCGTCGCCGGTCTTGCCCTCGGCGTCCTTGCCCGCGCGGTGCTCCAGATGCTCCACGATCTGCAGTGCGTCGTCAATGGTTTTGTGGCTCTTGCGCCCCTTGATGTCCACCACAGCGCCGATGCCGCAGTTGTCATGCTCAAACCGGGGGCTGTACAGCCCGGCGGGGGTCTTGCGCTCGGTAAAGTTTTCCATACCTCGTTTGCTCCTTTCCCAATCCCGTTAAACCGCGCAGCGTCGCACATTTGCCGCGCGGGCGGGATAAACAAAAAAGACGCTCCCAACAGGGCACACAGGCCCCTTGTGGGAACGTCTTTGTTCTTGTCTGCATCATACCATAGATGCCGCCGCTTTACAATCCTGAAGCAGAAGATTTTACGGAAATTAAGCAAAAAACGTTTAGAAATTTGGTTTAGCAAGCGTAAACTTAATAAAATTAAGCTGCGTGGACTTTCTGCCGCTTTGTAGGGGCGGCATATATGCCGCCCGCTGCCTAACGGCATCTCTCTTTTCCGGTTTGCCTTGTAGGGAGGGGTCTTGACCCCTCCGCGGCGGCCTGTGGGCAGGCCGCCCTACAATCCCCGGAAAGCGTGTGCCGCCATGCGGGGCGTCGGGGACGCCGCCCCCTACAAAGTACACCGCGCTGTAGGGGCCGGGCATGCCCGGCCCGCGGCCTCCCGAAACCACCCGTTTACGGTTGACCCGCAGGGGAGGGATTCATCCCTCCCGTGCCGTGTGCCGCTGCCGCCCAAACAAAAACCGCGCAAGGCTCCTCGCCCTGCGCGGTCATTTTGCATACTAAAAAACGTTACGCCGTTTTCTCGCCGTTCTGCTTTTTCAGCTCGACCAGAATCTCGGCCAGCAGCTCCTCCTGCGTGGGGGCGGCGGGGGCAGCAGGCTCCTCCGCGGCGGGCTCCTCATGCTTGCCCATCTCCATCAGCTTGTTCATAGCCTTGACGATGCAGAACAGCACGAACGCCATGATCAGGAAGTTGATGACGGCGGTGATGAACGCGCCGTACTTAAAGACCAGCTTGCCGTCGCCAAAGACATCCCACATCATGGCGTCAAAGTTGACCTTGCCCAGAATACCCAAAATCGGGCTGATGAGGTTGTCTGTCAGGGAGGTGACCAGCGTGGAGAACGCACCGCCGATGATAACACCGATGGCCATGTCCATCATGTTGCCCTTCA
>OGMK01001130.1_pt1 | contig 14892 bp, 8 predicted proteins | sample 1573151 | NCBI WGS metagenome assembly OGMK01 (sample SAMEA2581887, study PRJEB24529) | metagenome | biome: Human gut stool | place: China | collected 2011
TGTAATAAATAACATAAAAGAGGGTGCGCCATAGACTTATGACACACCCTCTTTTGTTTTATATGTATATACAATCTGTTACTTTACATACTTCTTACCGTTCTTGATAATCAAGCCCTTGGCAGAAGAAGATACCTCCTGACCAGCCATATTATAGGTCTTACCATCCTTCTTGGCTGCAGCAGCGTTTACTGAAGAAATGCCTGTGCCAGTTTTTACCAATTCGAAGCCATAGAAATTAACTGAATTGACAGGATATGTAATAGCCACATCACCCTGCTTTACTGGTACAGAAATAACAGGAAAGACATTTGTATCCTTTGTTTCACCTTTATCATCGGTCATTGGTACAGAAACAGCCTCAGACTCCAAAAGTATTTTGTTAACCAACTCTGTTCCATTCTGGGTCAATACAACATTACGATCAGTAGCAGAAGAGGAACCTGTACGGACATAAACCTTAAGAGTACCATCAGAAGGCACAGTAAGAGTCAAATTGTTTTTTGTCAAAGACTTTCCACCACTCTTCAGTCTGTAAGAAAAATTTTCATAAGACTCAGCCGTTCCAAAATACTGGCTATTAGCATCTACAGCCATTTTACCATCTGTATCAACAACTTTCAATACCAATCCATCAGCCGAGAACGTTGCTGGCACACTACCTTTGGCATAAGTCTGATCAAATTTCAAAACCTGTGCATTAACACTAGCAGCCAAAGCTACGGCTGCAATAAGAGTAAAGAATTTCTTCATAATCGTTTTATTTTAAGTTTATATATTATTAATTAGTTGATGAATAACTTTATTTAAGTTTGATTCATTTACCAGTTTGTTTCGCTGGCAAATTTAGCAAATCATTTTGAGAATCTCGGAAAAACATGAACCAAAATGAGCTAAAACTACGAAAACGATTACGTAAATTCAAACGTCAAGTACCAGAATATAAGAGAGTTTTAGCTAGCAGAAAAACCAAACGGGCTGAAGAGACAGCAGCCCCTTCAGCCCGTTGCAGAACTATATACTAAAGTACAGTATTTTATCCTTCCTTTATCTTCCAATCACTAATTGTCCGCTGATTACTATCGTAATTAACACCAATTTTGAACAAGCGTTTACCATCTGCAGAATATGGAATCAGATATCCCTTTTCATCTATCTGTTTGATTGCTTCTTCGGCAGAACCATCATACTTCAATTCGAAAACAAATACAGCATCAGGCATATACACCACTGCATCAGCCCTGCCTATTGCACTATCCTCCTCTACCCTCATATGGGCGCCCATCAGGTTGAAGATAAGATAGAACACCGTCTGGAAATCCCGTTCGTTCTTATTGCTCAAACGGTTGGAGATGCTGGCAAGATACGCTTTCAATCGAATCATTGCTCCCTCTACATCTCCATCATAAAGCATTTCCAGGAAATCACCCACCAGGCTGTTATTATCCAAAGATATTGGTGAAAGATAGTTAGGTGCAAGACTCTTGAGCATGCCAATCTTTACCTCCCTGTTAGGATATTCCAGTGTATAACGATGCAGCATCGGATTATACTTCTTGATGGTGAGATAACCGCTCTGATAGAGCAACGGAAGCGCAGAAGTCATCATTTCCGGCGAAACATCAAAATCATCCACATCACATGATTTCTTCTCAATATCCATCACATTAACGTGATACTTCTGCAGCGTCTTAATAAGATAAGACGGAGTACCCGAGCCAAACCAGTAAGGAGCAATCTTTCGTGCATTCAGTGCCTTTACCAGACTGAACGGATTGAAAACATCCTCTGATTTCTCACTGAAATGATAACCGTCGTAGAATCTTGTCAGCTCTGCCAGGCACTCCTCATACGTCATACCCAGGTCTTCTCCCAATGCCTCAATATCCGGTTTCATCTGAGTGGTAAGTTCCTTCTTGCTGATACCGCAGATAGCCGAATACTGGTCGAACATGCTGATGTTATCGAGGTTATTCAGTTCGCTGAAGATGCTGAGCTGCGAGAACTTGGTGATACCCGTGATAAAGGTAAACTCCAGATATGGGTCGAGCTTTTTCAGAGGACTGTAGAAGTTCTGCATGATACGGCGGAGGGGCTGCAGGTTCTCCTTCTCATGTACCACATCCAGCAATGGGGCATCATATTCATCGATGATGACAACCGCCTTTTCGCCCGTTTGCTCATAAGCACGCTTTACGATACCATCCAGTCTTTCATTAGGATATTTTTCACCTTCTCCCTTACCGTATAGCTTTTCATAGGGCAAAAGCTGTAGATTCAGATAACTGTTCAAGGCATCAGCATCAAAGTGCTTGGCACCGCTCATATCAAAATGAAGCACAGGATGCTTCACCCAATCCTTCTCATAATCAGCTATTGCCAATCCCTCGAAGAGTTCCTTTCTACCCTCGAAATAAGCTTGAAGAGTAGAGGCAAAGAGCGACTTTCCGAATCGTCTTGGACGACTCAGAAAGACATACGACATCTGTTTTTCTCTGAAATCCACGATATATTGGGTCTTATCTACATAGAGATAACCTTTCTCACGGAGTTTTTCGAATGTCTGTATCCCCACAGGGTATTTATTTACTATTTTTGCCATAATCTTACAAACTTTACGTTTTGCGCGGCTAAATTACAAAGAAAATCTGAATTAACCAAAGAAAAAATCAAATAACTTAACTTTCACTTATCAAGAAATGAAAGGAGATAAGGAAGTACTGTAAAGATAGCAAGAGGGTGCGCCATAACTTATGACGCACCCTCTATATATCTTACTGAACTTTAGCAAGTATTGCCCCACACGCCCTGGGCTAGGAGCTTTTGGGTCTTCAGCCCGTTCTTGAACCACTTGCGAAAGTTCTGTGATTTATTATTATAATTTGGTTTGAATTTCGTTAGTTTTCGCCTGCAAAAGTACAACACAATTTTCATTTGGCAAAACGAAGAAGAGATAAAAAGGCGGAAATGTACGAAAACGATTGCGTAGCTTTTACAACAAATTTGAAACAAAAAGCTCTTAAATAGAAATAATAAGTGTATATTTGCACTAATAAAAGATAAACAATAAAATAAAGTATAACAACCTAAAAGGCAAACAAATGAAAAGAAATCTACTAAGATTGGGGCTTCTCAGCCTGTTGCTTGTCTTTGCTTTCATCGCAAAGGCACAAAATGTCACTGCTGTTTGGGACTTTCAGAAAAATCTTCCTGAGGGTATCAACACTGCAGCTAACTTCCAAGGTAACGAGGGCGACCTCGCTTCTACTGTAGAAGGCATCACCATGCACGTCAACGCTACACAAGGTAAGTTGAAGGGCAGAACAACTGATGCACAGTTTAACGCAGGAACCATCCTGCAGATTCCGGTAAAATCAGCCAATGATATGGTTACCGTAACAACTTATCCTAACTACCACAACCTTACCGTAGGCGGAAAGGCAGCTACTGAAGACGTAACAGAACACAACGCAACAACTGCAGAAGTAGCTAAAGGATATGTAGAAGTTGTTGCAACAGGCAACTGCTACCTCTATCAGGTTAAGGTAGTACACGTAAGCGCCATCCAGGAGAAGGCACTCTACACTACCGACTTCACCGAGTGGAAGAAGATAGATGGCAAAACAGCCAACAACACTTTGGTAGACCTCAAAACTCTTTATAGTAAAGAGGCATTTAGCATGACTCTTAATGGCGTTGAGATAAATCCAACAGGAACAAACGCTAAGTTCGCTGACCGTACCGGTTATATGAAGACCCTAAAGTACACTGGCGAATACTCTACAGCCGAACCAAGCGCAGTAACCTCTCCATTAGCAAGCATCACCAAGATTACGCTCCATCAGGCAGCTACAGGTGGCACACGTGGTATCAAGGTATCCGTAAAGGGCGACGGAGATGCTGACTGGGTAGCTATCCACAACGTATCCATTGTAACCACAAGCGGAGAAGATCTGACACTCGACGTAAACCGTACCAACTGCCAGATCAAGTTCGAGAACTTCAAACTCAACCAGAACGCATACGTTACCGACCTCGCCATCTACGGAAATGTAGATATGAGCAAGACTCCAATGCTCGGCACTTTCAGCCTCAACGGCACCAAGTATTCAGCCGTTGACATCTTCAATGAAGACGCATCAGGCAAGCAGCTCGCTACCCTCCTCGTTTCAAAGAAGGCAAACCTCATCAGCGAGACCAATCCGCTGACAGACATCGTTGCTGCTAACGGAACCATCAAGAGCACGACCTATACTACCACCGGCGAAGGTGCAGAACAGAAGACTGTGGTAACCATCGTGGTAGAATCTAAGGGAGATGAAGTAACTTACGAACTCACCGTAGGCTTCAAGCCAGACTTCACCCTCACCTATTATAATATAGACGGCACAACAGCTATCGGAACCCAGAAGGTGGAGCAGGATGCCAACATAGAGAAATTCCAGGAAGGCATGGAAGAGAAGGTAACCGTAGCCGAAGGTAAGAAATTCCGTGGCTGGGCTACCGACCTGAAGAAAGACAGCAAGAAGTTCACCATCTCTTCTGTCATTACAGCAGATACTAACCTCTATGCAGTCGTTACAGATATTGAGACCGCAAGTGAAACAGTCCGTTACGATTACGACCTCCAGAAGGAAGGATTCGACATCAACGACCACGAGGCAATCTCTGTAGAAGGCAAAGGCAAGTGGCATGATACCACACACGGCTGGACTTTTACTGCTGGCGACAAGATAAAGATTCTGATGGGCGGCAAGGGTTACATCAAGATGAATCTCTGCAAGTTTTCAAACGCGGGAGATATCACACTGACTGCCCCTGATGGCACTACGATAGCAAGTGTAGATGCCATGACAAGCACAGATGGTATCAGCACAATTCTGCAGAATACCTCTACAGCAAGCGGCGAGTACACACTTACCTTCGCAGCCAACGCTTACCTCCATAGTCTCAGCATCGTGAACATGACAGAACCAGCCTATACCCAAGAAGGCAACTGGTACACAGTAAAGACTGGCAATGCACAGAGTTTCATCACCACGCTTGAAACCGTCAATGCAGCTAATGCAGCAGCAGATGCTCCACGTTCTTACATCTTCTTGCCAAACGGCACATACGATTTGGGCGACAAGTGCCTCACTCTGATTAGCGGCAACAACATCTCTATCATCGGCGAGAGCATGGACAAAACCATCATCGTCAACAAGCCAGCTATAGAGAACGAAGGCATTGGCACCACAGCCACCCTCCTCAACCAGAGCAACAACCTCTATCTTCAGGACATCACCCTGAAAGATGCGCTCGATTACTATAAGACAGGAGCAGCCGGTCGTGCAGTCTGCCTTCAGGATCGTGGTACAAAGACCATCTGCAAGAATGTGAAGATGCTATCTTACCAGGATACCTACTACAGCAACGAACCAAACGGCAAGGGACAGTTCTACTTTGAAGACTCAGAGATTCACGGAACAGTAGACTACATTTGCGGTGGTGGTGATGTATATTTCAACCGCGTACTCTTCGTCAACGAAAGCCGCAAGGAAAACGAGAAGAATGGTACTGACGTAATTGCTGCACCTAACAGCAAGAGCGAATGGGGATACATCTTCAAAGACTGTACCATCGAAAACAAGGCTGCAAACTTCAGTCTCGGCCGTTCATGGAACAACATTGCCCGACTCACCTGGCTCAATACAACCATCAACCAGAAGGATGAAATCCTGAACGATGGCACGAAGTACACTTACTTCAACATCGCAGCTATGGAGACAGCTATTGCTGACAAGTTCCGCCTCGATGTGTTGAAAGATGCAGAGGGCAACACCTTCTCTCCTGCTGAAAAGATGGTACTTTTCAAAGATAAAAACGGAAAAGCAAAAGAAGCAGAGGAGAACATCATTCTGACTGCAGAAGAAGCTGCAACATACACCCTCGATGCTGTATTCGGTGACTGGAAGCCAGCCAACCTCTCTGCTCAGACAGCGGCTACAGCGGCTACATTGAGCAACGACAAGCTTTCATGGACAGGTGATGCCCAGATGTATCTCGTAGCAAAAGACGGCAAGTTCTTCGCCCTGACCACAGAGAAGTCAGTAAACCTCAACGGCGAGAAGGGAACATTCACCGTACGTGCAGCCAACCAGATGGGTGGTTTCGGTGCAACAGCCAATTCAGTAAGCACCGGCATCTACAACATCGCCTCAGCTACAGATGCAGCAGTTATCAAGACCGCCATCTTCGCAGCCGACGGCACCCAGCTCTCAAATCTTCAGAAGGGTATCAACATCGTAGTTAAGACCCTGGCAGATGGCAGCAAGAAGACAAGCAAGGTCATCGTAAAGTAAAGAAACAGAGACCATAAGTAATTAGATTGACAGATAACTTTCGGAGTGCAATATCCCCATCCTCTTACAGAAGGGTGCCGGATATTGCACTTTTTTTGTTCCCTCAGCTTCTGAAACAGCAGAAACGGGAACTGAGAAAACAGACCGTCGAAATGTAAAAAACAGAGCATTTACGCAAAAATCTGTAAACGTTTACGTATTTTTTTACCCCCAATATACCTATATTCTCATATTTTTTATATACTTTTGCAACAAGAAAACCAAGACTTAGCTATTGCTACGCATCCAGGTTGCCCCCACCGGAGCCTTCGGGTTCCAAGAGGACCATCCCTTCAGCAAGCATCTGCTCAGAACTGGGATTCTACTTAAAAACATTAAGAAAAAACATTAGAAAATTAGTAATTTAGAATAAGTTTTATCTAAACCTAAAGTGTATGTCTGGTAATTTTAGAAAAAAGAAAATTGCTTTGGCAGGCGCACTGATGTTCGTAGTAACAAGTGTATCTGCACAAACAGTAAAAGGCGTTGTTACTGACAATACGGGCGAGCCAATCATCGGCGCATCTGTCATGGAGGTAGGTGTAGCGGGCAATGGTGGCGTGACCGACCTTGACGGTAACTTCACAGTAAACTTAAAAGGCAAAAGCAAGAAACTGAAGATTTCATACATTGGTATGAAAGCTAAGGAAGTAAGCGTTGCAGGTAAAGAAACGATCGATGTAAAGCTTGAGGATGACAACACCACCCTCAACGATGTCGTAGTAATCGGCTATGGTACGATGAAGAAGAAGGACCTTACTGGTTCTGTGGCTTCCATCGGTTCCAAAGAGCTTGCAGACATCCCTGTCTCAAGTGTAGGCGAGGCCATGACTGGTAAGCTTGCCGGTGTAAGCATCACAACTACAGAAGGTTCGCCTGATGCAGACATCAAAATCCGCGTGCGTGGTGGTGGTTCTCTTTCACAGGATAACTCTCCTCTCTACATCGTTGACGGCTTCCCTGTAAGTTCTATTAGCGATATCGCTCCAAGCGAAATCGAGACTATCGACGTATTGAAGGATGCCTCTTCAACAGCTATCTATGGTGCCCGTGGTGCCAATGGTGTTATCATTGTTACTACTAAGAGTGGTAAGGAGGGTAAGACTCAGGTGAGCTTTGGTGCATCTTTAGGTTTCAAGAAGATGGCTAAGGAGACCAAGGTTATGGATCCTTACAACTACGCTCTCTATCAGTATGAAGTAGGTAATACTGAGTATGGTGACTACGATGATATGCAAATCTGGAAGTCTGTAAAGGGTAACAACTGGCAGGACGACCTCTTCGGCCGCACAGGCTTGCAGCAGATTTACAACGTAGCTGTAAATGGTGGTACCAAGGAGACAAAGTACAACATCAGCTATGCCCGTACTGACGACAAGAGCATCATGAAGGCTTCTGACTATACCAAGGACAATATCAACGCTAAGCTCAACAGTAAGTTGAACAAATGGTTGACATTGGACTTCAATGCTCGTTTGGCTTATACCAAGATTAATGGTTTGGGTTCTGGTGCTGATACCAACGAGAGCAATGCCTCTAACTCTATTGTAGCCAAGACAGTTACATTCCGCCCAGTAGATCCTCTGTTCATCAGCGACGATGACGATGATGAAAGCTCAAACAGCACAGAGGCTAGTCCGACAGAGCGTATGGATGATACCTACAAACAGCAGCGCCGTTTCCGTCAGAACTACAATGCCGGCTTGAACTGGAAGCCATTCAAGGGCATCACCTTCCGCTCTGAATTTGGTTACTCCTGGAGCTATGAGAAGACAGAACAAGCTTGGGGTACATACGCATCACGCAACTCTAAGTTCGGTTACTCAGGTCAGCCACAGACTCAACTTATACGCAAGGACAACAAGAACTGGCGTAATGCCAATACCTTGACATACGATACAAAGAACGCCCTGCTGAAGGGTGACAAGCTCAATGTACTCGTAGGTCAGGAGTGGTCGTCATCTCAGGATGAGAGCTACACCTCAACAACCGTAGCCTTCCCTACTACTTTCGGTGTCAAGGAAGCTTTGGCTAACCAGGCTGCCGGTACAGCTCTCCCTAACGTTAACACCATCGGCCGTAAGGACAACCTCTTGTCTTACTTCGGCCGTATCAACTACTCTTACGCTGAGAAATATCTCTTCACAGCTACTCTCCGTGCCGATGCATCTTCTAAGTTTGCTGCAGGCAACCGTTGGGGTTACTTCCCTTCAGCAGCTTTCGCATGGCGTGTAAGCGAGGAGGAGTTCATGAAGAGTACAGCCAGCTGGTTGTCAAACTTGAAGTTCCGTCTCTCTTATGGTACTGCAGGTAACAACCGTATCAAGAGTGGTTTGATTGATGCAACTTACTCATTGTCTGATGCTACAGCAAAATTGCCATTCTTCGATGGCAATTTCACTACCATGCTGGAGCACATGACTTTGTCTAATCCAAACCTGAAGTGGGAAACAACCATCACCCGTGACCTCGGTCTCGACTTCGGCTTCTTCAACAGCCGTATAAATGGTACCCTCGACTTCTATTGGAATACAACCAAGGACTTGCTGATGCAGACCAACATCCCATCTATTTCGGGATATGCTAACCAGTATCAGAACTTCGGTCAGACCTCCAACAAGGGTTTCGAGTTCACCATCAATGCTGACATCATCAACAAGAAGGACTTCACATTCAGTTTCACTGGCAACATCTCTTACAACCGCAACAAAATTGACAAGCTGAACAGCCAGGCTGAATTCCAGGAGTATAAGTGGGCAGGTTCTCTCTGCAATGACAACCAGAACTTCCGAATCGTAGAAGGTGGCCGACTCGGCGAAGTTTGGGGTTACAAGATGAACGGTTTCTATACTGTTTATAACCCAGAGACAGGCACAGGCGACTTGAAGTGGAACGGTACAGCTTGGCAGTTGGCAGATGCCAGCATCGCAAATACCGTAGGTACCATCGGTGGAACATTGGCTCCAGGTGCCATCAAGTTGGAGGCAGACGAGAACGGCAAGGCTATCAAGCAGCGCTTGGGTAACACCATCGCACCTTGGACAGGTGGTTTCGGTTTCAACGCAACCTTCCATGGCTTCGATGCATCTGTATTCTGCAACTACTCATTCGGCAACAAGATTGTGAATGGTACCAAGTTGGCTTCTAGCTTCTATCAGGGTTCTCGCAAGGGCTACAACCTAAACAACGACTTCATCAACCGCTATACATGCGTTGATCCAGCCACAGGTGTCAACCTGACAAAGCCTTCTTCAACTGTCATCGCTCAATATGGCGGTATCGAGAATATCTACAACACCCTGAATGCCATCAATGCCAACGCAAGTGTATTCAACCCTTGTGTAACAGGTACCATGTCTATCACAGACTATGCTGTAGAGGACGGTTCATTCCTCCGTTTGCAGACATTGACATTGGGTTATACCTTGCCAAAGTACCTTATCAAGAAGGTAAACTTGAGCAACGTACGTTTCTATGCGACAGCCTATAACCTGTTAACCATCACAGGCTACTCAGGTTCTGACCCAGAGACAGATACAAGTTCAAAGAAGAATCCAATGTGCCCAGGTATCGACTATGCAGCTTATCCAAAGAGCCGCTCATTCGTATTTGGTGTGAACGTTTCATTCTAATTCAAGGGAGGATATAACAATGAATAATAAGAATATTTTTAAAGCAATATTGATAAGCGGATTGTTGCTCGGTACAACAACATCATGTAGTGACTTCCTCGACCAGCAGTCACCTTCAGAACACACTCCTGATGCAGTAGCAACTTCACCATACTATACAAGTCTTGTATTAAACAAGGCCTATGGTGAACTGACAGAAGAGGGTATCTACGGACAGTTGATGGCTATCACCCTCGGTACCAACTCAGATATAGAGCTGATAGATGGCCAGGACGCATCTACCACTTCACAGACCAACAGTGAGCGTGGTGCCTGCAACTTCAACATGGTAGCTGGTAGCTGGTCTAAGATTCAGACCACCTGGGACAAGCTTTACGAGGGTATCGAATACAGCAACAATGTAATCGAGCTCGTAAACAACTTCGACACACAGAGTGGCAATGAAACCAAGAGCAACATCAAACTGATGCATCGCTACCGTGCTGAGGCTATCACAGTAAGAGCACTCCTCTACTTCAACCTGGTAAGAAACTTCGGTGACGTGCCAATGAAGCTGGAAGGAACTAAGACAGACTTGAGCAACATCTATGTAGGCAAGACTGACCGTGATGAAATCATGGACAGTATGATCGTAGAGTTGGAGCGGGCTATCCCAGACCTTTGCTGGGTAGGCGAGAACTCATATACCACAGAGCGCATCACTAAGGGCTATGCTCATGGCTTGCTCGCACAGATTGCCTTGCAGCGTGCTGGATGGGCTATCCGCGAAAGTCAGAAAGACGGATATGAGACTGCTGCAGAGAACAGCGACCCAACCTATCCTACACAGCGTCCAGGTGCAGCTGAGCGTACCAAGTATTATCAGTTGGCACAGACTCATCTCAATGAAATCATCAGCAAGGGCATTCACCAGTTGAACCCAAGCTATGAGAACGAGTGGTATCTCATCAACCAGAACAAGCTTGATGACAAGTACTACGAGAATCTCTTCGAGGTAGCACTGGGTGTTAACAGAAGTGGTGAGTTAGGCTACACCATCGGTGTCCGCATTAATGGATCGTCTTCACGCTATGGTAAGAAGGGTAACTCATCAGGTAAGGTTAAGATGACAGCTCCTCTCTTCTGGTCATACGATCACAAGGACCAGCGTCGTGACATCACCTGCGTTCCTTATACCCTGAAAGAGACTGATGGCGTAATGAAAGAGTCATTCGACAAGAACTCACCATTCGGTATCTACTGCGGTAAGTGGGATATCCGTAAGATGAGCGAGGAATGGCGTCAGGCTGCCTTAGGAAGTACAGAAAAGGTATGTACAGGTATCAACTTCATTACCCTGCGCTACTCACAGGTTCTCCTTATGTATGCAGAAGTAATGAATGAGCTTAACGGCAATCCTGACGCTACTACAGGCGGCGTAAACGGATTGAGTGCCCGCGACGCTCTAGGCTTGGTACATGAGCGTGCATTCGCTGATGCCAACAAGGCTGATGCCAAGGCATACGTAGCTGGCATTTCTTCTGACAAGGATGCATTCTTCAATGCCATCGTTGACGAGAATGCCTGGGAGTTTGCAGGTGAGTGTGTACGTAAATATGAGTTGGAGCGCTGGAACCTCCTGAGCAAGAAGATAGACCAGTTTAAGGCAGACTATGAGGCTCAGATTAATGAGTATCCTGCCAAACTCTATTACAAGACCATCAAGACTGCTACAGATGTAAAGATTGATATGAATTCTGTATGCTGGTATGAGGCTCCTGAAAATACTGCCGATTACGAGTATGTAACCTGGTGGGGCGCTGAGGTAACCGATAAAGACCAGAAGAATCTGAAAGGCAAACTGCCATTCATCAGTTCATATCTCAATACAACTGTAAAGAACCGCTACCTCTTCCCTATCGCTACATCAAGTATCGCCGATTCACAGGGCAAGTTGAGTAATTCTTATGGTTATTAATAAGCGATTGCTACAGAAAAGCAATTCATCAACCATTCTAATAAAAGATAAAATTTGAATAATCATGAATTTATCTAAAATAAATAAAAGCGCAATCTCCGGAGCATTCATGCTCCTGGGATTTGCCTCATTGACATCTTGTACCGATGACAATGACTGGAGTGTTGACGCCAGCTACGACCGCCTGTTCCACTCTATCGAATTTTCGGTTACTCCTCTGGACGACCGTGCTGAGGTGAGCTTCAAGAAGATGCCAAACACCGACTATTACATCGTTGAGTACAGCACAGACTCTCTCAGCAACGATATTCCTATGGGCGGCACCGAACATAGCATTGTTGACTCTTCATTTGTAGATACTCCTGACAGCATCTACAATCTGGATGGAAACACAGAGTACTACATACGTATCAAGGGTCGCAGCTATAGCGGCAAGTCTTCTAACTGGAAATACCTGGATAAGTTTAAGTTCAAAACCAAGGCTGAACAGATTATCACAGGTGTTGATGTAACATCAAGCACTGCTACCGTAAGCTTCATTGCAGGCAAGACCATCGATGCTGTTTACTATTACAAGAGTTCAGAAGATTCTACCAAAGTTGACTTCACTGCCGAGGCCGTAGCAGCAGGTAAGCTGACTATCACTGGCTTGAAGGCTAACTCTTCATACCAGGTGAAGTTGTGGAACAAGGAGAACCTGAGAGGAACTTACTCTTTCAAGACTACAGAAGCTTACCCAGAAGGCTTTGATGTCATGACTCTTGCCGAGGGCGAGGATCTGGGTACCATCTTGAAGGAAGCAACATCAGACAAGGTTGTCATTGTAATGCCTAAGAATGCAACTTACCAGATGACAAGTTCTGATACTGGCGAACAGAAGGGACTCATCATCCCTGCCAACATCAAGAGCATATACTTCTGGGGAGAATCTGGCGCCGTTTCTACATGGAAGGTAAAGGAAATCAAGATTGAGGGCGAGAAAGATCTCATCCGTTTCTACAACCTCAACTTGGAGAATAAGGACAACAGCGCAGACTACATCCTCAACTTGAACACGAACGATAACATCGGTTCTATTCAGTTCGACAAGTGTAATATCAAGAATACCCGTGGTATCATCCGTCTGCAGAAGGGAATAAAACCTACCATCGGTAGCATCAACTTCAACAACTGCTTAATCAATAAGATCGGTTCTTATGGTGTGTTGGCAGCAGGTAAAGATGCTCCAGAGGCACAGTTGGAAACAGTAAACCTCACCAACTCTACCATCACTAATCTCTCTGCAGGTCCAATGATTGCTGTAGCCAACAGCATGACAAAGGTAAATGTAGATCACTGTACATTGTATGACGCAGTTGTGGGCGGCAAGTATCTCATCGATACCAATAAGAACAACGATATTGTTCCTAACTTTAGCAACACCCTCATCGGTCAGAGTGCAGCGTTGGCAGATGCAACTGCAACAAGTTACAAGAACGCTCCATTCGTTGATGTATATTATACCAATGAATACACTTGGAAGTCAAAGTTGCATATTGGAGATCCTGTAGATATTTCATCTGCAGAACTTTGGGTATCACCTTCAACAGGTGATTTCACTATCCAAGACAAATACCAGAGTAAGTATGGTAACTTCGGCGACCCATGCTGGATTGTACAGTAATAGTACTTACATCTGATAAATAATATGATTAAAGGTGCAATGTCCTCATCAAAAGTCGGGCATTGCACTTTTTTTATTTTCTATTATTCTCTATCTCATTTTTACTATTATTTTCTTGGAAGTTACGAAAGAAAAGCGTATCTTTGCAGCGTAAGTACATAAGGAAGAGTGTACTACGTTTTTAGATTGTTGGATTTATAATTTGAAGCATATGGAGACATTGGAAAAAATGCCTTTCGAGGCTCAGCATAAGATATTCAAGAGGCTGGCAGAAATCGCCGCCTCCAAGAGCCTGACCAAAGAGGAACAGGAGAAATACGACAACAGCATGATGGTCATGTGGGACAATTATGCTGTATATAAGCATGCTGAAGAGAAAGGTAGGAAAAAAGCAAAAAAGAAAAGCAAAAAGATTGCTTTGAAGTTGTTGGCGCACAACTTTCCATTAGATGAAATTGCTGATCTCACCGACTTATCTATCGATGAGATTAAGAAATTGGAACAATAATACTATACGAATAATAGAGAAGGTGTGTCATAAGTGGGATGACATGCCCTTTTTTTTCGCTATTTCAGTCACTTCTGTCAGCTAACTCAGCCACTTTAGTCAGCTAATTCAGCTACTTCATTCAGCAAACAAATCCGTCTCATTCTGCTTACGAATTCGAATCTTCGAGACAACGAAGTCATATATTCAAGCCAGCGCAGTCGAATCTTCAAGCCAGCGCAGTCGAATCTACAAGCTAGCTGAAGCCTCTGACTTTTTAAAAATAACTGATTAGTCAATCCTCTTTATGCTATTACTAACTTGTTTTCTTGTGGTGAAAGACTTCTGTAGAAGTTTTTTTCTTCGATTTTGTTGTCACATCTGCCACTCGCGCTATAACTCTCTGATTATAAATGAATAGCGGGTGGCAATAAGCGGTATTTTTATTATCACCTATTGTCACCTATTGCCACGCCCCGTAGTAAGCGTCTCCGCGTTTATACCTTGCATAATTCAAAAAAAGCAGTAACAGCTGATTAAACAAATGCTGTTGCTGCTTTTTCCATCGGTCAGGAAGTAAGTCTCTATATTTTTCCAATGGGGTATTGGGTTGCCATTCTACAGTCTTTTCTATTACGTCGCATATGTATTCAAACAGATTAATGCCATTCAGCCTGCATGAGATGGCGATAGAATATAGGATAGCCGCCCGGCTTGCTCCTTCGTGCGAACCAAAGAACATTGAGTTTCTTCTTGATAGTGATATGTAC
>OGMK01001131.1_pt1 | contig 14882 bp, 14 predicted proteins | sample 1573151 | NCBI WGS metagenome assembly OGMK01 (sample SAMEA2581887, study PRJEB24529) | metagenome | biome: Human gut stool | place: China | collected 2011
TTTAAGTACGCTGAACGCTACCATTTAACGAATTGCGCAACAAAGAAACAATAAGATGAAAAGGATTGATTATACCGTCGCTCGCCACACCTTCCGCTTACAGATGGAAGCCGGCTCTCCCTTGTGGGAGTGCTTGGGAAACTATGCCCCCTTCCAAGACGAAACTCCCGAAGCCACGAGCCCGATATTTACCTTGACCGTGGCAGAGGACGAGGACGAGACGGATCGGAGCCTGCTTACTCCGCAAGGAAACTTCGACAGCGACGGAGCTGCCATGGAACTCTTCCTCACAGCAGATGGCGGACGAATGTTCCGGATACACTCGCACGAGGAAGCCGCTACCCAAGGAAGTCGCCTTTACCTGTCGCCCGACTATCACGAAGCCACGCTCCATTTCCGCGCCGATGCGGGTAAAGGAAACCGAATGTTCGGTATCACCAATGCCCTGATGTTGCTCTACGCCTTCACCACCGCCACGCTGGGCACGCTGCTCATGCACGCCTCGGTGATTGTGAACGGTGGCAAAGCCTGTCTGTTCCTCGGACGCAGCGGCACGGGCAAAAGCACGCACAGCCGCTTGTGGCTGCAACACATCCCCGGCAGTACGTTGCTGAACGATGACAATCCCGTGATGCGGATAGCCGCGGACGGTACACCTATATTATATGGTAGCCCGTGGAGCGGAAAGACTCCTTGCTACCGGAACGAGTGCGCCCCGGCGAGTGCCATCGTGCGATTGAGCCAAGCCCCGCGAAACCATATCGCCCGGCTGAAAGGCGTGGCAGCCTACGCCGCCGTAGCTCCGTCACTCTCCGGCATGCGGTGGGAGACAGAAATGGCGGACGGCATACACGCCACCCTCGCGCGGCTGATAGAGAGCGTACCTGTCTTTCACCTGCAATGCCTGCCCGACGAGGCGGCGGCACGCCTTTGCTACGACACGATTACCGCACCCAAGGCAGAACCGACAAAGGGAAACACCGACAGAAAGGAGAGTGTATGCAACGAGTGACCGTCCCCAACGAAGTGCTGCTTCCCCAAGTAGAAGCGATGGTAGCCGAAGGCACATCCGTCACCCTGCGTGTGAAAGGAAACAGCATGCTGCCTTTCATTGTGGGAGGACGGGATAGCGTAGTGCTGCAAAAGGCGGACAGCCTGCATCGGGGAGACATCGTGCTGGCACAGGGAGCCGACCACCGCTATGTGTTGCATCGCATTGTCCGCATCGCCGGAAGTCAAGTCACCTTAATGGGCGATGGCAACCTGCAAGGCACCGAGCAGTGCCAAGCGGCACGGATTACAGCCAAGGCGGTGAGTATCCTCCGTGGCGGCAAGCACATTGCTTGCAACAGCCGGACAGAACGCCGCAAGGCAATGGTCTGGCAAAGATTGCTCCCGGTCAGACGTTATCTGCTGGCAATCTATCGAAGAACAGAACTATTACATAAATATAACTACTCAGATATATGAAGATAAAACAAGGATTCGTATTACGAACGCTCGGCAACGAACAGATTGTAGCCGGCGAAGGACTGGAACAGATTAATTTCAACAAGCTTATATCGCTCAACTCCACCGCCGCCTACCTCTGGCAGCAGGTCGTGGGCAAAGATTTCAATGTGTACACCTTCGCCACCTTATTGGGGGAGAAGTACGGCATCGCTCCCCGCACCGCTATGACCGATGCCGAAGAGTTAATCATCAGCTGGCGCGAAGCCGGACTGATAGAAGAGTAAAAGAACCGAAAAGCCAAAGAGCCAAAAGAATGGACACCACCGAACAACAATTACTCGCCCTGCTGCGCTCCGCCCTGTGGAGCCGCCCCGTGGATGTTTCCCTTTTCGAGGGAGGTACCTCCTGGCGTGCCCTCTTCCGCCTTGCCGAAAAGCAGACGGTGGTAGGACTTGTCTACGATGCCGTCCTCACCCTGCCGCAAGCCTTCCAAAGGGATGAAGAGGCGTTTCGAAAGGCGCATCTGCACACCATCCGCACCGCCCAGAGCCACCAACTGCTCAACACCACGCTGACCCAACTGGTGCAACGCCTGCAAGCCGAAGGCTTCCGCCCCGTGTTGCTCAAAGGACAAGGAGTGGCACTCAATTACCCCCATCCGCTGCGGCGCAACTGCGGGGACATCGACCTCTATGTCGGTGAACCGGATTATCCCCGTGTCTGCCGCCTGCTGCACCAATGGAATATGCCGGGCGAGGATGCCATCGAAAGCATCCAGCACCTGCACTTCAACTACCACGGCGTGTCTCTTGAAATTCACCGCATTGCCGGCGTCCTGTTCAATAGCCGCCGCAACCGCCTCTTCCGCCAATGGAGCGACGACCTGCTGCAAGGCGACACCTGCCGCACCGTTTGCATAGACCAAGCGGAAATCCTGCTGCCCCCCGTGCGTTTCGATGCCTTCTTTATCTTCTACCATACCTACAAGCACTTCCTCACGGGAGGCGTGGGGCTGCGCCAACTGTGCGACTGGGCACTTTACCTGCACGCGTTCAGCCGGCAGATAGACCGCCCGGCATTGCTCCAAGACCTGAACCGCTTCCATCTGCTGCGTCCGTGGCAGATTATGGGGCAGATAGCGGTGCGTCATCTCGGACTGCCACAGGAGGAATTTCCCTTCTTCCTGTCCGATGGAAAGGCGCAAAGGAGAGCTGAAGCGATGATGGAACTGATTCTGCAAAGCGGCAACTTCGGCTTTCACGACCCCCAACTCACGACCCGTCCCGACGGATATCTGGCGGGCAAGATGCACAGTTTCCGATGGGTACACCGCCGCTTGTGGCGTGTGTTGCCGCTTTGTCCTGCCGATACGCTCAGTTACTACCGCACGTTTCTGACCATAGGGATCGCCCAGCTTTACAAAGATAAATTCACTACTCAAACCATCACGGGAACTACAACATGATGAAACTCTCCACCATATTGTCCTACGCTTGGCGCATCAGTTCGTGCGTCCGTCTCCGTATCCTATCCGATGCGGCTGCCGGAGTGGTACGCATCGGTTGCGGACTGCTGTTCATCGGGTTGAGCAAGCAGCTTATCGACATTGCCGTGGGCGATGCCGTGGGGGATATGGGGCTATACGGCCTGCTGCTGATAGCCACCGTGGCGTTGGAGACCGCCTGCGCCGTGCTGCAAGGAAACCTGGAGACCGCCACCGAAGCCGGACTGAAAAACAGCCTGCGCCACACCCTCTTCGTGCGGGTGATGAACAGCACCTGGAACGGGCGTGAGCAATTCCATACCGCCGATGTGGTGAACCGCCTCGAAGAGGATGCGCGCATCACCGCCGAAACCCTCTGCCGCACGGTGCCCGCCACCCTCGTCTCGCTCTGCCAAGCCGTGGGTGCGTTCGTGTTCCTCTGCGCGCTCAGCCCCGTGCTGGGATGGATCATTGCCGGCATATTGCCGCTCTTCCTCCTGACCGCCAAACTTTATACGCGCCGCATGCGCAGCCTCACCACCGATATACGCACCACCGACAGCCGTGTGCAGACGCTCATCCAAGAACACCTGCAGCACCGCGTCCTCCTGCTGGGAATGATGCGTGTCGCTCCGGTATTCTCCCGGCTCGGCACGCTGCAAAGCGAACTCTACGGCAAGGTGATGCGCCGCAACCGCTTCACGCAGTTCACCCGCACGATGATGCTCCTGGGCTTCGGGGCGGGCTACCTCACCGCCTTCCTGTGGGGCGTGGCGCAACTGCAACAAGGCGCCCTCACCTTCGGCGTGCTCACCGCCTTCCTGCAACTGGTGGGACAGGTGCAACGCCCCACCGCCGACCTCAGCCGCCAACTGCCCGGACTGGTGCATGCCCTCACCTCCCTCAGCCGGTTGGCGGAACTCGACACGCTCACGCCCGAAGCGAAAGGCCTCGCGCCCCACGCGGAAGCATTGGACGGCGTGCGCTTCAACCGGGTGACCTTCGCCTACCCCGACGGCAGACGCAAGATATTGGACGGGTTCACCCACGACTTCCACTCCGGCACCTCCACCGCCATCATGGGCGAGACGGGAGCCGGAAAAAGCACCCTGATGCGCTTGATGCTCGGTCTGCTCCGTCCGCAAGAAGGAACGATTACCCTTTATCATAAGGAGGGAGGCCCCACCGCCGAAGCCTCCGCCGCCACTCGTGGCGCCTTCGTATTGGTGCCGCAGGGCAACAGCTTATTGAGCGGAACGATACGCGCCAACCTGCTGCTGGGCAACCCCGCCGCCACCGCCGGACAACTGCAAGAGGCGTTGCACACCGCTGCTGCCGATTTCGTACACACCCTGCCCCAAGGCCTCGACACCCCTTGCGGCGAAGGGGGTGCGGGACTGAGCGAGGGACAGGCGCAACGCATCGCCATTGCCCGCGGGCTGCTATGCCCGGGGCGCATCCTGCTGCTGGACGAGTTCAGCTCGGCACTCGATGCCGACACCGAACTCCTGCTGATGGAGCGGCTCACCGCCCACGCGGCAGGCAAGACATTGATTTTCATCACGCACCGCCCCGAGATAGCCCGGCGGTGCAACGAGATAATAAGACTTAACAAATAACCTAATTATTAATAATTTAAATTTTAAAGTAATGAACAAGGAAATGAACTTGACAGAAACAGCGAACAAGAACACAGTAATCAACGCTTTGCAAACTACCGAAGCGGCAACGTATGTGAAACCCGCCATCGAAGTGATTGAGATGGAGATGGAAGGGGCTATCTTGACCGATAGCGCCACAGGTCAGGATTACGGCAACGGTGGACGCTATGGAAGATAACCTAAATCCTTTAAAAGACAAAATGATGAAAAGAAATAATCTGAAATGGGCACTGCCTTTGGCCGCCCTCTGCCTGCTCACTACGGCGTGCAGTAAAGACAATGAAACCGACCCCACCGATGGTAAGACACGCAGCCTCACCATCAGTTGCGGTATCGGTGAAACCGATAGTAAAGCCGACACACGTGCCGGTGTAATGCCGAATAATCCCGATGAAAGCAAGGAAAAGTTTATCTGGCCTTAAGGGCTTTTCTTATTCCCGAAGGCAGCGTAAATTTTGATAATGGAGCAACATTCTTTTCTATAGATAAAAACTACGACGATGCGAAGCCTTCTAATGCCGCCTCGTTCACCTGCGACAATTTTCCCACCGGTAGCTACCAGATGTTGGCAACCTATCGCGGGTCGGGGGTTACCTTCACACCAACAGAGAATTCCGGCGAATTATCTTTCATTTTATACACAGATCCCCAAAAAGGTAAAAACGACACTCGGCATTTGAAATATAATATGTGTATGTATGCCATTGCAGAAGTTACTGACGGGAACAACGTTCCAAATCTGACGTTCCACCACCTCTCCTCGCTCTTCCGCTTTACGGTGACCAATAACAATTCTTCGGCCTGCCGTATTTCCTCAATTAGCGTAAAGAATAGTAGTGGCAATCGCATATTTGGAACACATTATACCTTTCATGTAACCGATTGGGTGAATGAAAAGATTGATATAAAGAATGGAACTGCTGGTGACATGAACGCTTCTTCTATCGAACAGACACTCCAAGATGCCGCAGACGCAACCAAAGGCATCGAGCTGTCCGGCACAGGTGACAGCTTCGACGCCTACACCATTACAGGACCAAGCGCTTCATTGACCGGCGAAAAGCTTGAATTCGTCATTAAAGTGACTGATATAGACGGAACCAAGGAGCGCACCTACACCTCGTTGGCTCTCGATGCGAGCAAGATTATCAATAATGAAACCAACAACAACGGTGCTACCACTTGGGAAATGGGCAAACGCTACTGGTTCAACCTTGTGCTGGATGATAACGTGGTTTTGGAGAGTTGTACCATCTCATCATGGGGACAAGGCGAAGGCGGATCCGGAAGCATAGAGATATAATCATTGAAAGAACAATAAAACAGAAAAGACAATGAAAAGAACAGATATAAAACAAATGGCGTTTGTTGCCATCACCACTTTGCTGGTAGCCTCTTGTGCCAGCGAAGATATGACAGAAGGCAACCAACTGCCCGAAGGTAAATATCCGGTTGTGATTGATGCCGTGAATGTGTCAGGCAATGCCCAAACCCGTGTGTCGGAGAATATGGACGGCAGCAGTAGCGTGTTCGATTGGGATGGCACTGAACAAATCGGCGTAAGTATCAACGGCAAGTTGGCTACTTATACACTCAATACAGACAAAAGCATCTCATCGGAAGCTCCCCTTTATTGGAGCAATACCGCCGTGGCAAATGTTTCTGCCCGGTATCCTGCAACTGATAGAACGGTAGACCTTTCCAACCAAGCCAACGGTTTGGCATACGTAATGACCGGCACCGGAACAGGAAATTATGCGAAAGGTGTTACGTTGAGTTTCAGCCATCAGCTTGCCAAAGTGCGCGTGAAGCTGACAGGCGATAAAGCCGCAGATGTGACCAGCGTACAGATATACAGCTACACATCCTGTACCCACACGCAAGGCGCAAGTGTAACCGGCAGTGTCGAGGGGTGGATTACCATGTACCCTGCCACCTACAACAACGAAAAGTGTTGGGAAGCCAACGTAGTGCCGGGCTACGCCATAACGAAAGCCAAGGTGAACGAAACGGAGTGTACACTCACAGCCTCTGTTACTCCCGTAGCCCAGAAATGGCATGAGGTAACGATTGACGTAGAAAAAACACCGGTAGAAATACAGCCGGGACAGGACGGCAACTATACTGTGAACAATGGTGACAAGGTCATTATCAAAGGCAATGGTTCGCAAACTACCGGACAGATAATCATTAACGGCACGGCTACCGTAATCATTCAAGATATCAACATCCAACCATCTGTACCTACCAGCCTTCCCAATCTAGAATATAACCGTGTACTTTCTCCTATCGTAATAGCCGATGGTACCGCTACTATCAAGCTAAAAGGGAAGAATACATTGGCAAGCACAGAATTTACTACCAAAGACGACGCATCTGAGACTTATTCAGGAGCCGGTATACAGTTGGTAAATAATAACTCACACGTTATTATCGAAGGGGAAGCCAATGCCTCTCTAACAGTTTCATCCCAGTGGGGGTGTGCGGCTGTCGGTGGCAATTTTAACGGAGAGGCAGGGAATATTACGATTAAGAACGCAACGATAAATGCATCTACGACAAAGAACAAGATTTGGGGTGCCGGTGCCGCTATCGGTTCGGGCTCTGCGAGTTATTCTCAGACCGGAAAGGCAAGTTGTGGAGTAATAACGATTATCAATTCTGATATAACCGCTTCCGTAGATAATCAGAATGCAGCCGTCATTGGTAGCGGAGAGGCTTTGTTTGGAACTGAAAGTTGCGAAGGCATTAATATCCATTTGCAAAAGGGGCAAACTAAAGATGCCTTCCTTGGCAAATTGAGTGGTGGTACTCCAAGTAAAGTTGGAGCAGGAGGAGGAAGAGGTACTAATTCCTGCGGATTTATCAATTGGTACAACTCAGATGGTAGTTCAGCAGAATAAGTGATAGCTTTATTCGGTTACAAGTATTAGAATTTGCAATCTGAAACGACACATCAAAAGAACAATGATAAACTCCTAAGCCGAACGGGAGTATAAGGTGTTCGGCAGAGGTCTCCAAGCAACGACCCCGCCCCGTGAAGCGTGAGTTTCGCGGGGTTTTTTAATAAAAGTAATACTTAAAAATCAAAGATATGCAGAAATACTCAATATGTACAGAGAATCCGCAAGGATGTTCCTTTCGGAACTGTTATTACAATAAAGGCTCTGAACGTTCCACTATCGGGTTGGAACAACACGTGTTACTCTTCTGTCAAAAGGGGCATATCCGCATTACGAGTAATCTGTTTGCGGAAGAGTTCCTTTGTGCAGGTGAGATTCTATTTGTGCCAAAAGGCAGTGATTATCGTGGAGTGGCACTGAGCGATACCATCTTACTTATTCATTGCTTCAATAACACGGTATGCCACATAGAGAACTGCATTCTCTCGTATCTCTACACGCATAAGAAAATCAATCCGCAGAACAAGAAAAACTATTTCTACGGGAAATTGACAGCGTGTAATCAACTTTCTCACCTCATGACCGGAGTGGACGGATATATTAGCGACCAAACCTACGAGTCTTCACTTTGGTCGTTGAAGCACAAAGAATTGATATGGCTATTACCAAAATACTACTCAAAAGAAGAGCTGCAACTATTCTTTCACCCGATGATTGACGAACAAATACCATTCAAGAGTCTGGTGCTGGCACATTATCGCAAAGCGGAATTTACAGATGCTTTGGCTGAGATGTGCGGTTATGGACTATATACTTTCCGACGTGTTTTCAAAAAGGAGTTTGGAATATCACCTTACAAATGGTTGATGATGAAAAGAGCCGAACATATACGTTATAAATTGTCATTGTCTTATATCCCTTTTTGTGATATTATAGATGAATTTCATTTTTCTTCGCCTGCTCATTTCTGTAACTTCTGCAAGCAGTTCATGGGCGATACGCCAAGTAATCTGCGGGTGCAACTGACAGAACAACAGGAAAATGTCTAATATGCTCATTTTCTGCAAATATATAACAATCAAATGTAAAAGGAGACAAAACACCTCTTTGTAACTTTGCACCCGATTATTAACTTAATAAAGTAGGATGCATAATTACGAAGAGATGATGCAGGAAGTGGACAGACGGATGTCTGCCATTGACCTGAACGGAAGCGATATTATCAATGATTGCCGAACGATTATCGGTTTTCTGAAAAAAAAACAAACAGAGTTAAAAGCGGTTGCTGAATCGCAATCGTTCGGTAGCGATGCCGACGAAATCACCTATTTCAAACATTACAAACCATTGTTGTTGGGGCGGTTGATTTATTTTCACAAGATATTGCACATCGAGAGTGCACGCCCCCCGTGTGAAGATATGTTGGACGAGTATTATACGAAAAGACAGGAGGAGCTAAAGCTGTTCTTCGACCGCCATGTGGCGTTTTATCAGTATTATAAAAGTGGCGGCACTCATCTGGATGAATACTATTTCCTGAGAAGACAGGAAGAGAAGCGTGTCAATATCCACGTGTACCATTTTGATGATGACTTTGAATCGTCCACCGGATATGACCATTTGGTTGCCCGTTTTATCGCAATGGAGTTGTTTTATGCTTATCTGGTTGCCCGTAAACGTGCGCTACAGCAATCGGAATGTGAGGGGCTGTTGAATATAAACGGCAAATACAAGTGGACAGGCAACGCCATCGAGTTGGTGGAACTGGCTTACGGACTCTCACAGATGCAGAGTATCAACGGTGGCGATGTGCCTATTCAGGAGCTTGTGGCGTTTGTTGCCACTTCTTTCGGCATCGAAGTAAAGGACTGTTACAGTGCCTACACCGATATGAAACGACGCAAAAGCGGTAGCCGCACCTATTATCTGGATAAGATGCGCGAACGGCTGAACGGACGGATGGAACAGGACGATGAGAGGGAAAGAGGGAGAAAATAAGAGATTTAAGAACGGGATGTTATAATATAGTCTCTGTTTTTATCTACATTTGTACCATTGCATTAGATTGTAATTTATATGGCGAAAAAGAAACAGCAAGGTCATTACTGTAAAATATGCGGAGAGCGAAAAGCTAATGAAAAATTCACTGGCAGAGGTCACGCCGTGCATATCTGCAAGGTGTGCCAATCGTTGCCCACCGAGGTGCAGGCGGATATGCGACGTATTGGTGATGTGGAACGTGTGGCGTTTAAATATCCTCTCTCTCGTCAGGACTGGGAACTGTTAGAAAAATATGCAAAGAGGTTTGCCAATAAAGAATCGGGGCAGTTTGCACAAAGCATTTTAGATGATCGTCGTGCCCAAACGGTACATGAGGGGAACGAAAGAGAAGAATGCGAAGAACAATCCTATACGGAATTTGAGGATGATACCCAATTTGAAATTAAGGAATGGCTTCGTGAAATTCTATTTGATTATATCTGCCGGCACGAACGTGAGCCGGATGATAAATACAGGAAGAAAATCATAGAACGATTAAATAGAGATACGATAGATGTTTTTATGGTTCGCGTAAAACAGGACGAAGCCTTTACCACCCTTTGGCATGAAATTATTCAAGAGGTACAAACTGACATAGCAGAAATGGATGAGGAAGAATGAACACAATAACGGCAGTAACTTTTGAAGGGTTACTGCCGTTGTTGTCTCTTTTGATATTTACTTTTGTGGCAACAGATGAGCCAATGCAGGGTCATCGGCTATACGTTGTAGCTCATCGGCAACAATCTGTTTGACATCTGCCTTGATGCGATTGTAGTTCTCCTGTATCTGCTCCTTCATACGGTCGTTGCCGTCCGCATCGGTGAAGTCGGTGATGATGGGAATTTTCTTGTAACCGCTCTCTTCCTGCTTCACCTTATCAGAATCTACCACAATCTCAGCGTGAAAGATTTTTTGCTCAATGCGTTCGGTGAAGTTGTCTGAGACGGAGCCGACAAACATACCTTGTGTCAAACCGGAAATCTTGCTCGGTGGTATCAAACTATCCATCTGGGTATTGATAGAGGTGGATTTATCTTGGCGGTTGATGGTGATGGATTGGCGTTTCTGCAATACCTTACCAAAACGCTCCGACAGGTTCTTGGCTGTTTCGCCCACCACCTGACCACTGAAGATATTGCCGACAGTATTCATTACTACCTTCGCCTCCTTGTCGCCATAGTCACGCACCAACTGGCTGAAATCTTGAAAGCCCAGACAGACGGCGACTTTATTGCTTCGGGCGGTGGCGATCAGATTATCCAAACCTTTGAAATAAATCGTTGGCAACTCGTCGATAATAACGGAACTTTTCAGTTGTCCCTTCTTATTTATCAGTTTCACAATACGAGAGTTGTACAGACCGAGTGCCGCACCGTAAATATTTTGGCGGTCGGGGTTATTACCCACACAGAGTATCTTCGGTTCTTCGGGATTGTTTATATCCAGCGTAAATTCGCTGTCCGACATCACCCAATAAAGTTGCGGTGAAATCATGCGGGAAAGCGGAATTTTGGCAGAAGCTATCTGCCCTTGGAGCTGCTCGGCAGCTCCTCCGAGCCAAGCATCCATAAAGGGTGAGAGGTAGTTTTCGAGGTCGGAATAGCTCGTCAGGATGGGAAAAATATCTTCGTACCTACGGTTCAGAAACTCAATGGCGTGCGGGAATGTGCAATACTTTCCGCCCTTGTATATTTTCAAATACCAAATGATGCTGGCAAAGAGGATAATCGGCGATTCCACGAAGAAGTCACCTTGCTTCTGCACCCACGTCTTGTTTAGATTGAGCATTATCGTGTAGGCACTTTCGTAAGCATCGGTAATATCTTCCATAAAATCGGGATGAATGGGGTTACAACGGTGCGAGCGGCGTGGGTCGTCGAAGTTGATAACATAGAACTTAGGTTTCACCTTATAGCCATCTAAATTATTGATTAAGTGGTTATAGGCAATCATCGACAGGTCGGGGAACTTGAAGTCATATACATATTGCGAATACCCCTTTTCTATCTGCTGTTTGATAAAATTGTTTACCACTGCATATGACTTTCCGGAGCCGGGCGTGCCGAGAACAATGGAGGCACGGAAGGGATTTACCACGTTAATCCAGCCGTTGTTCCACCTCTTTTTGTAGTAGAAACGGGTGGGCAGGTTGATGGAAAACTCATTCTCTAATAACCGTGTCTCCTGCATTAAGCTCTCGTTCTCGTTGTTGAAAGGGTCGTCCATCAGGTTGTACTTCAGCAGGCGGCTCATATAGAGTCCCGCCATCAGCAGGCATATATACCCAACGGTCATTGTCGTTATATAGAGTGCCGTGTTCAATTCCAACGACAGGGGCAGCGAAAGCACCCACCAGTTGAGAAAGAAAAAGACAAAGCCGACACCCAGCAGCGTCCATATCTTCGCCCACGTAATTTTCTCCTCCATTACCCCCTTTGTTCCCAGACAGGATAGTGCAAGCAGTAACACACAAAAAAGTTTCGTGTAAACGATACTGTCGAACAATCCGGCGGTGTTGTTGAAATTCATCAGGATTTTATCGACCACGCCGATATTCACTCCCCATAATTTGATTGCCTCGTAGCAGTACCAATAGATATTGATTACCACGAATAATATACTCACGGCACGCAGAAAATCCATTATTTTCGCCAGTGCCCTTAAATCGTCTTCTTGTTGTGACATAATTGTTATTGTTAAGTTGATTAGATTCTTCTTCCTTTTCTCTTCTTGCGTTGCATACGGCGACGGAAGGCTTCTTCCTCGTAGTCCGTGCCGTGTGCCTCAATCGGCAGTTCGCCCAATCCGCTATCCGCGAACTCATCCTGCCGGAACACCGGCGTATCTTCGGCTGACGGTGCAGGTTCGTGGATAATATCCGGTAGCGGGATGTGTACAGGCGGGAAGCCGAAATGCTCCTGCAAGGCGTTTGCGGAGAGTTCTTTTCCCATACGGGAGCCGTTGAGCACACACTGCGTGTTGTGGTCGATGAATGTTGCCCCATAGATACGTCCCTCGTCCGTTTCACGCAGCACGGTGTCGATGCCTTTGGCTTGCAGTATCTTGACAAAATCAGCACGGGTGGAGGTTTGCCGGAGGGCAGCAAGTACCTTCGCCTTTGTCTCTTTGCCCAACTCCTTCTCCTTTATTTCCTGCTTGGAAGTGGCGCACCGCTTCTCGAAGGTTTCATATCCGACATACTTACCGAAAAGGGATGCCTTGATAGGGTTGCCCGTCTTGTTACCCGCATTGTCTGTTGCCGAATAGACCAACCCGTGATACTCCCTGCCATGCACCTCGCCCCGTGCCTCCTCGACCGACACATTATAGATAGAGAGTAACGCACGGTATTCTCCGAGCGACTGGAAACGGTAACTCGGTGAGAGGTTTCTCAGCACATTCCCAATTTGTCGTTTTACATTCCCGTCGGATGCCTCCACCTTGCGTAACGCTCCGGGCGCTAACCGTTCCCGACGCTCACCCGACGGGTGTAGTCCGTACTTCTTTTCGAGTGCCGTGGTGATGCGTTTGCTACGACGGTGGATGTAGTCGTTGTTGAGCCGTTTGCCATCCAGACCCACCCTGACGGAAACGATATGGACGTGGCTCCGCTCGATGTCTTCATGCTTGAAAATGATGTACGGCTGCTCGCCGTAACCAAGCTGCTGCATATACTCCCGTGCGATGTCGGTCAGCTCCGTATCGGTGAGTTTGTCACCGGGGTGCGGGTTGAGCGAGATATGGATAACCGGGTTCTCGGTACGCATACGGGCAGGAAGATACCGCTCGAAGTCAGCCATCGCACGTGCCATGTCCACCTTACCCGTGCCGTTGTCAAAGACTTTGTTGGATGCCAACAGCTTGCCTTCCCCCTCGTTTACCTTCTGTCCGTTGTATGCCAAAGCACCGAACAGGGAGTTGCCTACATTGATTTTTGCAACCATACCGCTTCAAATTTCTGGGTTAATACCACGATTTCACGGCTCACTGCGACCAGCTCCTGTGTCGTTTTTTCGAGTTTATAGAGCAGCGCCATCGCCTTTTTCTCGGAGAAATGGCTCTTCAGCTCCTTCACCGTCTGGTTGTAATTGACGGCAATACGTCGGAACTGCGCGTACAGATCGGATAGTTTGGCGTAGTATTCGGGGAAGGAATTATCGACCTGAATCACCTTGAACACCTCCCCGAATACCCGTGCCTTGATGAATACCGCCTTTGCATACTCGCCCGATTTCTCGTACATGGAGAGGAAACGGGCGTGTTCCTCGTCGTCAAAACGCACCATCACGCAGTGCGTTTTGGGGTTCAGCTTGGGCGTTCGCCCTGTTCTCTTTACTTTTTCTTTCATCTTACTGTGGATTTTAGTGGAACGACATAAGCCACCTATCAATCCAGCCTACGGCAGGTATGAGAAAGGGCTTTCCGACTACGGAGGAAAAGCCCCGCCCTCTGCAAGAGCAAGGTGCGGCGGGAGTAACCCGCTGCCTTTTGAGTAACTCAAAAGACACCTTGCTGTTTTCGTTTGAAAACAAAAATCCGCCTTACGGACGGATTGGAGAGAGCCTATCTCGACTGCCATGCGGACATGAAGGGTCAGCCTTGTCGCTTGGGCACAAAAGTACAGCCTTTATGCCCCTGATTTTGAAGCGTGAAAGTGCCAGACGCTGCCATCCCGAAGCCACAAGCTGCCACCCATCGGGAAAGTGATACAAGCTATGATTATTCGTCGTTTATTTGCCGGAGAATTGATTGAACGTCGGGATAAATCTTGGAACAAACAGGCGGTGGAATATTGAACCGAATGGATGAATTTATGAACCGACAACACAAAAAACGACCCGATAATGGATAGAAAATTTCAATTGATATTTGTCTGTCCGACGGTTGGTTCCAATGAAAAATGCGATTGCCCAAAGTTGGTACATTACAACGTTGGGCGGTTGATAGAAATAAATTAGCAGCCAAATATATAATACGATATATGGGCTATTATCGAAACGAATGTTTGAAGAAACAGATAAATAAATGATTGTATCACTATAAAAACAAAAGGAAGTATGAACGAAAGTAAGAATGAGAATTTGAACGAACCTACTTATGTAGCTTTCTCCACACAGAAAGGTGGAGCGGGGAAAACAACTTTAACGGTGCTTGTCGCCAGTTACCTCCATTATGTCAGGGGATATAATGTTGCGGTAGTGGACTGTGATTTTCCACAATACAGTATCAAGGATATGCGTGAGCGTGATATGGCATCGGCAACAAACGATGACCATTACAAAGCGATGGCTTATGAGCAATTCAAACGCCTGCAAAAAAAGGCTTATACCGTGATAGGAA
>OGMK01001135.1_pt1 | contig 14867 bp, 11 predicted proteins | sample 1573151 | NCBI WGS metagenome assembly OGMK01 (sample SAMEA2581887, study PRJEB24529) | metagenome | biome: Human gut stool | place: China | collected 2011
TCTTCACGATCTGCATGGCGCAGTTGTCCACGAACATCTCGCTGTATTCCACGTCGGGGTACTCGGCCTGCAGGCGGTGCATCACACTGCGCCACAGGCGGCTGGTGTCCAGCACGTTTGCCTTGTCCACGCAGCACAGCTTCTTGCGGCGCTTCTGGGCGGTCTCAAAGCCGATGCGGCCGATGCGCTCAATCTCGTGCTCGGAGTAGGGCATGGAGTCGATGGCCTGCTTCTCGCCGTTTTCCAGCGTGTGGGTCTCGTGATTGCCGAAGTACACGCCGCCGATGAGCTCACGCACGATGATGAAGTCGATGCCTTGCGCCACGATCTCCGGCTTCAGGGGGCTGGCCGGGGCCAGCTGGGGCCAGATCTTGGCCGGGCGGTTGTTGGAGTACAGGCCCATGCCGGCGCGCAGACGCAACAGGCCCTTTTCCGGGCGCTGCTCCCCGGGCAGGCCCTCCCACTTGGGGCCGCCCACGGCACCCAGCAGCACGCTGTCGGCGGCCAGGCACTTGTCCAGCTCGTGCTGGGGCAGGGGGTCGCCGTATTTGTCGATGGCTTCACCGCCCATGGCGGCGTCGGTGTAGTGGAAGGTGTGGCCGTACTTTTCGGCCACCTTGTCAAGCACGCGGATGGTCTGCTTGACGATCTCCGGGCTGGAGCAGTCGCCCCAGATGACAGCAATGTTCTTTTCCATTGGTTTCTCCTTACTTCTTTGCCTGGATCGACTTCATCAGGCCGCCGGCGGAGATGATCTCCTGGATGAACGGCGGGAACGGCTCGGCGTGGAACACCTTGCCGTTGGTCTCGTCGGTGATGACGCCGGTGTCAAAGTCCACGCGCACGGTGTCGCCTGCGCTGATGGCATCCACGGCTTCGGGGCACTCCATGATGGGCAGGCCGATGTTGATGCTGTTGCGGTAGAAGATGCGGGCAAAGCTCTTGGCGATGACCACCGAGATGCCGGCGGTCTTGATGCACAGGGGAGCATGCTCACGGGAGGAGCCGCAGCCGAAGTTCCAGCCGCCCACCATGATGTCGCCGTCCTTCACGTTCTTGACGAAATCCTTGTCGATGTCCTCCATGCAGTGGCTGGCCAGCTCCTTGGCGTCCTGGGTGTTCAGGTGGCGGGCCGGGATGATGACATCGGTGTCCACGTTATCCGGGTATTTGAAAACAGAACCTTTTGCGTTCATTGTTGTTCTCCTTTCCGATCAGACCGTGCGGGGGTCGGTGATATAGCCGGTGAGGGCGCTGGCGGCAGCGGTGGCGGGAGAAGCCAGGTAGACCTCGCTCTTCACATGGCCCATGCGGCCCACAAAGTTGCGGTTGGTGGTGGAAACGCAGCGCTCGCCCTCGGCCAGAATGCCCATGTAGCCGCCCAGGCAGGGGCCGCAGGTGGGAGTGGACACGATGCAGCCCGCATCAATGAAGGCGGTGGTCCAGCCGCGCAGGATGCACTCCTTGTACACGGCCATGGTGGCGGGGATGATGATGCCGCGCACGCCCTTGGCGATGTGCTTGCCCTTGAGCACATTGTAAGCAGCTTCCATGTCCTCCAGGCGGCCGTTGGTGCAGCTGCCGATGACCACCTGGTCAATTTTGATCTCCTTGCCCTCGCTGGCAAGGTGGGTGTTCTCCGGCAGGTGCGGGTAGCTGACGGTGGGCTCCAGAGCGGACAGGTCGATCTCAATGGTCTTTTCGTATTCGGCATCCGGGTCGGCTTCGTAATACACCGGCTCACGCTGGCTGCGGCCCTTGAGGTAGGCTTTGGTCACCTCGTCCACCGGGAAGATGCCGTTCTTGGCACCGGCCTCGATGGCCATGTTGCAGATGCACAGGCGGTCGTCCATGGTCAGGGAGGCAACGCCCGGGCCGGTGAACTCCATGCTCTTGTACAGGGCACCGTCCACACCGATCATGCCGATGATGTGCAGGATCAGGTCCTTGCCGGACACGCGGGGGCTGAACTTGCCCTTGAGCACAAACTTGATGGCAGAGGGCACCTTGAACCAGGCCATGCCGGTGGCCATGCCAGCGGCCATATCGGTGGAGCCGACGCCGGTGGAGAAGGCCCCCAGTGCACCGTAGGTGCAGGTGTGGCTGTCCGCACCGATGACGCAGTCGCCGGCGGTCACGATGCCTTTTTCGGGCAGCAGGGCGTGCTCGATGCCCATCTGGCCCACATCGTAGAAGTTGAGGATATCGTATTTGTTGGCGAACTCGCGGCACTGCTTGGACTGGGTGGCACTCTTGATGTCCTTGTTGGGCACAAAGTGGTCCAGCACGATGGCGATGTGCTCTTTGTCGAACACGCTGTCGAAACCGGCGCGCTCAAACTCGTTGATGGCGACGGGGGTGGTGATGTCGTTGCCCAGCACGATGTCCAGCTTTGCGTTGATGAGCTGGCCTGCCTTGACCTCGGCAAGCCCGGCATGTGCGGCAAGGATCTTCTGCGTCAGGGTCATTCCCATGGTGGTACTCTCCTTTTAAAAAAGCCTTTTTACTTATTATTGATCGCGCTCACCAGTGCCTTGACACCGGCCACGATGATATCCGTGTCAGTACCGGCACCCCAGGTGACGGTGCCGTCGCCCCAGGTCAGGCCCACATAGGAGGCGGCACGGGAGGTGGAGCCCTCGTCCAGGCTGTGCTCGGAGTAGTTCTCCAGATGGAACTCCATGCCGGTAGCACTCTGGATGGCGTTGGCCACGGCGTCCAGACGGCCGTTGCCCACCGAGGTGACCACCTTGCGCTGACCGTTCAGGTCCAGCGTGACCGTGGCGGTGATGCCGTTGACCTGAGCAAAGTGTGCCTCGATGACATTGAGGGGCTTGCGGCGGTTGAGGAAGGTGTCCTCGAAGATGTGCAGCACCTCTCCGGCACTCAGCTCCTTGTGGCTGTGGTCGGACACGCTCTTGACCTTGTAACCCAGAGCTTCGCGCATCTTGGGGGGCAGGTTGTAGCCGTAGTTCTGTTCCAGCACAAAGCCGATGCCGCCCTTGCCGCTCTGGCTGTTGATGCGGATAACGTCGGCGTCATAGGTGCGGCCGATGTCGTGGGGGTCCACCGGGATATAGGGGCAGGTCCAGCGGTGCTCGTTGTGCTCCTTGCGGTAGGCCATGCCCTTGGCAATGGCGTCCTGATGGCTGCCGGAGAAGGCGGCAAACACCAGCTGCCCGGCGTAGGGGCTGCGCTGATAGATGGGCATCCGGGTCACACGCTCGTAGGTGGCGCAGATGCCGGGCATATCCGAAAAGTCCAGCTTGGGGTCTACCCCGTGGCTGTACAGGTTCATGGCCAGGGTGACGGCATCCACGTTGCCGGTGCGCTCACCGTTGCCGAACAGGCAGCACTCCACACGCTGGGCACCGGCCAGCACGGCCAGCTCGGCGCAGGCCACGCCGGTGCCGCGGTCGTTGTGGGGGTGGGTGGAGATGATGACGCTGTCACGGTACTTCAGGTGCTTGTCGCAGTACTCGATCTGGTTGGCATACACATGGGGCATGCTCATTTCCACGGTGACCGGCAGGTTGATGATCATCGGGCGGTCCGGGGTGGGCTGCATAATGTCCAGCACGGCGTTGCACACATCCACGGCGTAGTCCACTTCGGTGCCGGTGAAGCTCTCGGGGCTGTACTCGAACAGGAAGTTGCCCTCGTACTCCTCGCTGAGCTGCTTGACCAGCTTGGCACCGTCGGTGGCGATCTTCTTGATCTCTTCCTTGCTCTTGTGGAACACCTGCTCACGCTGGGCCACCGAGGTGGAGTTGTAGAAGTGGATCACCGCACGGGGCGCACCCTTGACGGCCTCGAAGGTGCGGCGGATGATGTGATCGCGGCACTGGGTCAGCACCTGCACGGTGACGTCCTCCGGGATCATGTTCTTTTCGATCAGGGTGCGCAGAAACTCGTACTCGGTCTCGCTGGCAGCAGGGAAGCCCACCTCGATCTCCTTGAAGCCGATCTTCACCAGCATCTGGAAGAACTCCAGCTTTTCTGCAAGGCTCATGGGCACGATCAGCGCCTGGTTGCCGTCCCGCAGGTCCACGCTGCACCAGGCAGGGGCCTTTTCAATGTGATCTTTTTTGACCCAGCTGTCGTAGCCGGCAGGGACCGGGTAGTACCCCGGTGCGTATTTGGTGGCGTCCATCATCGTTTTGTCCTCCTGATGCTTCTTACACTTTTTGTACAAGAAAAGGCTCCCGTCTTTCAAGGCGAAAACCTTGAGAGACGAGAGCCTGTAAGTTTTATCACAGGGCACCCGTGGTACCACTCTCTTTGCTGCACCTTTTGCGGATACAGCCACTTTGCACGATCGGCCCTTTGCGGCGAATCGCTGCCCTTGTAACGGTGGGCGTCCGTCAGAACCTACTGCATCGTTCAGCTCTGCCGCTCAGGGGCCAGTAACCGAGACCCTCTGCACCCGCCTTGCACCACCCGGCGGCTCTCTGCACACAGAAGAAAATCGTTTTATCCCCGTCAACGCATTTGCACTTTGTGGAAAGTGGGTCCATTTTATCACGGCTGCCAGAAACTGTCAAGAAGTTTCCCTCACAACAAAGATGAAATGCTTTCACGACATGGGCTGCAAACTGTGCCGGAATTGAAAAGCCCCGGAGCCCCGGCCCATTGTTAAAAAACTGCGAAGTTTTTGGAAACATGGCCTCAAACCGCTGTCTCCCGGTGCCGGGATGTGCTATACTACAACCAACATCCGGGTTCTGCTGCGTCGGCAGGCCCCCATTCTGATAAGGAGGAATTCCCATGAAAGAGGTCAAGCCTTCCAAAAAGCCGTTGGCCATTTATTATGGCATCGTGCTGCTGGTGCTGCTGGTGCTCAACCTTGTTTTTGTGCCCTGGCTCACCGAACGTCAGGTCAAAGAGGTGGACTACGGCACCTTTATGTCCATGACCGCAGAAAAACAGATCGGCCGGGTGGATATCGAGTCCAACCAGATCATTTTTACCGATAAGGACGAGAAGCAGGTGTACAAGACCGGTCTCATGGATGACCCGGGCCTGACCCAGCGTCTCTACGATGCCGGGGCCCAGTTCTCCAGCGAGATCGTGGAGCAGGGCTCTCCGGTGTTGAGCTTTTTGATCTGGTTTGCCCTGCCCATCCTGCTGTTCAGCTTCATCGGCAACCAGATGAACAAAAAGCTCATGGAAAAGGCAGGCGGCGGCCCCGGTGCCATGATGTTTGGCGGCGCAGGCAAGTCCAACGCCAAGGTCTATGTGCAGTCCACCCACGGCATCCGCTTTGCAGATGTGGCCGGAGAGGACGAGGCCAAGGAGAACCTGCAGGAGATCGTCAACTACCTCCATGACCCCAAGCAGTACGAGGAGATCGGTGCCTCCATGCCCAAGGGCATCCTGCTGGTGGGCCCTCCGGGCACCGGCAAGACCATGCTGGCCAAGGCCGTGGCAGGTGAGTCCAACGTGCCCTTCTTTTCCATCTCCGGCTCCGAGTTTGTGGAGATGTTTGTGGGCATGGGTGCCTCCAAGGTCCGGGACCTGTTCAAGCAGGCCAAGGAAAAGGCCCCCTGCATCGTGTTTATCGACGAGATCGACGCCATTGGCCAGAAGCGCAACAGCGGCAATCTGGGGGGCAACGATGAGCGGGAGCAGACCCTGAACCAGCTGCTGACGGAGATGGACGGCTTTGAGGGCAACACGGGGGTCATCATCCTGGCAGCCACCAACCGCCCGGATTCCCTAGACCCGGCTCTGACCCGTCCCGGCCGCTTTGACCGCCGGGTGCCGGTGGAGCTGCCGGACCTGAAGGGCCGGGAGGAGATCCTGAAGGTCCACGCCAAAAAGGTAAAGATCGCCCCGGGGGTGGACTTTAACACTGTGGCCCGCATGGCCTCCGGTGCCTCCGGTGCCGAGCTGGCCAACATCGTCAACGAGGCCGCTCTGCGGGCGGTACGGGCCGGGCGCAAGAGTGTGACCCAGGCAGACCTGGAGGAGAGCATCGAGGTGGTCATTGCAGGCTACCAGAAAAAGAACTCCATCCTGACGGATCAGGAAAAGTGCATCGTGGCCTACCACGAGATCGGCCACGCCCTGGTGGCAGCCAAGCAGTCCCACTCGGCTCCGGTGCAAAAGATCACCATCATCCCCCGGACCTCCGGTGCCCTGGGCTACACCATGCAGGTGGACGAGGGCAACCACTACCTGATGAACCAGACGGAGCTGGAAAACAAGATCGCCACCTTTACCGGAGGCCGTGCCGCCGAGGAGCTGGTGTTCCACTCCGTTACCACCGGAGCCTCCAACGACATCGAGCAGGCCACCAAGCTGGCCCGGGCCATGATTACCCGGTACGGCATGAGCCAGGACTTTGACATGGTGGCCCTGGAAACGGTGAACAACCAGTACCTGGGTGGGGACACCTCCATGGCCTGCTCTGCCCAGACCCAGCGGGAGATCGACCAGAAGGTGGTGGAGCTGGTAAAGGCCCAGCACGCCAAGGCTCTGCAGATCCTTACCGAGAACCGGGACAAGCTGGACCAGCTGGCCAAGTTCCTCTACGAAAAGGAGACCATCACCGGGGAGGAGTTTATGGCCATCCTGAACGGAGAAGAAAAAACTGAATAATTTTTTGCATTCCCTGCAATAATCCAGCCGCCGCATCCGTTTATAAGACAGATGCGGCGGTTCTGGTTCAGAGCCCCGCAGAAAAAACCATGGTTGATAGAACATGAAAAACACAGCCGGACCCCGGCTGCAATACAGGAGGATTTTCTTATGAAACTGCTGAATCATAAAGTTGCCCGTACCCTGGCTGCCGCTGCGGTGGCCACCTGTGCCGTTGCCATGCTCAGCGTAGGCGCATTTGCTGCCGACGTGGCCATTGGTGAAAAGGACCCCACCTACGGCGGCTATGGCGCCCCGGAAGGCCCTGCCATTCAGGGCAACATCATGCTCATTGGTGCCGACGGTGCTGAGAGCGACACCCTGAAGCTGAATTACAGCGTCAAGGGCCTGTTTGGCCGCCAGGTGCTGTACACTGCCCGGCAGAACGGCACTGTGCTGACCCTGGATGTGCCTGCCAGCGTGGCTACCTTCCGCTGCACCATGGAGGACCTGACCACCATGATGAACAACGGCATCAACACTCTGGTGTTCAAGACCGAAAAGACCTCCACCACCCTGAACCTGAGCCTGCTGACGGAGGGCTATGATGCCGATGCCAAGGTCAAACTGCACCAGTGCGGCAGCACCGTCCGCCTCAGCGTCAATGGCCGGGGCCGCCGGGATCTGCTGATCGGCCGCTGAGCCCCAGCCCCCTGCATTCCATAAGCATCCCAAAGCTCCCACTGCTACCGCTGCAGTGGGAGTTTTTCTGTTAAGTTTTTGAAAATTTGCCCGGCAGATGGTGCAACCTTTGCCGGGTTGTGCTATAGTTAAAGTGGATAAAATTACATGGTTGCAAAGGAGAAAACGCCATGGAGCATTTTGTGGAGTTTCAGGACGTCTGCAAATATTACCAGACCGGAAGTGTGAAGATCGCTGCCGCCGACCACATGAACTTTTATGTGGACAAGGGGGAGTTCTGCATCATCGTAGGCCCCTCCGGTGCCGGCAAGACCACCTTGCTGAACATCCTGGGCGGCATGGACAGCTGCGATGAGGGCCATGTCTGGCTGGACGGCCGGGACGTGAGCCGCTTTTCGGAAAAGGCTCTTACCACCTACCGCCGGTACGACGTGGGCTTTGTGTTCCAGTTCTACAACCTGGTGCAGAACCTGACCGCGCTGGAAAACGTGGAGCTGGCCAGCGAGATCTGCCGGGACCCTCTGGACCCGGCCCAGACCCTGACCAGTGTGGGCCTGGGGGAGCGGCTGAACAACTTCCCGGCGCAGCTGTCCGGCGGCGAGCAGCAGCGGGTGTCCATTGCCCGGGCCCTGGCCAAAAACCCCAAGCTCCTGCTGTGCGACGAGCCCACCGGTGCCCTGGATTACAAGACCGGCAAACAGGTGCTGGGGCTTTTGCAGGAGACCTGCCGCAAGACCGGACGCACCGTCATCGTGATCACCCATAACACGGCCCTCACCGCCATGGCCGACCGTGTCATTCAGGTACGCAGTGGGCAGATCGTGTCCAACAAGGTCAACGAGCACCCGGTGCCAGTGGAAGAAATTGAGTGGTGAGTGCAGTGCAAAAAAGTTATCGCAAAAATATCCTTCGGGAGATGAAGGGCAACGCCAGCCGCATGGTCTCGCTGTTTGGCATCGTGGCCCTGGGGGTCATGATGCTGACAGGCCTTATGAGCATTGCCCCCAGTATGCGGAGCGCAGCCCAAAAATATTATGTGCAGCAAAATGTGTTTGACCTCCGGGTGCTGTCCACCCTGGGCCTTTCAGACCAGGATATTGCCGCCATTGCCGCCACCCCCGGGGTGGAGGCTGTGATGCCGGTAAAGACCCTGGATCTGGAGGCCAACTGGCAGGGCCAGGAGGAGCGCATGGTGGTGCAGCTGCAGGCCCTGCAGCAGGACCCGGCAGCGGACACCGACGCCAACATGAACCGTCTGGTGCTGCGCTCCGGCCGGATGCCCCAGGCCGCCAACGAGTGCGTGGTCCATGTAATGGGCTACCAGGCCGAGATCGCTGAGGGCACCGTGCTGACCCTTCCGGAAGATACGGAGGGGACAAAACACAAGGAATATACGGTGGTGGGGCTGGTGCAGGACCCACAGCACATCTCCACCGACAAAGAGAGCAGCACCGTGGGCAACGGTCAGCTGAACTACATCGCCTATGTGCTGGACGGGGAATTGACGGCGGATTACTACACTGCCTGTTATATCAAGGCGGAAAATGCCGGTCAGTACGATAATTATTCCCAGGAGTACCAGGAGGCGGTGGACCAAGTGGCGGACCGGCTGGAGCAGATCAGCACCGCCCAGTGTGTGCAGCGCCGGGAACAGCTTATCGACACCGCCAACCAGAAGCTGGTCGAGGCCCGTCAGACCTACGATGACCAGAAGGCCGAGGCCGAGCAGAAATTTGCCGAGGCGGAACAGCAGCTGGACGATGCCCAGAAGCAGCTGGATGACGCCAAGGCCCAGCTGGACGCAGGCGAAACGGAACTGGCCAAGCAGAAGGAAGCCCTGCCCGACACCATGCAGAACGGTGCCGACCAGCTGGTGGACGGCGAGGAACAGGTGCTGGAATTTGAGGAACAATTGCAGCAGATCCAGCTGCTGGTGAACCTGAAAAAGGTAGCCGACCCGCTGCTGACCTACGCCCAGACCGCTCTGGACAACGCCCAGAAAGCGCTGGACGAGGCGGAGCCTGCCGACGAGGACTACATCGAGCTGCGGGACGCCCTGGCCAAGGCCCAGGCTGCCTATGACAACATCAACGGCCAGCTCCAGGGCTACCAGGCCCAGCTGGATGAAGGCAAAAAGCAGATGTACGCCCAGGGGCTCATCTCCTCCCCCAACCTGGACAACGACCAGCTGGTGGTGGAGGCCAAGGCCGCTCTGCGGCGGCTGAAGGTGCAGCTGCTGGAAGGCCAGCTGCAGCTTACCACCGGCACCGCCACTGCCTACAGCCAGTTTGAGGCGGCCCGGGCCCAGTTGGACGCCGGGTGGCAGGAGTATCAGGCCGGGGTGCAGCAGCTGGCAGACTCCCGTGCCCAGTACGAGACCCAAAAGGCCGATGCCCAGCAAAAGCTGGACGAGGGCCTGCAGCAGCTCACCGACGCTGAGGAGCAGGTGAGCAAGATCAAAAAGGGCGAGTGGTATGTGCTGGACCGCAACAGCACCCTGAGCTTTGTGACCTTTGAGCAGTACGCCGACCGGATGGACGCCATTGCCCGGGTGTTCCCGGTGTTCTTCTTCCTGGTGGCGGCCCTGGTGGCTACCACCACCATGACCCGTATGGTGGACGAGAACCGCCTCCAGATGGGCACCCTGAAGGCCCTGGGCTACTCCAACGCCAGCATTGCAGGCAAGTACCTGTTCTATGCCCTTACTGCCAGCGTGCTGGGCAGCATGGCCGGTATGGTGGTGGGCTTTTTGGTGTTCCCCAGCATTATCTGGTACGCCTATCAGCTGATCTTCAGCCTGCCCACCTTCACCCTGCGGTTCTACCCGGGCATGGCAGCCGCCAGCATGGCCATCAGTGCCGCCGTCATCGGCCTGGCTACCTGGAGTGCCTGCCGCTCCAGCCTGAAGGAAAAAAGTGCAGCCCTGCTGCTGCCCCGGGCTCCCGTGGCAGGCAAGCGCATCTTCCTGGAGTACATCACCCCTCTGTGGAAGCACATGAGCTTCTCTCAAAAGACCACCGCCCGGAACCTGTTCCGGTATAAGAAGCGGTTCTTTATGACGGTGCTGGGTGTGGCAGGCTGCACGGCCCTGCTGCTCATCGGCTTCGGCCTCCAGGACTCCCTGCTGCCCATCGTCACCAAACAGTCCACAGAGCTGTCCCACAACGACCTGACCGTCACCCTCAGTGACCCTGCCGCCTTTACGGTGGAAAAGGGTCTGACCGATGCCCTGGAGGGGGGCCAGGTGGAGAACTGGGCGGCGGTGTACAGCAAGTCTGTGACCATCTACAATGCCGACGGAGAAAGTGCCGGCGTCAGCGTGGTGGGTGCCCAGACCGACAGCCAGCTGAGCCGCTATGTGACCTTCCGCACCCGGCAGGGCCACAAGGCCATCCCCTTTGAAAAGGACAGCGTGGTGCTGACAGAAAAGACCGCCCTGAACCTGGGGGTGGAGCCGGGAGACTCCATCTGGGTGGAGAACCCTGACGGAGAACGGGTGGAGATGACCCTGACCGGCGTGACGGAGAACTATATGTTCACCCGGCTGTATGTGTCCAAAGCCCAGCTGCAGACCCTGCTGGGCACCCAGGATATCCCCTGGAACACGGTATACGCCCAGACCCGCTGCGACAGTGCCGCCGACCGCAACACCATGCGGGAGACCCTGCTGGCCTGCAACTATGTGACCGGAGCCTCCTTTACAGAGGATGCCACCTCCATGTTCGACAACCTTATCGTGAGCCTGAACTCGGTGGTGGTGCTGATCATCGTGTGTGCTGCGGCCCTGGCGGCGGTGGTGCTGTACAATCTGATCAGCGTGAACCTGGCAGAGCGCAAAAAGGAGCTGGCCACCATCAAGGTGCTGGGCTTCTACGATAAGGAAGTGTACCGCTACATCTTCCGGGAGATCGACCTGCTGGCCCTCATGGGCTCTTGCGTGGGCCTGCTGCTGGGCATTCCCCTGCATCAGTTCATTATCCGCACGGTGGAAATGGACCAGCTCATGTTCATCCGGACCATTGCCCCTCACAGCTATCTGCTGTCGGTGGCACTGACCATGATCTTTACCCTAGTCGTCTGCTTTGTCATGCGCCGCCATGTGAAGAAAATCAGCATGGTGGAGAGCATGAAGGCACCGGAATAAGAAACGTCAGGGTTCATAAAAGATTCACGGATGCACAACACTTTTGCCGAAATTCTCTGGTAAGATAGAATCACCGGACGGGAACGCCGCAAATCCCTTCTCCGGGACAACATGATTCCTCCTTTTCCAAACCAAATACCGTAAAAAAAGCACCGCGCAACGGGAAATGGACCCGTTGCGCGGTGCTTTTTGCGTCCCGGAACAACAGGAAACATGCTGCTGCACCAATGTTGTGCAGCAGCATGTTCGGGTCTGTGTCAGGAGGCCGGCAAAAACTGCAAGGTGACCGCCTCAGCGGCAAGGGCGTCGGCCTGCTCCCGGGTCAGCTTTTTGCACCCGACCATCCGGTTGAGCACCACCTGCATCCGCTTGACGGCCAGGTCCGGGCTGCTGTTGGGCGAGTAGGCCGATGGAGCATTGGGCAGGCCCGCCAGCATCACGGCTTCGGCGTCGGTGAGCTGCAGCGGCGTTTTGCCAAAGTAGCCCTGCGCGGCTTCGCCGATGCCGTAGTGCCCGCTGCCGAAATAGATGGTGTTGACGTACATTTCAAAGATCTGTTCTTTGTTGTACTGCTTCTCAATGGCGAGGGCGGCGAACATCTCCGCCGCCTTGCGGGCCAGATGCTTTTCCTGAGTGAACAGGGTGTTCTTGGCCAGCTGCTGGGTGATGGTGCTGCCGCCCTCGGCAAAGCTGCCGGTGCGCAGGTCGGTCACCAGTGCCCGGGCAATGGACACCGGGTCCACACCCTTGTGGTGGGTGAAGCGGGAATCCTCCGCCGAGATCACGGCGTTGATGTAGGTCTGGGGCAGCTGGGCATAGGGAACGAACCCCTCGCGGGACGAAATGCTGCTGTACAGGGTATCAATGGGGGTGACCTGGATGGCGCTCTCATAGAGTTTGTGGCCTGTGACGGCAAAGTACCCGCCCGCTGCCACGAGGGCCAGTAGGGCAAGCAGCAGCACCGTGAGCAGCAGCTGCCGGAGAAAACGAAAAACGGTATGCATGGTGTGCTCCTTTCCGGGCGGTGGCCCGAATGACTGTATCATAAACGATTTTGGCCGGTTTGACAAGGGACATTCCGGTTTTATTATAAGGTGCAGATTTTGCCGTTTTGTGACCAGAGCATGAATTTGTGCCGGTGTACGCCGTCGGACGGGCCGGGGAATCGAGCAAAGTAATACTCTTGACCGGAATGCACAAGGCCCGGCACCGCGCAGCGGCCGTTCATCGTGCACAAGATGCAAAATTGAAAAAAATGGAATTAACCTATTGACAAGATGGGTATTACGGGATATAATGCGAACAACAAATCCACAAACCTTGTGGGGAATTGAAATGGAGATTCCCGGGTTTGTAGAGGAGTGGGAAAAAGCCGGAAAGGAGGGCACGAAGATGAAACTGATCTGGAACGAGCTGCTGCATGCAAACTTCCGCTGTGGGCGAATGTGTGGGGAACGGGCAGAAGAATTCACCGTGACCTGTACGATGCCCTCCTGTGCACGAATGTGTACGCCGATGGAGCGTTGAACAGAAGCAAACGGAAATGATCTGCCCGGTACGCTGGAACTTGAGTGCGTATCGGGTGTTTTTGTATCAGGAAATTATACTAAAAGTTTAATGATAGAGGTATACTACAATGTCTAACTATAAATTTGAGACCCTTCAGCTGCACGTTGGCCAGGAGCAGGCCGATCCCGCGACCGATTCCCGCGCAGTGCCCATTTACCAGACCACTTCCTATGTGTTCCGCAACAGCCAGCACGCTGCGGACCGCTTCGGTCTGGCAGACGCCGGCAACATCTACGGCCGTCTGACCAACTCCACCCAGGATGTGTTCGAGAAGCGCATTGCTGCTCTGGAAGGCGGCGTGGCTGCTCTGGCTACCGCTTCCGGCGCTGCTGCCATCACCTACACCATCGAGGCACTGGCACAGGCCGGTGACCACATCGTGGCACAAAAGACCATCTACGGCGGCAGCTACAACCTGCTGGAGCACACCCTGACCCAGTTCGGCGTTTCCACCACCTTCGTCAACGCCCATGATCTGGCCGAGGTGGAGAATGCCATCCAGCCCAACACCAAGGCTGTCTATCTGGAGACCCTGGGCAACCCCAACAGCGATATCCCCGACATCGACGCCATTGCCGCCATCGCGCACAAGCACGGCCTGCCGCTGGTCATCGACAACACCTTCGGCACCCCGTACCTGATCCGCCCCATCGAGCACGGCGCTGACATCGTGGTGCACTCCGCCACCAAGTTCATCGGCGGCCACGGCACCACCCTGGGCGGCATCATCGTGGACAGCGGCAAGTTCGACTGGAAGGCCAGCGGCAAGTACGGCAACATTGCTGACCCCAACCCCAGCTACCACGGCGTTTCCTTCGCCGACGCAGCCGGCCCCGCTGCCTTTGTCACCTACATCCGCGCCATCCTGCTGCGTGATACCGGCGCAACCATTTCTCCGTTCAACGCCTTCCTGCTGCTGCAGGGCACCGAGACCCTGAGCCTGCGCATCGAGCGCCATGTGGAGAACACCAAGAAGGTCGTGGAGTTCCTGGCCAACCATCCGCAGGTGGAAAAGGTCAACCACCCCTCTCTGCCGGATCACCCGGACCACGCCCTGTACGAGAAGTACTTCCCCAACGGCGGTGCTTCCATCTTCACCTTCAACATCAAGGGCGGCCGTGAAGAGGCCTTCAAGTTTATTGATAACCTGAAGGTGTTCTCTCTGCTGGCCAACGTCGCTGACGTGAAGAGCCTGGTCATCCACCCGGCTTCCACCACCCACAGCCAGCTGAACGATGAGGAGCTGGCCGAGCAGCAGATCTACCAGAACACCATCCGTCTGTCCATCGGCACCGAGCACATCGACGACATCATTGCCGATCTGGAAGCCGGTTTCGCAGCAGTCCGCGGCGAGTAATTACCCGTCTGCACGAGCTGCATCAGAACCTTTGTCTCTTTGTCCATTCTTCCTTTTTTTCAAAACAAACGCAAAAGCCCTCCGGTCCTGAAGCCGGAGGGCTTTTGCTGTTTCCGGGGTGTGATGCACACAGAAAAAGACCCCGCCGTGGAGCACACAGCGGGGCCGGAAGAATGCGGTTTATTCGTTGCCGGGGAAGTGGGGGATGCCGTCAAAGCTCTTCTGCAGGTCGGCGTCGGAGGGGATGCAGTCGGTCATCTTGCCGTCGTGGAACAGTGGGTTCGAGCAAACGAAAAGCACCCGGAAACTTACGTTTCTAAGTGCTGTTTCTTGGTGGGCGCGGGTGGATGTCGCGAGCCGCGCATCTAAAAAAGCCCCGCAGGGGCTTTTTTCCCCGCCGGACTGCTCGGCGGGTCGATGCTGTTCTCATCCACCCTTGTAGTGCGTTATAAAGTCCAGATAAAACAGAAACTCCAGCGTCATAACAACGCTGGAGTTCTTGGTGGGCGCGGG
>OGMK01001147.1_pt1 | contig 14748 bp, 8 predicted proteins | sample 1573151 | NCBI WGS metagenome assembly OGMK01 (sample SAMEA2581887, study PRJEB24529) | metagenome | biome: Human gut stool | place: China | collected 2011
AGTTATATTAGGAAATGTCATGGTTGATTGCGATGACGAATAGAAATTGCAGAAATTTTATGGTGAGTTATTAGGTTGGGAAATGTGCGAATTATTTGCAAGACCTGCTGTACGCAGTTCTACGGGAATCGTTTTTCTGTTCATTGAAGAAGCTGAGTATATTTGCCCTGTATGGCCCGAAGAAACAGGGAAACAACAGAAACAGATTCATTTTGATTTTCAAGTTGATAATGTTATGGAAATGGTTAAGAAAGCAGAGCGGTTGGGAGCAACAAAGTCAAAAGCACAATTTGGCGGAAGTGATTTTGTAACAATGTTTGACCCAGCAGGACATCCATTTTGCCTATGCCAAAAGTAACAAAGTACAGTTTATCGCTTCTCCCACGAACACTTTCCTTGAAAGTGTCATAGTGGGTTACACAGTATAAAAAGGACAAGGCAGACCGTTGCGGCCTGCCTTGTCCTTAACTTCTCTATAAATCCTTACACTTCGGCGCAACTGCTTTTTTGTCTGCGCAGCTCGCTGTGCGCCTGCTCCCGGGCGTTCAACGCTTCGCTTTACTTGAGATTGAAGAAGGCGTCCATACCCAGATACTGCGCCACGTCGCCCAGCTCCTCCTCGATGCGGAGCAGCTGGTTGTACTTGGCCATACGGTCCGAACGCGAAGCCGAACCGGTCTTGATCTGACCCGAGTTCGTAGCCACGGCGATGTCGGCGATGGTCGAATCCTCGGTCTCGCCCGAACGGTGCGACGTCACCGACGTATAGCCGGCGCGGTGAGCCATCTCGATGGCGTCGAGCGTCTCGGTCAGCGTACCGATCTGGTTTACCTTGATCAGGATCGAGTTGGCGCAGCCCATTTCGATACCCTTCTTCAGGAAGTCCACGTTGGTGACGAACAGGTCGTCGCCCACGAGCTGGCACTTGTCGCCGATCTCGGCGGTCAGCATCTGCCAGCCTTCCCAGTCGTTCTCCGACATGCCGTCCTCGATCGAGTCGATGGGGTATTTGGCGACGAGTCCCTTCAGGTACTCCACCTGCTCCTTCGACGTACGCTTGGCGCCCTTCTCGCCCTCGAACTTGGTGTAGTCGTAAACGCCGTCCTTGTAGAACTCCGACGAAGCGCAGTCCATGCCGATCGACACGTCGCCGCCCTCGCACTTGCGGCCGGGCTTGTAGCCGGCCATCTTGATGGCCTCGATGATCGACTCGATGGCATCCTCCGTGCCGTTGAGCGCGGGAGCGAAACCACCCTCGTCGCCTACGGCCGTCGAGAGGTTACGGTTGTGGAGCACCTTCTTCAGGTTGTGGAACACCTCGGCGCCCATGCGGATGCCCTCCTTGAACGAAGGAGCGCCCACGGGACGGATCATAAACTCCTGGAATGCGATCGGAGCGTCCGAGTGCGAACCGCCGTTGATGATGTTCATCATCGGAACGGGCAGCGTCTTGGCGTTCGCGCCGCCGATATAGCGATAGAGCGGCATGCCGAAATAGTCGGCGGCAGCGCGGGCAACGGCCAGCGACACGCCGAGGATGGCGTTTGCGCCGAGCTTCGACTTGGTGGGGGTTCCGTCGAGGGCGATCATGGCCTTGTCGATGCCCACCTGGTCGGCTACGTTCATGCCGATGACGGCCGGAGCGATCACTTCGTTAACGTTCTTCACGGCGTTCAGGACGCCTTTGCCCAGGTAACGGCTCTTGTCGCCGTCACGAAGCTCAAGGGCCTCGTTCTCGCCCGTCGACGCTCCGCTCGGAACGGCAGCGCGGCCGAATGCGCCCGATACGGTACGAACTTCGACCTCGATGGTCGGATTGCCTCGCGAGTCGAGGATTTCCCTTGCGTGAATCTCTACAATCTGCATAGTTGTAATAATTTGAATTTTATGGTGTTTGAATGCTAATTCCCTGAATCGGCACGGCAAAGGTACAAAATAATTGTGAATTGCAGTTTCATTATTGTTATTTTTTTCACGACAACAGCATTCGTTTCCGCGGATTTTTCTACAAATATCGTATCTTTGTGCCGCGGCACAGACGCATAACCTGTAAACGACTTTCAATCAATGCGAAAAGTTCTTTCGTTCTCGCTCTTTCTGATGCTGGGCCTCGTCGCCTCGCAGCTGCTTCCCGGCGCACTCGGCACGGCCTATCCGGGTTTCAAGGCGACTGCCGACACCCTGCTCTACATCTGCCTGGGATTCATTATGATCAACGTCGGACGGGAGTTCGAAATCGACAAGTCGCGCTGGCGCTCCTACACCGCCGATTACTTCATCGCCATGGCCACCGCAGCGCTGCCGTGGCTGCTGATCGTCCTCTACTATATTTTCGTACTGCTGCCCTCCGACCTCTGGACCGACTCCGCGGCGTGGAAGGAGAATCTGCTGCTGAGCCGTTTCGCGGCCCCGACCTCGGCCGGTATCCTCTTCACGATGCTCGCCGCGTTAAGCCTGAAAAACAGTTGGATATACCGTAAGATCCAGGTGCTGGCTATCTTCGACGACCTGGACACCATCCTGCTGATGATCCCGCTGCAAATCCTGATGATCGGCCTCAAATGGCAGATGTTCGCCATCGTGGGCGTGGTCGTCGTACTGCTTATCGCAGGCTGGCGGTGGCAGGCGCGGTGGAACGTCCGGCAGGACTGGAAACGCATCCTGGGGCTTTCGGCGGTGGTCTGCGCCCTGACACAGGCGCTCTACATCGTCACCGCGCGGTGGTACGGACCAGAAAACAGCATACACATCGAGGTGCTGCTTCCGGCCTTCGTGATCGGCATGCTGATGAAGCACAGGGAGATCGACACCCCGACCGAACGCCGCGCCGCAACGGGCATCTCGTTCCTGTTCATGCTGCTTGTCGGCATGAGCATGCCGCTCGTGACGGGCGCTTCGGCGGCAGACGCCGCCGCGGCCGCCACCTCCATCACGGCGTCGCAGCCGATGATGCCGTGGGGCGTGCTGATCCTGCACGTCGTGGCCGTTTCGGCGCTCTCGAACATCGGGAAGCTGGTCCCGGTCTTCTTCTACCGCGACCGGAAACTGAGCGAGCGGCTCGCACTCTCGATCGGCATGTTCACCCGCGGCGAGGGGGGCGCGGGCGTCATCTTCATCGCCCTGGGATACAGCCTCGGCGGCCCGGCGCTGATCATCTCGGTGCTGACGCTGGTGCTGAACCTGATCCTCACGGGCGGCTTCGTCGTCTGGGTCAAGAAACTGGCCCTGAAAAGCTGCACACCCGAAGCATAATTTCATCGACCTCCATGAAAAGATACGCATTCATCCTGCTCGTCCTGCTGTCGGCGGGAGCCGTCCGGGCGCAGCGGTATGAGAAGAACATCCTGGGCGTCCGCGCCGGCGTCAACGTGTCGACCTGCGACATCTCGATCGAAGACGTGCGGATAAACACCGGTTCGCGCGCGGGATTCCACTTCGCCGTGACGGACCAGATCCTGCTCCACCGCAGCCTGCCCCTCTACCTCGAAACGGGCATCGGCTTTTCGAGCCGCGGCGGCAGGGCCGCCGCTGAAATCTACGGCGACATCTACAACATGACCATGCGTCCGTTCTACATGCAGGCCCCCCTGCTCGTCAACTACCATTTCCACATCCGGGATCTCCTCACGATCCAGCCCTTCGCGGGCATATACGGCGGCGTGGGCATCCGGGGCGCGATGAAGACCGAATACGGCAACGAGGATATGTTCAGCGCCCCGGGCTTCCTCTCCCGCATGGATTTCGGCGTGCGCGCGGGCGCCGGGTTCGTCATCAGACGCATCTACCTGGGCATAAGCTACGACATCGGCTGCCGCGACCTGTTCCGGGGCGGCGAATTCTTCGGCTACGCACTCCAGCCCGAAAGCGCCGAAATACGCAACAACTGCCTGACCGTAAACATCGGTTACAATTTCTGACATCCGACAGCTATCCAGCTAAAGCAAAAGCATTTACGGATATTTTTTTCATTATCCGTAAAAAATTTCGGGGGGGGGATTTTTCGAAAAAATTATCCTATATTTGCCACGTATACAAACCCAAACCCATTCATTATGAAAAAAGTATTGCTTATCATGGCCGCCATCCTGCTGGCAAATGCCGTTTCGGCGCAAAACTACGAAAAGAACATCCTGGGCGTCCGCGCCGGACTGAACCTGTCGAGCTACTCGATTTCGGCCGGAGGTGCGTCCATCAGCACCGACTCGCGGGCCTCGTTCCACGTCGCCGTGACCGATCAGATCCTGCTTTGCAACAAACTGCCCTTCTACCTCGAAACCGGGCTTGCCTTCTCGAGCCGCGGCGGCAAGGTCGACGGCGTGAGCTTCCGCCCCTCCTACCTGCAAATCCCCGTGCTGGTGAACTACCACTTCAACATCAAGGACATCGTTACGATCCAACCCTTCGCAGGTCTTTACTACGGGCTCGGCATCGGCGGCAAAGTGAAGGTCGGCGACGAGAAGGGCGACATCTTCGGAGACGAAGGCGGGTTGAAACGTTCCGACCTGGGCGTGCGTCTGGGCGCCGGCGTCGTCTGGAAACGCATTTACTTCGGGCTGGGCTACGACATCGGCTGCCTGAATCTGGTCAAGGAGAGCGACGGCGAGGGCACGATGCGCAACAACTGCTTCACGATCAGCGTCGGATACAATTTCTAATCCGCCCCTGCGCCAATAAAAAAGGGACGTCCTCGTCGGGCGTCCCTTTTCCGTTCCGCATAAACGGTCATTCCCGCAGCAGCACCGACGAATCGCCGTAGCTCAAAAAGCGGAAGCCGTGGCCGAGGGCGTAGTCGTAAATCCGCCGCCACCCGTCGCCCACAAAGGCCGAAACCAGCAGCAGCAGCGTCGATTTGGGCTGGTGGAAATTGGTGACGATATTGTGCACGATGCGGAACTCGTAGTCCAGCGGCGTGATCATAATCTGCGTCGAGGCTTTCAGCCGGTCCAGCCCCTCGCGCTCCATATACCCCGACAACTCCTGCAACGCCTCGCGGCCCGAAAACTCCGCGGGAATGTCGTACAGCTCCCACTGCCCCACGACCCGCCCGGCATCGGGCGTCCCGGCCGTGCGGATGCGCCACGCAAGGGCCGCAAGCGATTCCAGAGTACGCACCGAGGTGGTTCCCACGGCGGTGATATGCCCCCACTTCTCCAGCAGGCGGACCACCGTCGCACGGCGCACCTCGAAATGCTCGGTGTGCATCGGATGCCGCGCGGCGTCCTCGTCCTTGACGGGCAGGAACGTGCCCGCCCCGACATGGAGCGTCACCTCCTCGAAGGCGAATCCGCGCACCTTCATCTCCCCGATCAGCTCGGGCGTGAAATGCAGCCCGGCGGTCGGTGCGGCCACCGAACCTTCGAACTTCGAATAGACCGTCTGGTAGCGCGTGTTGTCGATCTCCTCGCTCTCGCGGTTCAGGTAGGGCGGAATCGGAATCCGCCCGAGGTATTCGAGCAGCTGCCCGAAGGTCATCGGGGCCGTCCACTCGAAACGCACGACGCACTCGCGGCCGTGGTCCTCGACGATCCATGCACGAAGGTGCTCGGCGCAGCCCCCGCGTTCGAAATTGATCTCCACGTACCCCTCTTTCCACTTCTTGCGGTTGCCCACGATGCACGACCATGTGCAGCCGCCCGTGACGGCGAACGCCCGCTCGTAGTCGGCCGGGTCGTGCGGCTCGAGACAGAAGACCTCGATGCGCGCCCCGGAGAGCTTGTGCATGACGATCCGCGCCCGGATCACCTTCGTGTTGTTGAAAACCAGCAGCTCCCCGGCCGGCAGCACGTCGCCGATGTCGGCGAAACGCTTTTCCGCGATTTCTCCGCCGCGCCAGACGAGCAGCTTCGAGGCGCTGCGCTCGGCGAGCGGGAATTTGGCGATCCGCTCGTCCGGAAGGTCGTAATCGAAGCGGCTGATGTCGATATGTCGTTCCATATTTTGCCCGAAATTATGCGGCAAAGTTACTATTTTTTGTAACTTTGCGGCGCTGCAAGGCAATAGAAAAAGGAAAAACCCATGAAAACCGACTTTCTGGTTATCGGTTCCGGCGCCGCGGGCCTTTCGTTCGCGCTGAAAGCCGCAGCCCACGGACACGTTACGATCGTCACCAAGGGCGCGATCGAAGAGTGCAACACCAATTATGCACAAGGCGGCATCTGCTCGGTAACGTACGCTCCCGACACATTCGAGAAACACATCCGCGACACGCTGGTCTGCGGCGCAGGCAAATGCGACGAGAAGGCCGTGGAACTGGTCGTGCGGCGGGCCCCGGAACTGATCGCCGACCTCATAGCCTGGGGCACGCGTTTCGACAAGACCCCCGACGGGCGTTTCGAGCTCAACCGCGAAGGCGGACACTCGGAGCACCGCATCCTCCACCACGAGGACCTCACGGGAGCCGAGATCGAACGGGCGCTCGTGCAGTCGGTGAGGGAGCATCCGAACATCACGGTTCTCGAACGCCACTTCGCCATCGACCTGCTGACGCAGCACCATCTGGGCGAATTCGTCACGCGCCACACGCGCGGACTGGCCTCGTTCGGGGCCTACGTCCTGAATCTCGACACCAACGAGATCGAGACCATGCTTTCGAAATTCACCGTCGTGGCCACGGGCGGCTGCGGCAACGTCTACTCCACGACCTCGAACCCCGTGGTCGCCACGGGCGACGGCATCGCCATGTGCCACCGCGCCAAGGCGATGACCGAGAACATGGAGTTCATCCAGTTCCACCCCACGACGCTCTACAACCCCGGCGAGAAGCCCAACTTCCTGATCACCGAAGCCATGCGCGGCTTCGGGGCCATCCTGCGGCTGCCCGACGGCAAGGAGTTCATGGACAAATACCACCCGATGAAATCCCTCGCGCCGCGCGACGTGGTGGCCCGCGCCATCTACCGCGAGATGACCAAACGGGGTTCCGACTTCGTCTACCTCGACGTGACGCACAAGGACCCCGAGGCCGTGAAGAGCCATTTCCCGAACATCTATGAAAAATGCCGCTCGATCGGCATCGACATCACCAAAGACTGGATTCCCGTGACCCCTGCGGCGCACTACTGCTGCGGCGGCGTGAAGGTCGACACCAACGGCGAAACCTCCGTGAAACGGCTCTACGCGCTGGGCGAGACCTCGTGCACGGGGCTGCACGGCGCCAACCGTCTGGCCTCGAACTCGCTGATCGAAGCGGTGGTCTACGCCGACCAGGCCGCGCGCCACACGGCGTCGCTGCTGGAGAAAGTCGATTTTCAGGAGGGCATTCCCGACTGGGATTTCGAAGGCACGCAGCACACCGAGGAGATGCTGATGATCATCCAGTCGAAGCGCGAGATGCAGACGATCATGTCCAACTACGTGGGCATCGTGCGGTCGAACCTCTCGCTCAAGCGCGCCATGCACCGGCTGGAAATTCTCTGGCAGGAGACCGAGGAACTTTACAACAAGACCAAGCCCAACCGCGAACTGTGCGAGCTGCGGAACATGATCGCCATCGCCTACCTGGTCATCAAGCAGGGCCGCGAGATCAAGGAGTCCGTAGGCTGCCACTACAACGCCGATTACCCGAAAGAATAACGCATGACACAACAGGAAGAGATAACCCGGCGGCGGACCTTCGCCGTCATCGCCCACCCCGACGCGGGCAAAACCACCCTTACGGAAAAACTGCTGCTGTTCGGCGGCGCCATCCACGTGGCCGGAGCCGTCAAGAGCAACAAGATCAAGAAGGGCGCCACGTCCGACTTCATGGAGATCGAACGCCAGCGAGGCATCTCGGTGGCCACGGCCGTGATGGGATTCGAATACCGGGGCTGCAAGATCAACATCCTCGACACCCCGGGCCACGAGGATTTCGCCGAGGACACCTACCGCACGCTGACGGCCGTCGACTCGGTGATCATCGTCATCGACGGCGCCAAGGGCGTCGAGGCCCAGACCCGCAAGCTGATGGAGGTCTGCCGCATGCGCCAAACCCCCGTGATCGTCTTCATCAACAAGCTCGACCGCCCGTCGAAAGAGCCGTTCGACCTGCTGGACGAGGTGGAGAAGGAACTGCATATCCGCGTGCGGCCGCTGGCCTTCCCGATCTCGAACGGACCCACGTTCAAGGGCGTCTACAACCTTTACGAGAAGAACCTCTCGCTCTTCACGTCGGACGAAAAGCTCACGGCCGACGCCTCGACGGCCGAAATCTCGGACCTCGCCTCGCAGGAACTCGAAGGCTACATCGGCGAGAAGTTCGCCGCCCAGCTGCGTTCCGACGTGGAACTGGTCGAGGGCGTCTACGACCAGTTCGACCGCGACGCCTACCTGCGGGGCGAACTGGCCCCGGTGTTCTTCGGCTCGGCGGTGAACAATTTCGGCGTGCGCGAACTGCTCGAATGCTTCGTGCGCATCGCCCCTTCGCCGCGCCCGGCGCCGACCGAAACCCGGCAGGTGGAGCCTGCGGAGCCGAAAATGACCGGCTTCGTCTTCAAGATCCACGCCAACATGGACCCCAACCACCGCGACCGCATCGCGTTCCTGAAGATCTGTTCCGGCACGTTCGAACGGAATAGGAACTACCTCCACGTACGCAGCGGCAAGCAGTTGAAATTCTCCTCCCCGACGGCCTTCATGGCCGAGAAAAAGTCGGTGATCGACTTCGCCTATCCGGGCGACATCGTGGGTCTGCACGACACGGGGAACTTCAAGATCGGCGACACCTTCACCGAAGGCGAGAAGCTCCGCTTCACCGGAATTCCGTCGTTCGCCCCCGAGCAGTTCCGCTACATCGAGAACGCCGACCCGCTGAAATTCAAGCAACTGGCCAAAGGCATCGACCAGCTGATGGACGAGGGCGTGGCGCAGCTGTTCACAAGCTCGCTCAACGGCCGCAAGATCATCGGCACGGTGGGCGCGCTCCAGTTCGAGGTCATCCAGTACCGTCTGGAGCACGAGTACAACGCCGCGTGCCGCTGGGAGCCGATCTCGATCTACAAGGCCTGCTGGATCGACAGCGACAACGCCGCGCAGTTGGCCGACTTCAAGCGCCGCAAGCACACCAACATGGCCGTGGACAAGCACGGCCGCGACGTTTTCCTCGCCGACACCAGCTACGGGCTGGCTCTCGCGCAGGAGAACTTCAAGGATATCCGCTTCCACTTCACCTCGGAGTTTTAGGACGCCGCCTGACACTAAAAAACCGCCGGAGCATTCGACTCCGGCGGTTTTTCACATCAGGCTGCCGCACATCAGATCATCGGGACCTCGATGACCAGCAGCCGTGCGTTTTCGGAAGCGCGGATCAGAAAATCGTCGGCGTCCGATATGCCCATGCCGTCACGGGGACCGAGCGGTTCGCCCGCGACCTCGGCCGTGCCTTCGATCACGAAAACATAGGCCCCGTTGCCGTGAAGATTCATGCGATACCGGGCTTCCCGCCCGGCGTCGAGGTCGAGCGTATGGAACCATGCCGTCTGGTGAATCCATCCCACGTGTTCCCCGCCGCGGCCTTCGGGAGCCACGATCAGCCGGAACTCGTTGCGCTTCGCGGGCGCGAGTTCGATCTGGTTGTAACGGGGCGTATGGCCCTCGGCGTCGGTGATGACCCAGATCTGCAGGAACTTCACCGGCTCCTCGCGGCTGGCGTTCATCTCGCTGTGCGTGATGCCCGTACCGGCGGTCATCACCTGCAATTCGCCCGGCTTGAGGAGCTGCATGTTGCCCATGCTGTCGCCGTGCCTCAAGGCGCCCGAGAGAACGAGCGAAACGATCTCCATATTCTCGTGGGGATGCGTTCCGAACCCCTCGCCCGGGGCCACGGTATCGTCGTTGAGCACGCGCAGGGCGCCGAAATGAATCCGCCCGGGATCGTAGTATCCGGCGAAGCTGAAAGTATGGTGGGTCCGGAGCCAGCCGTGATCGGCATACCCGCGGGTCGCGGCTCTGTGAATCGTCTTTTTCATAATTTGCATTCATTCAATAATCATTGAATACAAACGCAAATCATATGCCGGTTATTGCGTCACTCCAACTCCAGGTTGCTCACCCGGTCGGTCGTCGCGAACCCGAAATCGGGATAGACGTAAAGCCCGAAACGCGGCTCGGTCTCGCCGTGCGTATAGGCCCAGATCGAAGCGTAGTCCTCGGGGTCCTCGCCCATCTTGCCCAGCTGGCGCAGGTAGGCGGCCAGCGACTTGTTTTCGACGATGAAGATTTCGCCCATACTGTCGATGATCGGGCTGTGGCGGCGCGTCCGGTCGTGGTCGAAACGCAGCAGACGCTTGCCCTCGGCCGTGATGCCCACCAGCCGGAACGACATGCTCTTGCCGATGGCCGGAAGGTTCAGCACGCTGCGGTCCGTGGCCAGAAACGGCAGGTGGTGACGACGCATGAAGCAGCGGATTTTCGCAGCCGTATCCGTCCCGTCAGCCAGCAAATCGTCGAGTTCGGCCGCCTGCTCCGGAGTGAGCCGCCCGTAAACCTTCTCCTCGACCTGCTCCTGCATCGAGCGGCTGTTGGGGGTGAAAACGGCGTAATTCTCCTGAAACCCCTTGACCGAGAAGGTGTAGTAGCAGACCACACCGAGCGAATTTAGCACCTGGCGCAGGCGTGTGGTGTGCCCGCGGCGCGAAGCGGCCACGGTGTAGACCAGCTGGTTGGTGATGAGCCACCCCGCCGAAAGGATCTTCCGGATGGCCTCCTCGGCTTCGGGCGTCACTTCGAGCGGCGTCTGGAAATGGGTCTGGATGATGAACTGCTTCACGCCGACGGCCGAGGCCTTCTCCCGGAACTCCTTCAGCACCTCCACCAGCTGGTCGTCGATGCGCATCGGCAGGTAAGCCGGCAGGCGCGACCCCAGCCGCACGCGCTGCAACTCGGCATATTTTTCACCGTCGGGACGCGCCTGGTTGGCCTTGCGCTTGCGGCAGGCCATGCGGCAGACCGCTTCGAGAATGTTACGCAGGGTTTTGTTCTGGCTCATCAGGGCGTCGCCGCCCGTGATGAGGATGTCGCGCAGCTGGGTGTCCTCCTCGAAATAATTCATCAGGCGGCGCAGCTTGTGGTCCCAGCTCTCCTTGGGGCGCAGGGTCTCGAATTCGAAATTGAGGCGTTCGCTCTGGAAGTCGTACATGCGCTGGCACGAGGCGCACAGCCCGCCGCAGGCGCGGCCCATCGTGTCGGGAATCAGGATCGCCACCTCCGGGTAACGGCGGTGGATGTTGTGTCCGTCGGGCAGCAGCCACCCGGCGGCATTGGGTCGTCCGGCCTCGACGACGTCCTCGCGCTCCCAGGCGCGGATCTGCCCGTAGGTTTCGACCAGCTGCGGCGAATAAAGAATGTAACTGCGGATGGCGGCATCGTCGTAGCCGCCGCCCGTGACGTCGAGCAGCGAAAGGTAATAGGGCGTGGCGAAGAAGGGCATTCCCTTCTTGCGGGCCTTCGAGAGCAGATACATCGTCTCCGACGAGAGCGAGCCAGCCAGAAAGCGGTTCAGTTCCGAGGGGCTTTTCACGGCCATCGCCAGCTGGAAGCGGAAATCGCCCCACCAGGCGGCCACCTGCCGGTACTTCTCCTCGTAGGTCATGCCGTCGGCGAACTGGAAGCGCGACGGAACCTTCGACTTGCGGTTCCCGATCTTCTGGATCAGCAGGTGGAGCATCCGTTCGCGGTTGTCGGCGCGGATGGCCCGCACCCCGTCGTCCTGTCCCGAGAGCCAGCGTTCGGTGCGGCTGCGCACGCGCCGGGGCGAAGGCAGCGGAATCTCCGGAGCATCCAGCAGGCGGAAGAGATGGTACAGATCGACGAACAGGTCGGAAGGCATTTCGGGGTTTTCGAGCCTTCCGGTAAGAAACTGCCACAGCAGCGTGAGGGTCCTGACTTCCAGCTGCCGGTCGGTGGATAATTCGCGGACGCTGCGTCCGTCGTAGTCGATCAACAGTCGAATCTGCTCCGCCGCTTCGCCTTCCGCCGCCCGGTGTGCGTCCACGAACTCCCGGAGGCCCATGCGAAACCGTTCGCCGTCGCCGCTGGCGTCGGCAAGGGCCGCAAGGCCGGGAAACTCCTGACGATAAAGCAGTACGAGTTGGGAAAGGGTCAGTGCAAGCATTTTCTTTTGTTTCATAAGCATTGTCTTTTTAGAAATGGAACCATTCAAAACAGGCCGGCAGGAGCGGGGATATTCCGGCCTTCGGGTTATATGCGGGGCAACAATATAGTAAAAATTTTTAAGATCACAAGAACCCTCCCTGTAAATTCCTGAACTTTCGGCCGAAAATCCGTCAAATTTTCAAAAACACGCCCTTGAAGGCCTCTTCACCGGGTAAAAACGAAAGGTTTCGTTATATAACTTGCGAAAGTTTCGTTTTTTTATTATTTTTGTTCCGACACAACATTTGCCACCCCCAAACCACCGAAAAATGAAAAGACTGCTGTTGCTCGCACTCTTCGCCGCCACGGCGGCCTCGGCGAAAGCCCCCGCCGAACGCTGGCTCGATCCCGAATGCTTCGAAGTCGGCCGCGCGCCGATGCGCACGAGTTTCATCGCCTTCCCCACGGCCGCCGAAGCCATTCCCGAGAACGACTACACCCGCTCGCCCTTCTACCGCACGCTCAACGGCGAATGGTCCTTCCTGCGCGTGGACCGACCGGGAGCCGAACCCGAAGGGTTCTTCCGCTCCGGACACGACGACTCGTCGTGGGGCACAATGCCCGTGCCGGGAATCTGGGAGCTGAACGGCTGCGGCGACCCGGTCTACACGAACAAACCCTACCCGTGGCACAAGTTCTTCGAGGTGAAACCTCCGCTGATTCCCCATGAACAGAATTACACGGGCCTCTACCGCCGCACGGTGACCGTTCCCGCCGACTGGAAGGGCCGCGACATATTCATTCACATCGGCTCGGCCACCTCGAACGTGACGCTCTGGGTCAACGGCCACGAAGCGGGTTACAGCGAAGACAGCAAACTCGAAGCCGAATTCGACATCACCCGTTACCTGACGCCGGGCAGCGACAACCTGATCGTGATGCGCGTCAACCGCTGGTGCGACGGTTCGTTCCTCGAAGACCAGGACTTCTGGCGGCTTTCGGGCATCGGCCGCGACTGCTACCTCTACGCCCGTGACAAACGCCGGCTGGCCGACGTACGGCTGACGCCCGATCTGGTCGACGATTACCGCAACGGCACGCTCCGCGCCGAAATCGCCACGACGCCGGGCATCGGCAGCGTACGGCTGACGCTCCGCGACGCGGCGGGCCGCACGCTCGACGCGCGCACGCTCCGCCCCCGCCGCAACGCAGCCGAAACGACGTTCGAAGTCGCCGCCCCGAAGCAGTGGAGCGCCGAAGCCCCGAACCTCTACACGCTCACGGCCGAAGCCCTGGCCGCCGACGGCTCGGTGACCGAAGCCGCGGCCTTCCGCGTCGGATTCCGCAAGGTCGAGATCCGCGGCGGGCAGCTGTTAGTCAACGGCAAACCGATCCTCATCAAAGGCGTCAACCGGCACGAAATGGAGCCGAACACGGGTTATTATGTCACGCGCGAAGAGATGGTGCGCGACATCCGCGAGATGAAACGCCTCAACATGAACGCCGTGCGCACGTGCCACTACCCCGACACGCCGCTGTGGTACGACCTCTGCGACGAGTACGGTCTCTACGTCGTGGACGAAGCCAACGTCGAATCGCACGGCTACCACTACCGCGACAAGTCGAAGAACCTCGCCGGCAACCCCGCCTTCGCCGCCGCGCACCTCGACCGCAACCGCCGCATGGTGCTGCGCGACTACAACCACCCTTCGATCATCGTCTGGAGCACGGGAAACGAGGCCGGAAACGGCCCCAACTTCGAACGCTGCTACGACTGGATCAAAGCCTTCGACCCGTCGCGCCCCGTGCAATACGAGCAGGCCTCCTACCACGGAGACTACAACACCGACATCGTCTGCCCGATGTACTGGAGCTACGGGCAGTGTGAGAAATACCTCGCCGAGAATCCCCAGAAACCCCTGATCCAGTGCGAATACGCCCATGCCATGGGCAACTCGATGGGCGGATTCAAGGAGTACTGGGACATGATCCGCCGCGAACCCAAATACCAGGGCGGATTCATCTGGGACTTCGCCGACCAGGCCCTTGCCTGGCGCAGTCCCGAAGGCCGGCTGACCTACCGTTACGGCGGCGACTACAACGACACGGACGCTTCGGACAGCACCTTCTGCTGCAACGGCGTGCTGGCCTCCGACCGCTCGTGGCATCCCCACGCCTACGAGGTGAAGCACCAGCACCGGCCGATTCACACCACGCCCCGCGACCTGAAAAACGGCGTCGTGAACGTCTATAACGAGAATTTCTTCACAGACCTTTCGCCCTACCGCCTGCTCTGGGAGATCACCTCCGACGGACAGCCCGTGTTGAGCGGCACGGTCGAGCGTCTCGACGTGGCTCCGCAGACCACCGCCGCCGTGACGCTGGGCTACAAACCCGAACAGGTCTATGCCTTGGGCGGCGAACTGCTGCTCACGGTGCGTTACCAGCTCCGCGAACGGCAGGGACTGCTCGACGCACTTTATGAAGTCGCCGCCGACCAGTTGACGCTGCGCGGGGACGACCCCGCGGCACGCTTCGCCGCGACCGCTCCCGCCGGGACGCTCCGCGTGGCGGACAAAACCGTTTCGGGCGAAGGATTCTCGGTCTCGTTCGATCCGAAGAGCGGCTTCATCCGTTCCTACCGCCTGCGCAACGTCGAGCTGCTGGCCGGTCCCGTGC
>OGMK01001159.1_pt1 | contig 14559 bp, 19 predicted proteins | sample 1573151 | NCBI WGS metagenome assembly OGMK01 (sample SAMEA2581887, study PRJEB24529) | metagenome | biome: Human gut stool | place: China | collected 2011
TGGAACGCTGCCACTCGAAGATGAAGCGTTACCGCAACCTCGTGAGCTACTACACCAACAAGAACATCAGCGTGAGCTACCTGCGGGCAAAGAAGAAGAATGACCTCGACCGCGTGATGAGACTCTACGGCAGTGCCAACGAAAGATACTGGTAGCCTATGGACTTCGAGAACCTTCACCAGATACTGCGGTCGCTCTACGACGAGATGATGCCGCTGTGCGAGGATATGGCGGGCGTGGCGAAAGGCATCGCCGGACTGGGTGCGCTCTTCTATGTGGCCTACCGGGTTTGGCAGTCGCTGGCGCGTGCCGAACCGATAGACGTGTTCCCGATGCTTCGTCCGTTTGCCATAGGACTGTGCATCATGTTCTTCCCAACGGTGGTGCTGGGCACACTCAGTGGAGTGCTCTCGCCGATTGTGCAGGGCACGGCCAATATGCTGGAGGCGGAGACGCTGGACATGAACGAGTACCGGGAGCAGAAGGACAAGCTGGAATACGAGGCGATGAAGCGCAACCCCGAGACGGCCTACTTGGTGTCGAACGAGGAGTTCGACAAGCAACTGGACGAATTGGGGTGGTCGCCCGATGACCTTGTCACCATGGCGGGGATGTACATCGAGCGGAGCATGTACCAGATGAAGAAGGGCGTGCGCGACTTCTTCCGTGAGTTGCTGGAGCTGCTGTTTCAGGCCGCTGCCCTCGTGATAGACACGCTGAGGACGTTCTTCCTCGTGGTGCTGTCGATACTGGGGCCTATAGCCTTCGCCATCTCGGTGTGGGACGGCTTCCAGAGCACGCTGACGCAGTGGATATGCCGCTATGTACAGGTGTATCTGTGGCTGCCCGTGTCGGACATGTTCAGCACGATACTGGCCAAGATACAGGTACTGATGTTGCAGAGCGACATCGAGCGGATGCAGGCCGACCCGAATTTCTCGCTGGATTCGAGCGATGGGGTGTATATCGTGTTCATGATCATAGGCATCATCGGCTACTTCACCATCCCCACCGTGTCGGGCTGGATTATCCAGGCCGGGGGCATGGGCAACTACGGGCGCAACGTGAACCAGACGGCAGGCAAGGCTGGCGGCTTCGCTGGCAGCGTGGCGGGTGCCACCGCTGGCAATGTGGCCGGACGTGTCGGGAAACTGCTGAGATAAAGAAAAGTATGTGTAACATCAAAACAAGGAGAAAACAAGAAAATGGAATTTAAGTCATTAAAGAATATCGAGACCTCGTTCAGGCAGATTCGCCTGTTCAGCATGGTGTTCCTCGCCTTGTGTGCCGTGGTGACGGTGTGGAGCGTGTGGAGTTCCTACCGCTTTGCGGAGAAGCAGCGGGAAAAGATCTATGTACTGGATAACGGCAAGTCGCTGATGCTGGCTCTCTCGCAGGACCTGTCGCAGAACCGTCCGGCGGAAGCAAGGGAGCATGTGCGCCGCTTCCACGAACTGTTCTTCACGCTCTCGCCGGAGAAGAGTGCGATTGAGCACAACGTGAAGCGTGCGCTGCTGCTGGCCGACCGCAGCGTGTACAACTACTACTCGGACTTTGCGGAGAAGGGTTACTACAACCGCATCATCGCAGGTAACATCAACCAGGTGCTGAAGGTGGACAGCGTGGTGTGCGACTTCAACGGCTATCCGTACCGTGCCACCACCTACGCACGGCAGCAGATTATCCGCCAGAGCAACATCACGGAGCGCAGCCTCGTGACAACGTGCCGCCTGCTGAACGCATCACGCTCGGACGACAATCCCAACGGCTTCACCATCGAGGGCTTCACCATCATTGAGAACAAGGATTTACAGACGATTAAAAGATAAAACACAATGACAAGGTATCATATCAGGAAATCGGCGTGGAGGCTCTTCTGGAGTCTCCGCGACAAAAGAAAGCAGATGACGGAGCTGGCCAAGGACTGGCTGGAGGGTCTGCCACAACGGACGAAGAGACGCATCATATTGGGAATGCTCGCCGTCTTTGCGGTGCTTGCCCTCTACACTTTCGGCAAAGCCGTCTATGACATTGGCAGAAACGAAAGCCGAAAGATGGAGATAGACCATGCAGGGCAGGTGGAACTGTCCATCAAGCCCATAGTTAGTAATCACTCAACACCTTATTGTTTATATGGAACAGACGAAGATTGAAGTACAGGACAAGGACAAGACTCCCGACAAGGAGAAAGGCAAGGAAAAGCCCAAGCAGGAGCGCACACCGCTCACGGAGGCGGAACGGCTGAGACGGCAGAAGATGATAGTGCTGCCTGCCATGGTGCTGGTGTTTCTCGGTGCGATGTGGCTGATTTTCGCTCCATCGTCTGATGGAACGAGAGAGCCGGGAATGGACGGCTACAACATGGAAATGCCGGATGCCGACAAGGCGGACAGGCAGATTATCGGTGACAAGGCGAAAGCCTATGAGCAGGGAGCGATGGAGGAACGTAAGGAGAACCGCAACCGCTCGATGATGGAGCTGGGAGACATGTTCGACCGTGAAGTAGCGGGAAACGAATCCGCTGCGGATTTCAGTCTGACAGCCAATGACAGTGCGGAAAAGAGCAAGCCCGCAACACCTCAAAGCATCCGCTCGTCTGCTACCGCCTACCGTGACCTAAATACCACGCTTGGCAGTTTCTATGAACAGCCGAAGGAGGAAAATGCGGATATGGAGCAACTGCTGGAGCGCATCGCCTCGCTGGAATCAGAACTTGAAAGCGAGAAAGGCAGGGCATCTGATATGGACGACCAAGTGGCTCTCATGGAGAAGTCCTACGAACTGGCGGCGAAGTACATGGGCGGTCAGAATGGCGGACAACCCAAACAAGAGGTAGTTCCTGCCACGGTGGGCAAAGCCGAAAAGAACACCGTCACTCCCGTAAAACAGGTGACGAAGCAGGTGGTGTCCGCTCTCGGACAGCCGATGAGCAACGAGGAGTTCATCGCCGCCCATGCGCAGGAACGCAACTATGGTTTCAACACCGCTGTGGGCAAGGTCGGGGTATCGGACAAGAACACCATATCGGCGTGCGTCTATGGAGCGCAGAGCGTGACGGACGGGCAGGCGGTGAAGCTGCGCCTGCTGGAGCCGATGGCCGTGGCGGAACGGATTATTCCCCGAAATGCCGTGGTGGTAGGTGCGGCACGTGTGCAGGGCGAACGCCTCGGCATCGAAATCACCTCGATTGAGCATGAGGGTACCATCGTACCTGTGGAGCTTTCGGTTTATGACACGGACGGGCAGCAGGGTATCTTCATCCCCGGCTCGATGGAGATGGATGCCGTGCGGGAGGTTGCCGCCAACATGGGTGGTTCGCTCGGCAGCAGCATCAACATCTCCACCAATGCGAGGGCACAGTTGGCCTCCGACCTCGGCAAGGGGCTGATACAGGGTACAAGCCAGTATATCGCCAAGAAGATGCGTACCGTGAAGGTGCATCTGAAGGCGGGCTACAAGGTGATGCTGTATCAAGATAGAGATTGAAAACAGAATAAGTAACAACAATCCAATTTTTATTCACCACTAAAATCCAAAGTGAAATGAGAAAAGCAATCATGATTTTTGCCCTTCTGGTGGGCATCGTAACTGCCAATGCGCAAGAGAACAAGACCGTGAAGGAAAGTAACGGGAGTGACGGACAACCGACCCTGACCAAGGAGGTCTATCCGCAGAAGGAGGCGGAGGGCGACCTGTATCACGGGCTGACGAAGAAGCTGACCTTCGACCGCATGATACCACCCCACGGGCTGGAGGTGACGTACGACAAGACCGTACACATCATCTTTCCGGCAGAGGTGCGCTATGTGGATTTGGGCTCGCCCAACCTGATAGCGGGCAAGGCGGACGGTGCGGAGAACGTGATCCGTGTGAAGGCGACCGTGAAGAACTTCAAGAATGAGACGAACATGAGCGTCATCACGGAGGACGGCAGCTTCTATACCTTCAATGTGAAGTATGCCAAGGAGCCGCTGCTGCTCAACGTGGAGATGTGCGACTTCATCCACGACGGCGAGGCGGTAAACCGTCCGAACAATGCGCAGGAGATTTACCTGAAGGAACTGGGCAGCGAGAGTCCGATGCTGGTGCGACTTATCATGAAGTCCATCCACAAGCAGAACAAGCGTGAGGTGAAGCACATCGGCTGCAAGCGTTTCGGCATACAGTACCTGCTGAAAGGAATCTATACGCACAACGGACTGCTGTATTTCCACACGGAAATCAAGAACCAGAGCAACGTGCCGTTTGATGTGGACTATGTGACATGGAAGATTGTGGACAAGAAGGTGGCGAAGCGTACCGCCGTGCAGGAGCAGGTTATCCTGCCGCTGCGTGCGCAAAACTACGCCACTTGCGTGCCGGGCAAGAAGAGCGAGCGCACCGTGTTCACAATGGCGAAGTTCACCATTCCTGATGACAAGTGCCTCGTGGTGGAACTGAACGAGAAGAACGGTGGCCGTCACCAATCCTTCGTGATTGAGAACGAGGATTTGATGCGTGCCAATACCATCAACGAACTTCAAGTGCGCTGACCATGAGAAAGTACATCGTAATAATCTTTGCGTCGCTTGCCCTTTTCATGGGGCAGGCGCACGCCCAGCGATGCCTCCCGAAAATGCAGGGCATTGAGGTGAAGGCGAACATGGCGGACGGATTCAATCTTGGTGGCAACGATGGCGGGTACAGTCTTGGTGCGGCACTCTCCACTTATACCAAAGGGGGCAACAAGTGGGTGTTCGGTGGCGAATACCTGCTGAAGAATAAGCCATACAAGGAGAAGAAGATACCCGTGGCGCAGTTTACGGCGGAGGGTGGCTACTATCTGAAAGTACTGTCGGACGCAAGGAAAATGCTCTTTGTCTATGCCGGTGCTTCGGCTCTCGCAGGCTATGAGACGGTGAACTGGGGCGACAAGGTGCTGCACGACGGGGCGATGCTCCACGATAAGGATGCCTTCATCTATGGCGGTGCGCTGACACTCGATGTGGAGTTTTATGTGGCCGACCGTATCGCCCTGCTCGCCAACCTTCGGGAACGGTGTCTCTGGGGCAACTCCACAGGGCATTTCCATACGCAGTTCGGCGTGGGCGTGAAGTTCATCATTAACTGACGGAGCGCATGGAGATTGACGCATTGAGGCAGATACCACTGGCGGACTTTCTCGCACATTTAGGGCATGAATCTATCCGAAAAAGGGGCAATGAATGGTGGTATGCCGCACCTTACCGCACGGAACGCACTCCCTCGTTTCGTGTGAACGTGGACAAGCAACTCTGGTACGACTTCGGTCTGGGCAAGGGCGGTGACATATTCACGCTGGCAGGCGAGTTTGTGCGTAGCAGTGACTTCATGGAGCAGGCAAAGTTCATCACGGAAGCGGGCATCGCTCCGCTTCCGCCAATAGGACCTCGTCCTCATAAGGCAGTGAAAAAAAAGCCTGCCTTTGAGGAGGTGGAGGTAAGGGCGTTAAGTCATCGGGCATTGCTCTCGTATTTGGAGGAACGTGGCGTTGCTTCGGCAATTGCCGGGAGGCATTGCAAGGAAATCCATTTCCGGCTCAACGGCAAGCGGTACTTTGCCATCGGTTTCGGGAATCGCAGCGGTGGCTTTGAACTGCGCAACCGCTTCTTCAAGGGTTGCATACCGCCGAAGGACATCACGCTGACGAAGTATGGAAGCTCTCGCTGCCACCTCTACGAGGGATTTATGGATTGGCTATCTGCGCTGGCTCTGGGCATCGGACATGCGGAGGACAGCCTTGTGCTGAACTCCGTAGCCAATGCGGACAAGGCAATACCTGCCTTGGAGAACTACCACGAGATAGTCTGCCACCTTGACCATGACGATGCCGGGCGCAGGACGGTGGGAGTCTTGCGGAAACGGTTCGGTGAGCGTGTGGCAGACCATTCCGGACGCTATTCGGGCTACAAGGACTTGAACGAATACCTTGTGGCCAAACAGAAAATCAGTAACCATCAAAACAAAGAATGACAATGAACATCAAGAATATCAAGAACAACAAAATCCTGAGAGTGAAACTTTTGAGTATGGCAACCGTCCTGTTCGTGGGGCTGATGGGGTGTTTCCTTGCCTCTTGCGATGACGAGCTGGACATACAGCAGTCTTATCCGTTCACTGTGGAGACGATGCCCGTGCCGGGCAAGGTGACGAAGGGGCAGACGGTGGAGATACGCTGCGAGATGAAGAAGGAGGGCAACTATGCCAATGCGCTCTACACCATCCGATATTTCCAGTTTGAGGGTGAGGGTACGCTGAAGATGGACAACGGTATTACGTTCCTGCCCAACGACCGCTACCTGCTCGAGAACGAGAAGTTCCGCCTGTACTACACTTCGGGATGCAGCGAGGCGCAGAACTTCATCGTGGTGGTGGAGGACAATTTCGGGAATGCCTACGAGTTGGAGTTTGACTTCAACAACCAGAACGCGAAGGACGATACGCTGTCTGTTGTCCCCATCAGTAACTTCAAGCCTTTATCGTGATGATGCGGATATTCATGGCTATCTTTTGTTCGTTCCTGACGGTCTGCCCTCTGTCTGCACAGGGCGACCGCACAGAAACGGCAAGGATATATCGCCTGCCCCGTTTTGAGAGGGCAGTGCGCTGCATCAAGTTCTTCGAGGGATGGCATACAGAAAGGCACTATCCGTACGTCGGGTATGGTCACCAACTCCAACCGGGCGAAAGGTATTCCGCAAGGACAATGACACGCAAGCAAGGCGAAGCGTTGTTGCGGAAGGATTTGAGGAAGTTCTGCGCCATGTTCCGGCAGTTCGGGAAAGACAGTTTACTCCTTGCCACGCTTGCTTATAATGTCGGTCCGTATCGGCTTCTGGGGAGTAACAAGATACCCAAAAGCAAGTTGATTCGTAAGCTGGAGGCAGGCGACCGCAACATCTATCAGGAGTACATCGCATTCTGCAACTACAAAGGGAAACGCCACGCCATGCTGCTCAAACGGAGAAAGGCGGAGTTTGCGTTATTGTATATTCCGTAAAAAGAAATACAAAAAATAGAATAATTTGAGGCTGTGTCATAAAGCCAAAATATTAGAATTTACCCCTGCTACAACTATCTGTGGCAGGGGTAGTTCCTTCAATAAGGGAGTTTTGACACACCCTCTCGTTTTCTCAAAAAAGAGGGATACACCTCTTTGGTTTACATTATAACAAATCAAAGACCTAATGCATTTTTTCGCGCATCAAGCCATATCTCTAATTCACTAACATAGTTAGACCAAAATTCTTGTTTTGCAAGAATGTTGGTTAATCGTGTTAGAAAACTTTCTCGACTTTCTCCACTTCTTTGTTGTACATCATACAAATATGAATGTTTATCATCTGCCACTTCATTTATCTCTTGAGCATATTTTGCCAAATCATTATCGGATTCTTTTAATTTTGTCCATAGGAAATGTTCTGGCTGTTCTTCCTCGGGCAATATGTATTGTTTAATATGTGACAAAGCCCTCTCTCTTCGTTCCGTTCTTCCATCTTCATTTCCTGAATAACATTTTTTCATTTGAGCAATACGTTCTTCTTCTGTTCGGTATTTATCACCATCCATTAAGAATATTTTATCTTCTGAATTTGCCTCTTGAATATCTAAGCCCGCAGCAACAACAAAAGCATTCTCAATCGCGCCAAAACGATGAAATGAAGTATAACTTAATAAACCCTTTGCCCTTACGACTTCTCGGGCTATGTATTCTGATAAATCATCTTCTACATATACTTCTAATCGTTTCTCCATTCTTCCCGTTAAACGCAGTATGCAATCCGGTGTTGTATGATTAAGAACAAATGACTGGCTACCATCATTCGCATTCCAAATATGGCGAATATTTATGTCTTCTCTCAATGCCAATTCTTCCCTATGGGTTGTAAATACAATTTGGACATGTTTTCTTTCAGCAACTTTTACCATTTCATCAACCAACCTCATAAGTGCTGATGTATGAAGAGTTAAGTCCAATTCATCAATGAGTAGAAGAGAATAGGCTGGCATTGCATAAAGAATTTCAAGAAGAGAAAATAAACGTTGCTCACCAGCACCCATGGCAAGAGATGAGTATTTTATCTCACCATTACGAGTAACTTTCTTGTATCTCTTTTTGCGAAAAGATGTTTTTACATAATTATTATATGCGTAATTCATAATCTGCGAGGCAGAGCAAATAATATCATTTCTGCGTTCAACCTCTTCCTCTAATCCCATATTATATTTTGATGTTGTAACTGTAGCTTGCTCAATATCAGGAACACATGAATTTATTCCTATATATACGACATCACGTTGAGGACGTTTGTCTATACGAGGAGTCCAGCGGTCTCCCCTCTTTTCATATCTATGACCATTTCGAGGAGTACCTTCAATGGTAAAATCTGCATATAACTTACTACCAATCCATGTTACTCGATTCTCTCTTTTGAAGAACCGTGTGAAATAGTTTTTTTCACCAATAGCACTACAAGGTCTATACAAACAAGCTAAAGCATGCAAAATAGTTGATTTCCCACAACCATTTACGCCAAAAATAGCGGTTACTTTTTTGTTTCCAAAATGTATATCAAGATTTTTAAGACCTTTAAGTTGAGTAAATTTGACTCTGTCTAAAGACTGTTTAATGACAGGATTGGGCATATTATTTTGCTAAAATTTAATCTAATGAAGTTTCTACAATATGTATTGTAGCAAATGTCACGCCAGACTATATTTATCTTCCAATAATCCCCTTGGCAAGACATATGAGTGCCAAAAAATCTTGTTCTTATGACAGTTTGTCAGATTTTCGTTATTAAAAATTAGGAGTTGTATAACTAAACTTGTTTTGGTGAATACTATCGCAGATTGGAACAATGGTTTCTTTGCTACTTTCTTTACCCGCTTGTCCTGCTCATGAAAGAAAGTAGGCGGCTTTTCGCCGCCCACCTCTCAAAAGTGTGTGTAGAGTCCCGTAACCATCGTGAAGACGTCCTCCAACATATCGAAGTATATGCCTTCGTGCGTTTCTACGTCCTTCACCTTGCTCTCGAAGGTCTTTTTGCTGAACGTCTTGCGGTAGAAGCGCATATTGTAGAGGTCTGTTCCTGCATCATAGATGATGTCAAGGCGGTTTGCGCTGGTCTTGTTCCTCGCAAGGCTCATGCGCAGTCCGTTGCCCATATCCACAAAATCCCTACTGCCTGTCATGACGGAAAAACGCTTGCCGCCAATCTGCTCCCATATAGTCCGTGCTATCATATTCATTGTTCTTTGAATGTGTGAAATGGAACGTGGGCGGTGTTGCCACCGCCACACATTCAGTATGCCGCTATCTCGGTGAAGGTGGCATGATGTTCAAGCCATTCCCTCACATATTCAATGTTGTACTCGCTCGTTATGACTGCCGTATGCTCGTCCGTAGCCGTGAAACGTGTACTCTCGTAATCGTCTATCCACTCCTTTAAGGTGGTCACTCCCCAAAACTCGGCATCGTCAAAGATGCCGTCCAATACAGAAATGGGTTCGCTGAACTTGACTATCAGCGTTTGGTAAGTTTTGTTCATAGTCTATCCTCCTTTCTTTCTTTTGCTGTCAGCCATTTGTCCCGCTTCTGTCGGCACTCCTCCAACGTGGGACTGACGCAGGAGAAGAGTTCTCCGTCCGTATGGCGGTAGTCGTATTGCACAAGGGTACGCTTGCGTCTGCCGATACCCGATTGGAATTTCTCGTACTTCTCAGCACCTGCCGCAGTGCAGGTGCTTACTCCGTTGATGGTCATTCGTGTAGTCATAATCGTTGTTTTTAGATGGTTAGAAATGTACTGAAAGCACTCTGTTCTGCATCACCATATCGGGGTTGCTCGTATAGCGTTGGTGCAGGTAGAAATGGTGTGAGCCATAGCCGTAGGCGAAAAACTTGTCAAGTTCGTGCTTCTCGGCAAAAGTCCTTACACCTGCCCTTAACTGCTCCTCACTCTGACAAAGAGTGAGGAGGTTCATAAATTCAAGGAACATTGTGGGGATTTTATCGTCCCACAAGCAAACCATACTTTCAAATCTTACTTCCATATCGCTTTGTATTTATAGTGGATATTACGCTGCCTTCATCCGTTGACGGATAAGGTTGATATTGTCGTTCACAAGGTTGATGATGCGGTCGTGATATTCGGTGTTGGCATTACACAAACCTCGGCTCTGCACTATCTGAAAAGTCTTCAAGGATACTTCTATCGTCTCGATGCGCTTGCCGTTAATGGTGGCAGAGAGTATGAGGGAGTATTCCTTGTTATAATAAGCATTGGAAAATACACAATGTTGCATTTCCTTGCCCTCTTCGTAAAACTCATCCACACTCTGAAGCACATGGACAAAAAGCAGTCCGTCCGTAAAGGTGAGGTTGAGAAAGTTGGCTTTCTGTTTGAGGTATGCGGCTTTTTCGTCCTCTAAACGTTCCAATCGTTGCCGTTCTTCCTCCATGCGCTGCCTGTTACGCTCCCTGTTGCGTATTACCCGTTCACGCTCATAAATGGCATTGCGTTTCTTTACAAGTTGGTCATGCGCTGCTCGAAGGTCTGTGGGACATACGAAATGTGGATTGCACAAATCCTTGCCAAAATGGCGTAAAAGTCTTATGTAGTCGCACCAAATGGAGATGTCACTAATTTCATAGCCGTTGCGGATGGTTATCTTGTATGACTGCCAACACTCATCAAAGGTCTTTGGCTTGGCTATGAAATAGCGTAAATGGTCTGTGCGCCCTGCCTTCATCAGCGTTTCTGCCCTGCTGTCTGCCAACAATGCCTTGAAGAGGTCGTATGGCAGGATATTTTCGCAGTTGCCCTTGAAACCATTACGCTTCAATTCGGGAATAAAGCGTTTTCTCGGATATGTACAAATAGGGTCTATGTCATAAGCACCGCATTTGCCGTTCTGCCGTATCTCCATGTCGCTGTTTCTTGACCAAAGGTCATAGTAACACCAAAACATTCCGCGCAGTCGGGCTATGGTGATAGCCGTGCCTTTAGGGCTTATCCAACGCTGCACCACCTCATAAATGGTGTATTCTGCTGCTTCACCTGCTTTGTAGCGGAATGTGGTGAGAAAGAAGCGTATCACTTGATACTGCTTGGCTCTGGTGAGGATAGAAAAATACTCGCTTCCGCTGAAAACACTCTTTCGGGTACGCATGGATTCCAATGTCATGCCACAATGGGGGCAGGTGCATCCGCAAATGGTGTCAGCAAGGTCGTGTTCACTCTTCCATGAATGTCCGCATTCCGTGCAGAAGTTCGTGCCGTTGGCTCTTTTGATGGCATAATGCTTGAAACAATGGCGGAAAGCGTACTCCTGCTGTACTTCGGTCAATGCCGGAAGTCGCTTGCTCAAACGTGCGACCTCTTTCTGTATGTTAGTTCTCGGTCTCATAATCAAAAATCAAATAATGTAGGTTGTACTTCGGTTGTCTTTGGCTTGGCTGCCCTTGCTCTCTGGCGGTTCTGCAACTTGCGCAGTTCCTCGTCCTGGTATTGGCGGATTGCCTTCTGCCGTGCTTCCGCCTTTTCCTCTGCGGTGAGTTCCACCTCGTGGTTCACTACCACATGGCAGTTGATGGGCTTGCCCACCTCAATCTCGTTCTCGTCATAGTAGTGTACGGCTTGTCCGTAAATCTCTCCGTCCGAAAAGCCGTTGCAACCGCTCTTCTGCACATAGTTCAGAATATAGGTCACGCAATCGTCAATGTTCTTGGCAGGGTTGCGGTAGTTCTTGGCGAATAGTTCGTCCTCCGCTGCACGCTGTTCCAAATACATCTGTATCGTTCTCTTGAAATGGTCTGTTCCTTTCATATTGCTTGCTGTTTTATAGGGGTTATAACATTTGCTTGATAATCTCTCTGTGGTACTGCGGATTGACCTCGTTGAAGATGAACTCCACGAAGTCCTGCCGTGCTTCCTTGTTCAGTTCGTGGTACAATTCGCTGAACGTACTGTGGTTGCCGTTGATGTAGGTTTCCACCATGTACTCGAAGATGTTGTCCACCTCGTAGTACCTGCACTGCTGCGCTGCCGTCTTGCTTGTTCTCTTTGCCATTGCCGTAGGGTGTTAAAGGGTGAGTAACCAAAGGAGAAGCCCGAAGAAGGTGATGAGGGAGAGCATGAGCACTATCACGCTTACCACCACTCGGAACACTCCGTTCACAATCTCTCTGATGACGCTCCAAAGGATGCCGATGAGCCAAAGGAACGTCTGCACGATGAGGGTGCATATCGCTACCGCCATATAGTGTGCCGTCTGTCTGATGTCCATTGCTGCTGTCATTGTCTGTTGCCGTTTTGAAGTTCTACGATGTTGTCTATCCTACCGTAAATCACGTTTCTCAGTGCCGTCTTGTCCGCTGCCTGATACTCGCTCCACCTTCCGTATTGGCATACAAGGTAGGGTCGGAGCACATCGGAGAAGTCGAATTTCCACCCCATGAGGGGTACTGCGGTCGTGAAGTAGGTGTTGAAGTTCACATGGTGCGTGAGCCAATCCTTCTCCTCTCGGTTCATCTTGCCTCCGTTGTTGAGTTTGTTGCGGAGTCTGTAAACCTTGCTGTCTTGCAGAGTGTCCAGTTCTGGAACTTCCCATTCGACGAATTTTGTTGCCATTGTTGTTGTCATATCCGTTCTGTTTTTAATTTTTATATGCGGATCCAAGAGCTGAGGGAGTTGAGTTTCAAACCTTCTTATCTGCCTCTCGGTTATCCGACATTTTTTTTATGCGTCTTCCTGTCGCATCGGTCGTTTTCGTTTCGGTTGCCCCATCAAGGTAGGGATTCGGAAATGCAAGGTTTTTCGGGAAAAATACTACCCGTAGGGCTGGAGATTTTTCTCGCAAAACAGGAGGCTTGACCTTGCATTTCCGGCAAATCCCGAAGTTACCTTTGCAGCCGAACGAGAATGACCACCTGATGCGCCGTCTGGAAGGCGCAAAATGGAGGTAAGCGTAACAAGAGGCAGATTGAATGGAACATCTCCTAAATGCGGAAACTGCATGAGAAAAGAAAACGTCCTCTAACTTGGAGGCTCGCTTGAAAGCGTGAACAAGCCGAAACTCCAATCGGGTAGGTCGGAAAACGTAGTAAGTTTTCTGACCTACTTTCGTTTTCCTTCCTCCCACACCACCGTACGTGCCGTTCGGCATACGGCGGTTTCGTGCTTGTCTTGTCCCTTTTGGACTCCGCATATTGGACTTCGTCACTTCTTCTCTATTGTCGGGATACGCCCTATCGTCTTGAAAAGAGAGTTCCTCTTCGGACATCTGACTACTACAGTTTCCAAATACACAGATTGTCTTGTAAGACAATGCACGATTCGGCCCTTCGCCTTGACCGTCACGCGGTCGGCTACTTCGGCCTCTGCTGACTCCTCGACATTCGTTGTTACTATCCTTGCGGACTGCCGAGGCCTCGCGGGATAAGCCATACATCTTTCCTCGTTTACCTGCATGGTTTACGCATCAAGGTTACGGTTGCCTTTAGGAGCTTCACTGTCTTTGGCCAGCTTGTCCGCTTGATGCGCCTTAGTACCATGTTTCTGTTCGTCAGGCCACGATTTCGCTATTGCTTCTTCTCTCCCGAGCGTCACCACTCGAAACTTGCAAGTCGCTATAGGGTTCGTCGGCAACTACGCCCCACGTGGACTTTCACCACAGATGTATGACATGCCCGTCATACCAAAAGAAGTATGCCCGTATATGCCTATCCGACTTGCTCGGACAGACACATACGGACATTCTTCTCCGGCTTCGGCGGTACGGAAAACCTTTTGTGGCTCACCTGTGAGCGGCAAGTGGTTGGCTGTACCTATCTCAGTTCCGCTTTCATCAATGAACAAAAGGCGCAAGTGGTAAAGGCGGCTGTGCCGTAAGAAAGAGAATCCGCACATCCATCGTCAAACCCTCGGTTTGATGCGGATATGCGGACTTTCTTTCAGCCATGCCGCCAGTGCCGATGACCTCCCTTACCTCGTAAGGGTGAATCATCAGCACGGTTTCACTTGCGCCAACTGAACAACGAAAAAAGAAAACTGCAAGATCCCGTAAAAGTACCTATCTTGCATAGCCATGAAAGGGTTGTCCGCTTGCCGATTGTCTAAACGAGAGTTTAGGCTTCAAAAGCGGACATTCCTTTCGGATATGCCATAGTAGGAAAGAGGTTGTCTGAACTCGTTTCAGCCAACGCCTTTCCTACATGAAAACTCACTTTTACGGAAGAACAGTAATGAACAGGTCAAGAAATCACGTTCAAAACAAAGAAAAACAGGCAATTCCTTGGCATACCCGAATAAAAAGTGTACCTTTGCAAATAGAGTTGTGAGGCGAAGTAAATCACAGAATATCAGTGCACTTGCACTTTCGCTAAATCGTTACCATAAATCCGCAACTCCTCCATTCTATTCTGATATTCAATCAGATACAAGTTTTTTGATTATCCGCGGCAAAGATAATAAAACAGCTATTCCGGGTGCAAAAACCGCCATAGAGGCAGTCTCCATACAGAGGCGCTCTATGGCGG
>OGMK01001168.1_pt1 | contig 14454 bp, 10 predicted proteins | sample 1573151 | NCBI WGS metagenome assembly OGMK01 (sample SAMEA2581887, study PRJEB24529) | metagenome | biome: Human gut stool | place: China | collected 2011
AAAGAATCTTCCGGTTGCCAGTTCTATATCGTGACAGGTAAAGTGTTTAACGACTCTACTCTGCTGGGAATGGAAAGCCAGATGAATGAGAATAAGATAAATGTTATTTTCAATACATTGGTACAGAAACACATGAAGGAAATCTATAAGATGCGGAAAGCAAACGATGAAAACGGTCTTTATGATTTGCAGGAAAAACTGTTTGCACAGGCACAGGAGATGGCTGCCAAAGAACCGGAATTCCATTTTACTCCGGAACAGATTGAAGCCTACACCACGGTGGGTGGTACTCCGCATTTGGATGGCGAATATACCGTGTTTGGCGAAGTGGTGAAAGGAATGGACATTGTGGATAAGATCCAGCAGGTGAAAACAGACCGCAGCGACCGTCCCGAAGAAGATGTAAAGATAACAAAGGTGACAATACTTGACTGAATCGTATGAAAATCAACAGGCATATTCTTGATAATGGGTTACGTCTGGTACATTCGCAGGACGAAAGTACGCAGATGGTTGCCCTTAATATATTATATAATGTGGGAGCTCGCGACGAAGATCCCGAGCATACCGGCTTTGCCCATCTGTTCGAACACCTGATGTTCGGAGGGTCGGTGAATATTCCCGATTATGATATGCCGCTTCAATTGGCGGGTGGAGAGAATAATGCCTGGACGAATAATGATATAACCAATTACTACCTCACTGTACCTCGTCAGAATGTAGAAACCGGCTTTTGGCTGGAATCCGACCGGATGTTGAGTCTTGACTTTAGCGAACGGAGCCTGGAGGTACAGCGGGGAGTGGTCATGGAAGAGTTCAAGCAGCGTTGTTTGAACCAGCCTTATGGAGATGTCGGACATCTTTTGCGCCCTTTGGCTTATCGAACGCATCCTTATCAATGGCCTACGATCGGAAAAGAGTTGTCGCATATTGCCAATGCTACGCTGGAAGAAGTAAAGGCATTCTTTTTCCGTTTTTATGCTCCTAATAATGCAATATTGGCTGTGACCGGCAATATCTCTTTCGAAGAGGCAGTTGCTTTGACGGAAAAATGGTTCGCTTCTATTCCTCGTCGGGAAGTTCCTTTGCGGAACCTGCCACAAGAACAGGAACAGACGGAAGAACGGCGGCTGACGGTAGAGAGAAATGTTCCTCTCGATTCTTTATTTATGGCATACCACATGCCTGCCCATTGCCATCCGGATTATTATGCATTTGATATTTTGTCGGATGTGTTGAGCAACGGACGTTCCAGCCGGTTGAACCAGCGTTTGGTACAACAGAAACAATTATTTTCGAGTATAGATGCTTATATTTCCGGCAGTGTAGATGCGGGGTTATTCCATATTAGTGGTAAACCTTCGGCAGGTGTCACCCTGGAACAGGCGGAAGCGGCAGTGCGGGAAGAACTGGAACTGTTGCAGCAAGAATTGGTTGACGAACAGGAACTGGAAAAAGTGAAGAACAAATTTGAGTCCACCCAGATATTCGGCAACATCAATTATTTGAATGTGGCAACCAACCTGGCTTGGTACGAATTGCTTGGCCGGGCGGAGGACATGGAAAAAGAGGTCGATCGTTATCGGTCTGTCACGGCTGAACAATTGCGGGCGGTAGCTCAATCTGCTTTCCGTAAGGAGAACGGAGTAATACTATATTATAAGAAACAACAAAATTAAATTCTCCCTTTTTTATAATTTATCAGTGAAAGGGGAAAGTCCCTTTGCCTGAAAATGGAGATACGTTTAGGTAACGGAAAAGTAAATGAGACATATTTATAGTACATATAAAGAGCATTATAAAGCACTAATTTTTCTCGGACTGCCGATTGTGATCGGTCAAATAGGAGTAATCGTTCTTGGATTTGCGGATACGTTAATGATCGGGCATCATAGTACGATTGAGCTGGGAGCAGCTTCCTTCGTCAATAATGTGTTCAATCTGGCGATTATTTTCAGTACGGGTTTTTCGTATGGGCTGACTCCCATTGTGGGAGGTTTGTATGGAACCCGCCAGTATGCCCCTGCGGGACAGGCTTTACGCAACAGTTTGCTGGCAAACCTGATGGTTGCATTGCTGCTGACTGTCTGTATGACTGTTCTTTATCTAAATATAGAACGTCTCGGACAGCCGGAAGAATTGATTCCCCTGATTAAACCGTATTACCTTGTTTTGCTCGCTTCACTAGTGTTTGTCATGCTTTTCAATGGATTCAAGCAGTTTACAGACGGAATTACGGATACAAAAACCGCTATGTGGATATTGCTTGGTGGAAATGTCTTGAATATCATAGGAAACTATATCCTGATTTATGGAAAGCTCGGATTGCCCGAGTTAGGTCTGTTGGGAGCAGGTGTCAGCACGCTGTTCTCGCGTATCGTGATGGTGATTATATTTATCATCATCTTTATGCGTAGTCCGCGTTTTGTCCGCTATAAGATTGGCTTTTTCCGTTTGGGATGGTCACGAGCTGTATTTGGGCATTTGAATGGTCTCGGATGGCCGGTTGCTTTTCAAATGGGAATGGAGACAGCCTCTTTTAGTCTAAGTGCGATCATGATCGGTTGGCTGGGTACTATCGCTCTGGCTTCTCATCAGGTTATGCTGGCTATTTCGCAGTTTACATTTATGATGTATTACGGTATGGGTGCTGCTGTGGCTGTTCGTGTCAGTAACTTCAAAGGTCAGAATGATATCATTAATGTACGTCGTTCTGCCTATGCAGGTTTTCATCTGATGATGACATTGGGCGTTGTGCTTTCTTTGATTGTCTTCCTTTGCCGGAATTACTTGGGAAGCTGGTTTACCGACAGCCAGGAAGTGGTTGCTATGGTGACATCTTTAATTTTTCCTTTCCTTGTCTATCAGTTTGGCGACGGGCTTCAAATCACTTTCGCCAATGCTTTGCGTGGAATTTCAGATGTAAAACTAATGATGGTTATCGCCTTTATCGCCTATTTCGTTATTTCGCTTCCCGTAGGATATTTCTGCGGCTTTGTAATGGGATGGGGGATAGTAGGTGTCTGGATGGCATTTCCTTTTGGTCTGACGAGTGCGGGACTAATGCTCTGGTGGCGTTTCCACTACATGACAAAACTCCCCGAACCCCACCCCAAAACCTAATACTTAATACTTAATACTTAAAACTTTTATCCCAATGGCTTCCTTCCGTTTTACAAAGTTGAAAATAACCGCCGGTTACACTTTGTTACTGGCGATCCTCCTTTTCTCGCTGGTGTTTGTACATCGTGAGATGGAAGCATTGTCGGCAGCCGACGATCAGCAGAACTTAAGAACTGATAGTCTATTGACCCTTCTCCACGAGAAAGATCAAAACACGATTCAGATGTTGCGGGTGTTAAGTGAAGCAAACGACAGCCTTCTCTCTGCTTCGGAGATTGAAGAAATCATTTCCGAACAAGATTCTGTCATTACCCAGCAACGGGTACAACATCGGGTCATCACCAAACGTGACTCGTTAATCACTACTCCTAAAAAGAAGGGATTCTTCAAACGACTCGCCGAAGTGTTTTCCCCTTCTAAACAAGACAGTGCCGTATTAGTAAATACATCGTTGGAAGTAGCCACTGATACCATTCTCCAACCGACCACTTCTAAAGATTCTCTTCAGCAGAAAATCCGCATGGCTACCGAAGAAAAACGGTTGCAACGGAGGAAAACAATCCGACGTACCAGTACAAAGTACCAGCGGATGAATACGCAGTTGACGGCACGGATGGATAGCTTGATTAAACAGTATGAGGAAGAAATGACCTTGCGTGCCCGTCAGGATGCCGAACTTCAGCAGGAAGTGAGGATGCGGTCGGCACGTATCATCGGCGGTATCGCGGTTGGTGCCGTACTATTATCTGCTTTTTTCCTGATATTGATTATGCGGGATATTTCCCGTAGCAACCGTTACCGCCAGCAATTGGAGGTGGCGAATAAACGGGCGGAAGATTTGCTGATCGCCCGTGAAAAATTAATGCTTGCCATTACCCATGATTTTAAAGCTCCGTTAGGCTCAATTATGGGATATACCGAACTCCTGTCCCGATTGACAGAAGATGAACGGCAACGATTCTACCTCGACAATATGAAAAGTTCTTCAGAACATTTATTGAAGTTAGTCAGTGACTTGCTTGATTTCCACCGGCTTGATCTCAATAAAGCGGAAGTGAATCGCGTAACCTTTAACCCTTCCCAGCTATTCGACGAAATTTATGTCAGTTTCGAACCTTTGACCGCTGCCAAAGGTTTAGCCTTGCAATGTCACGTCGTCCCGGAACTGAATGGAAGATATATCAGTGATCCTTTGCGACTCCGGCAAATTGTGAACAACCTTTTGTCCAATGCCGTAAAGTTTACTCAAAAAGGAGAAATTAGCCTGACAGCCAGTTATGATTCTTCTAAGTTAACCATCGCCATTGCCGATACAGGAAAAGGAATGGCATCAGAAGATCGTGAACGTATCTTCCAAGAATTTACACGTCTTTCCGGTGCGCAGGGGGAAGAAGGTTTCGGACTCGGACTCTCTATTGTGAAGAAATTGGTAACTTTGCTTGAAGGAACCATTGACGTGCAAAGCACATTAGGAAAAGGGAGCTGTTTTACTGTAACTTTACCTCTTTATCCGGTAGGTAAATTCCTTGCAGAGAGCGAATCTCCGGAAAGTGAATCTTCGGAGAATGAAAGTCCATACGCTCCCAAACAGTCGGCTGCCATTCCTCCCATGAAAGTCATTCGTGTGCTTTTGATTGATGACGATAAGATTCAGCTGAATCTGACTGCCGCCATGTTGAAACAGCATGGTATTGATGCAGTGTGCTGTGAACAGCTGGAACAGCTGATTGAACAACTTCGCTCTTCCGTCTTCGATGTATTGCTGACAGATATACAAATGCCTGCCATTAACGGGTTTGATCTGGTAAAACTATTACGGGCTTCTAATATACCACAAGCAAAAACAATCCCTGTTATTGCTGTGACTGCCCGTAGTGAAATGGATAAAGCCGCTTTACATGAACATGGTTTTGCCGGTTGTTTGCATAAACCGTTTACAGTAAAGGAATTGTTGCTAACAGTAAATGAAGGTCAACTTTCGGCCGATGAAGCGCATATAACAGAAGATATGCAACTAAATGTAAATGCCCTCACTTCTTTTTCGGAGGATGATCCTGAAGCTACACATTCCATTATCCAAACATTTATAGAGGAAACACAAAAGAGTGCTGACCGGATGGTGCAGGCATTAAATGCTAAGGAGGTGGATGAAATAGCTGCAATAGCTCACAAACTTCTTCCTCTTTTTACATTGATTGGAGCTGGGAATGCTGTAATTCTACTGAGTTGGTTGGAGGCAAGGCGTGGGGAGGACTTTTCTACGGAAATAAATGAAAAGGTTGAGAGCATTCTTCAAGAAATTCAGAAAATCCTGAAAGAGGTAAACGGTGTAGAGTGTTCGAATATTCTTAATTCTGAAATATGATTTAATGTTTATTTATTGTTTTTTTCTATCGTTTATTTCTATATTTGCTGTCTAAAACTTGCTAAATGATACGTGAACCTGGTTTTTCTATTAATCGGAAAGATATATTTGAAAGATTGTTCAGTGATTATTACGGGATATTAGTATGTTATGCTCAAAAATATACGAAACGTGAAGATATAGCTGAAGATATCGTACAAGATGTATTTGCATCTTTGTGGCAAGAAAATCGTATATTTCCTTCGCAAGCGAATTTTCGTTCATTTCTTTATATTTCGATAAGAAATGCGGCTTTTGATTATTTGCGACATCAAAATGTAGAAAGTCGTTATATTGAAGAAGCTTTGACTGCAAATCGTTTCTTGTCGGATGATTCTTTTCAGAAAGAAGAAGTTTTTCGCTTACTATTTAAACAGATTGATTTACTTCCGGAACGTTGTCGGGAAATATTCTTGTTACATCTGGAAGGTTATGATAATGATGCTATTGCTAAAAAATTATCGTTGTCAATAGAAACTGTTAAAACTCAAAAGAAACGTGCAATGAAAACTCTTCGGAACAATCTGAAAGAGAAATTGCAAAAAAAATATCCAGATACCTCATTTTTTATTCTTTTCTTGTACCTCGATTTATATCTATAATCGTTTGTGTAATACAAATGATAATTAGATAGTATGGAGATTGAAAAACTAATTGTTAAATACTTGGTCGGGTGTTTATCTAAAGAAGAAGACCAAATTCTAAAAAAATGGTTGCAAGAGGATGAATCTCATCTGCGTTTTTTTCAGAAAATCAGCTTGGATAAGACTGCTGTTGAGGATTATCGTCAATATCATCGTTTTGATGCTAAATCGGATGAGGCTTTCCGTAAAGTATGGACCTCTTTACATAAGGGAACTAGAAGGATATCAACGCAAAGAAAAATAGGCTTTTTTTCTCGTCGTTGGTTGAAGATTGCTTGTGCTCTACTGATATTGCTATTTTCTGTAGGGGGAGGACTCTATTTTTACTATGAGGCATCACGAATAACTCCTGGAGAGTCAAAAGCAATATTGACTTTAGAAGATGGTAGTGCTAAACAATTGAAAAAATCAGGGCAAGAACATTGGATTTATATAGGTGATACACCTATTGCAAGAGAGTATGATGGGATGATTGTTTATCATATCCCAGAAACATCAAAAGTGGAAATAAGTCAACAGAATACTTTGTCTGTTCCTCGTGGAGGAGAATTTCGATTAACTTTATCAGATGGAACAAGGGTACATTTGAATTCTTTATCAGAGTTGAAATATCCGGTTAGTTTTAAAGGTATGAATGAACGAACTGTAGAATTGAAAGGGGAGGCCTTTTTTGAAATAGCGAAAGATTCATTACATCCATTTAAAGTAGAAACTCAAGGAATTTTGATACAGCAGTTTGGGACGGCGTTTAATGTGAAGTCTCGTGTGAAAGGAAAAGTTGAAGTTGCTTTAGTGCAGGGTAGCATTGGAATTTATACTCAATCTCAAAAGTTGCATAAACTATCACCAGGACAGCTAGCCATATGGGATGCTTCTACGGATCTTTTATCAGTTGAAAATAAAGATTTGTTATTAAATACCGCTTGGCATTCTAATCGTTTTATTTTTTATGATGAGAGTCTGGGAAGTCTGATGGAAGAACTTGCATTGTGGTATAATGTAGATGTTGATTTCTTAGATAAATCATTGAAAGAACTTCATTTCACAGGCAGTTTATATCGATATGACGATATAGCTGTCATTTTGAATGCTATCGAAGAGACAGTAAATGTTGACTTTAAGATTTCCGGACTTCGTATTAAAATTGATCGGAAGAATAAATAATAATATATAAGTGATTATGAGAATTCTAATTATTATAATGTTGCTATGTACAACATTAGTCCCTAATTACCTGTATGCCATTTCTCATGAAAATTATAGTGAGGAATCGTTCTTGTTCGTTGGTGAAGATTATATGCAAGAGAATTATAAGGTAACGTTACATTTGAGTGGTGTTTCTGTTAGTACATTGTTTAATGAGATCCAAAAACAGACCAAACTGGATTTTGTTTATAATACAGAATTATTGGAGACTATAACACCGATTTCCGTTACGGCAGAAAAGGAATCAGTTTTTGATGTTTTGAATCGTTTGTTTAATGGAACAGGTTTTATTTTTAAAAAGTCTGGCAATATTATCACTGTTAATAAAAAAGAAGAACTACAGCAGGATGATAAATTCTTAGTAACAGGAGAAGTAAAGGATGATACCGGTGAACCATTAGTCGGTGTAACTATACAACAAAAGGATACTCGTAATATTACGATAACGGATATGGATGGACGCTATTCAATTCAAGTGTCTAGTAAGGCAGAGGCTTTTTTAACTTTTTCATTTGTGGGGATGAAAACGAAAACAGTACCCGTTAAGGGAAGAGTACTTAATGTAAAACTTGTTCAGGATGCGATTTCTATTGATGATGTCGTGGTTGTAGGAGCGTATGGTACAGCACAAAAGAGGCTAGACCAAGTCGGTAGTGCTTTTCAAGTGAATGCTGACCAGTTAAAAGCATTACCAGCTTTACGAGTGGATAAAATGTTGGATGGCTTGATTCCGGGAGTGAAAATTGATCCGAATACAGATTCACCGGATAATACACGTGCACGTTACAATGTAAGGGTTCGTGGAGATGCTTCTCTATCTGCTTCGAACGAGCCATTGTGGGTTGTGGATGGGACTCCTATTTATACAGGTGAACATACTAATTTGATTCCTGGAATGAGTACGACTATCAGTCCGTTATCTTTTATCAATCCTGATGATATTGAGTCAATAACAGTATTGAAGGATGCTACGGCAACTTCCATTTACGGAGCGAATGGTGCAAACGGAGTCATATTGATAACAACTAAAAAAGGAAAAGAAGGTGACTTGCGTATTCATTTAACGGCTCAATATGGAGTTGCAAAGATTGATAAGAGTACTAGTCCGAAAGTTCTGAATGCCAATCAATATCTAATGTTAGCTAAGGAAGCTTATCAAAATGCAGGGAACGATTTAAAATACTTTCCCTATACTGATAATGAAATGAACAAATACAGCCTTACAAATACAGATTGGACAGATGTGTTTTATGATACCGCTAATACTTTTCAAACAAATTTATCTTTAATGGGAGGGGCTCGGAATACAGCGTATTATTTATCAGCTTCTTATTTAGAGAATACAGCAACGGTGAAAGGGAATAAACAACAGCGTTTTTCTATTCGTTCTAATTTGGATTTTACTTTTCTTCGAAAGTTTAAGGTCTCGGTTGATCTTGCTACTTCTTATAATGTGAATGATTTGTTTAATCCAGGAAGGGATTATTATGAGTACTTACCGATATTCGAACCATATAATGAAGATGGAACTTTTCGTCTTTACAATAAGGTTATATCCGGAAAAGAAACGGATGGAAGTCCTAAATGGTCGGAGAACCGTTTCTTGAACAGTGTAGCGGAAAGGGAAGAGAATATTTATAATCAAAAGACTTTATATACGAATGCCAATTTAATGTTGAGATATGATATTCTTTCAGGGTTATCTTACACAGGACAATTTGGTGTTGATTATCAGTCAGGTAAGGAAGAAATTTATTATGCTCGTACTAATTGGTCCGGAATGACGAGCGCTGATGGTCCGATAGGTTATTCCACTAGAAACTCATTAAATATGATGAACTGGACTACTGTACATCGCATTAATTATAAGCAGTCTTTTGATAAACATGATATAAGTGGATTATTGGGGATTGAGGCTGGTTCACAGGACTATGTGACACTTGGAGTTACAGGGTCAGGCTTCATTAATGATCATATTCAAGATGTGTCTTATGCAAAAGAGCGTAAAGGGACTAATACTAGTAAGACGAAACGCAAAGCTTCTATGTTAGGGCAGCTTAGTTATTCTTACGATCATCGATATTATGTGACATTAAATGGACGTAGAGACGGAAATTCACAATTTGGGTCAGATGTACGCTGGGCTAATTTTGGTTCTATAGGAGTTTCTTGGAATGTTCAGAATGAGAGTTTTTACAATATTCCATGGATGAATATTTTGAAAATAAAAGCTAGTTATGGGGCAAATGGAAATTCCCGCTTAGGTTCTCAGGAAGCTCTTGGCTTATATTCTTATGGGGAAAGTTATTCTTATGCAGGAGAAATAGGTGGTGTTATGTCGGGGTGTCCAAACAGCCGTTTGAGTTGGGAAACTACTTATATGACAAATATAGGTGTTCGTGTACGCTTGTTCGATCGTTTGGATATAGAAGTTGAAGGGTATCATAATAAGACAACTAATTTGTTGAGTAATTTAGATGTTTCTCGAACGACAGGTGATACTCGTGTGTATAGAAATGTAGGAACAATATTAAATAAAGGGATTGAAGTGACTATAACTAGTCACAATTTCCGGCCGAAGAAAGATGGTGATTTCAGTTGGTTAACTGATCTGAATCTAGCACATAATAGTAATAAACTCTTAGAGCTATATAATGGCATTCAGAAAAATATGGGTGAGATGGTTTGGAGGGAAGGATATGACATACATACATATAACTTAGTGCGCTGGGCTGGAGTTGATCCTCGTGACGGAGCACCTTTGTGGTATGATGCAAAAGGGAATATAACACGGATTTACAGTACGGATAACCGTGTCCCGTATAAGAGTTCAACTCCTGTCCTAGCTGGTGGCTTGACAAATACTTTAACGTACAAAGATTTTAGTTTGCGCTTTATGTTCAATTATTCAATAGGAGGCTACGGATTTACATCTTTCGGTAGGGCAAGTAATTCGGATGGGTTGAATATAATGACGGAAAATCAGTCTATTGACCAGTTGAATCGTTGGCAAAAATCCGGCGATTTAGTGCTGAACCCTAAACCAATATGGGGTGTCTCTACTCAGTCGGTGATGAACTCTACCCGTTATTTGTATAACAAAACTCAGGTTCGTTTGCAGAATCTAGTATTTTCCTATCGAATTCCCCGGACAATTCTACATTCGACTGGCTTAAAAGATTGTTCTATTTCTTTAATTGGAGATAATTTATGGGTCTGGACCCCTTATTCGGGAAAGGATCATAATTCTTATAAAACATGTATGAGTGGTTATCCGATGGAAAGATATTTCTCGATAGCACTAAATGTAGGATTATAATTAAATAGGTTTAAGATAACATGAAAAAAAGAATATATCTACTAGTCGGTGCTTTATGCATCATTATGCAATTGGTTAGCAGTTGTACCAATTTTTTAGAAGTTGAAGAAAAAGGAAAAACAACAATCCCTTCATTCCTTTCAGATCCTGACGGACTTAATGCAGGGCTGGTTGGCGCATATAATAAGATGTATGCTTATTATGACAATGAGTTTACAAAATATCCGGATGTTGCCGGAAATATGTTGTCAATGAAGTATGTCTCTGCAGGAGCAGATATGCTTGATCAGTATAATTTTACTTCTGATGCTTTACAAGAGACAGGAGCTGTAGGGTATATTTGGCGTAAAATATATGAAGCCTTGGCAAATGTGAATAATGTAATTCAATATCAGCCTCAGGTGATTTCAGCTTATCCGAATGCAAAGGATATGTGTCAACGTATTCTCGGAGAAGCTTTATTCTTGAGGGCATTGTGCCATTTCGATTTATGTAGGGTATATGCACAACCTTATAATTACACGTCAGATGCTTCACATTTAGGAGTTCCTATTCTATTAAAAACTCCAGGTCCCGATGATAATGTTTCCAGGGAGAGTGTTAAGAAAGTATATTTACAAATTTTAGCAGATTTGGAACGAGCTGCCGATTGTTTCAGGGGCATTGAATCAAGTGGAATATATTATGCTTCTTTACAAGCGGTCAACGCATTATATTCGAGAGTCTATTTGTATATGGAAGATTGGAATAACGCCCTGAAGTATGCAAAACTGGCAATTGGGACAGGGAAACTGTCTCAAGGAGATACCTATTTAAATATGTACCAGGATCTTTCTACTACGGGAGAAGCTATCTTTCGATTGAATGGAATAGATCAATCAGGAAAATTAAAGGCTTTTTATGATGCTTCCTGTGTTCCTGCAGATACATTATTTACGTTGTTCGATGAAGGGGATATCCGTCTTGGCTTACTTAGAAATAAAGATGGAATAGCTTATTGTTCCAAATATTATTCTCTAAAACAGCCAGATAATCAAGTGAATAGGGATGATCCATTTGTTTTCCGTCTTTCCGAAATGTATATGAATGCTGCTGAAGCAGCTTGGCATCTGAAAGATTATACAGCTGCTTCCGGATATCTTAAATCTATTTTGGAGCGTGCTGTAGATACAGACTATGCAGTCAATACACTTAGTCAATATTCAGACGCAAAACTGATACAACTGATAGAGAAGGAACGTGTAAAGGAACTCTGTTTTGAGGGACATAACTTCTTTGACATTATACGCTGGAAGCAGGATCTTAAACGTGAGGAAAATACGAATTCTTCAGTGGAAAAGATCGTTTATCCTAGTGATTATTTTGTATTGCCTATTCCGCAAGTAGAATTGAATGCGAATACAAATATGCAACCCAATCCGACAGTAAACAATTAAAAATAAATCATTTATGAGATCACTATACTTTATATTACTAATAAGCTGCCTTTGGGCATGTACTACTGATGAGAAAGAGCCTTATGATACGCCTTTTATTCATATTATGACAGATAAAGGTGTATCTAAAGTTATTGTCAAGTCGGATGTGAATAACATTAATACTTATAGTGTGTATCTGAGTTCGAAACCTCTGACTGAGAATCTGGAAGTGAACTATCAAGTCATAGTAGGAGATGGTCTGAAATCCGGTGTTGATTTTGAACTGGTAACAAAGGGTAGTACATTAACTTTTCTACCGGGTATTTATGATATGCCCATACGCATCCGATGGATGCCAAATCATTTAGATGAGAACAAAGACAATACAATAACCATTCGTTTGACTGGCAATAATCAAGGACTGACTATGGGGCTTCCAGGTCCCGACGGTTTACAGCGCGAACTGGTGATAGAGAAACAGAATTAATGAAGGAGTAGAATGAAAAAGTTTTTATGGCTGATTTTTAGAAGCTCGTCATCAAGCCTAGCGGAACGAGTGGCTTCGGACAGGAATTCTCCTCCACTTGTCTGAAAACGAATGGCAATATCTTTATTTTTTTCCGGAACAAGATAAAATGTCCTGTCTTCTGTAAATGTCTCAAATTTTAAAGTGTCCGGGGTGCTGCTCTCACTGTGCTCGCGGTAGTTGAAAAGCGGTGTGAGCGTAAAGGTACAGTCGCTGTCCCCGGCGGTCAGTTCATAGGCGACTGCGCAGACATTGGCGTTCCTTTTTAATGTGATGTGCTTTTCAAAAGAAAAATTGTCTGTCTCATAGGTGTAGTGCACGCTTCCGTCATAGATAAAGGAAGTGAGAAACTTCTGTCCCTCTGTGTAAACCGTTTTTCCGGAAGCACAGTGCTGGGAAGTCTCAAAGGAAACCGTGCTGGTTCCGACAGTGGCTGTTTCGTTGATCTTGGAAAAAACGAGATAGCGCTCAATTGGTGCATGGAGGCTGGCAATCAGGTAACCCTGATGTGTACGGCTGTGTGCGCCGATCATCGAGCTTCCTGCGTATCCGCCAATGCCATTGGTGACTGCCCACTCACGTTTGATCCCTTCTTTGAATGTTGTCCAGTCTTTCTGGGTATACTGATATGTGATCATTCTTTTCCTCCTGAACGAAAAAATACGAAAATTTCTATTATCTTATTTTACATGATAAAAAAGAAGTTGTACAGAGGGAAAAAAGCGTATATAATTATCATTACGAAATTTTGTTTGGAGGAAATGATTATGCAGGAAAAATTAGTTATTGTTCCGAAAAAAACAACAGGTGGACATAAGGCAGGAATGATCGCATTTTTTGTTTTAACCTGTCTTTGTTTAGTACTTAGTATGTTTGTATCACCGGTTATGTTTCTGGTGCCGACGATCATCTTTGGTGTGATCTGGTATCTGTTTGCATTTCGCAGTGAAGTGGAGTATGAGTATACATATTATGATGGCGACCTGAGATTTGCGAAGATCAGGAATAAAGCAAAGAGAAAGAAAATTGCCTATCTTAGTATGGATGATGTGCTGACCATTGCCCCGAAGGGTGACCGCAGCATTTACAAGTATGAGAATGACAGATCGGTTACAGTGAAAAACATTGCGTCCGGCAATGCAGATGCAAAACTTTATGAGGCAGTCTGCAAGGGCGAAAATGGTATCACAAGGTATGAGTTTGAGCCGGATGAGGACATGTTAAATGCCATCATGGTAAAATATCCAAGAAGCGTTATAAAGTAACAGGATCGCGATTACGAAAAATACTGTGGCTTATCTGCAGCCCAGTCGCGGATTTACGTAAGAGTTAAGAAATATCACCTATGAAGTAGATGATAACAACGAGAATAAAGAGATTTTGAAAAATGTCAGTGTCACCATTGACGATCATTTTGTGGCGATCACAGGACCAAACGGCGGTGGAAAATCCACACTTGCCAAGATGATCGCAGGAATCATCCGTCCGACAAGTGGGCAGATCCTTTTAGACGGAGAGGATATCACTAGTTTAAACATTACGGAGCGCGCCAGAAAAGGAATCAGTTTTGCATTCCAGCAGCCGGTTCATTTTAAAGGGCTGACCGTAAAAGACCTCATCACGATCGCCGCAGGCAAAGAGATGAGTGTGAATGAGATCTGCGATATTTTATCGGAGGTAGGTCTGTGTGCAAGAGAATACATTGACCGTGAGATCAACGGAAGTCTTTCCGGCGGTGAGCTGAAAAGGATCGAGATCGCAATGATCACTGCAAGGGGAACGAAGCTTTCTATTTTTGATGAGCCGGAGGCAGG
>OGMK01001175.1_pt1 | contig 14332 bp, 11 predicted proteins | sample 1573151 | NCBI WGS metagenome assembly OGMK01 (sample SAMEA2581887, study PRJEB24529) | metagenome | biome: Human gut stool | place: China | collected 2011
CCCTCAAGGTCCCTAACAAGCAGAAACAAGCCGCAACAAAGAAAAAGAATCTCTTCACCATACCTTTTGATTTTAAATTATTAATAACTCTATTTACTTTACATCTATAAAAATACAGGATTAAATATTAATAAACGAAAATTCTGTTAATATTTATTCTATATTAGTACATATGCTTGCATTTTAGTCGATCATCATTTTCCATTCTAACTTCCCTGTAAAGTTTGGATAGGAAAAGTCTGGTACGTAAAAATTAAATCCGGTTTGGCTATTGTTATTTCCTTGATCAAGTCGTCCATATGTGTCATCCAATATAACATCTCTTCCAGCACTGGTTATTGCTTTCAGAGCATCATTGAATACGTGTGCTATTCCGGTTGCATCAAAAGAAGATGGTAAATCCTTCGAAATAGCATTTATTAAATTCATATATACAAAACATATTTTTACAGGATCATCTGTTCTACCATCTCCCAACTGTATATCAGTAGGTACAGTCCGAAAATCTAATGATTTGTTAGGTGCTAAACTTTCACTGAAAGGAAAGGTTCCTTCTGGTAAGGCATATACTGGATTGTCATTTAAGCTCAAAGACGTGAAACCAAATTTGCTATTTCCCGTCTTATTGCCTAAAGAATAAAGATTTAAGACCATATCTTCATATTTGTAATTTGCTTTATCTATAGTTGCCAATTGCAGCTCTACTGTTTTTGTATCAGTAATAGAAGATGATTCTTGTACATTCAAATCTAAATCTATCGCCTGCGGTACATTTGTGCTGTTCAAGTTTATCTTCATACTGTAGGCTCCCCCTTGAAGACTCGCCCATGTAGCCAGAAATTTATTTTCTACATTTCCGGTCTGAGCTGATTTTAATGCGTCTGCGGTTTTTTGTTTAGCACCAGAATAGGAAAGCGTTCCTAAAGCAAGATTTTTTATATTATCCGTCTTTATCTGTGCTGTCATATTCTTGATATAACCTTTTGGGTCCGTATCATTCACTAAATCACTAATAAATTGGTTTAGTGCAGTAGCTTTAGGATTTATATAACTGTTCCATCCGTCATCTTGTACAATAACAGTAAGATAATTTTTTATGCCCTCAGCATTCAGATAATTATCCGTATTCAGGTAATTCTCACCGCCAATTTCCTGAAACCATTTTCCTGCCTCTGAGCTCTGATCCAAGTTACTTTTGATGTTCAACATATACGCAACCGGATAAATAAAATCTTTTTTCAACATTTCAAGAAACCAATATCCCATCTTTCCGGTTGACCCCAATACCTTTTCTCCCAAAAGAGCATCATCATTTAATAGACTGTAATAGAAACAAGAACTATAATCATTTTGTATTCCTACATCTTGTGTACCGTCTTTTATACCATAGCCACTCAACCTGCAACGGCTAACAATGCGCTGCATCAATACATCTTTAATCGTCATTGTCTTATCTGCATTTTCTTCCACATTTGTGTTAAAACTGCAATTTGCCCAATAATATAAATTATGCGTTCCTTCATTAAAGCTTACAGATGGAGCGACGATTCTGGCGTCCTCATAACTATTTGTCCCCACCTCGGCTCCAGTGAGTAGTTCGCCTGTTTGGTCTTTAAACAAAGACTTATCGACATTGCCCAGGAAAACCACTTTATAATCGGAATTAATCGGCAGGTAAATGGATAAATCCGCATAAGGCCAATTCACCTTGGTTCCACTCGAATTATTGAATACCACATCGTTCTTATACAATTTATAAGTAGTTTGGTCACCTTTTTTATATACCAAATAGCGTAAATGGCTGATGCGACCATCCTGGCCATTAACAGCTCTCGTTTCCAACTTTTCGGCAGGAAAAGTCACTCTCATATATCCTTCCGGTATATCGGTATCGGGTAACTCGTGTATTCTTTCAGTTTCAGCCTTGTCACAGGAAACAAGACTCACCAGCAAGAACAAGAAACTCCATCCTATATTTTTAATCAGTTTCATATATCTTCAAGTTATTATTGTTGCTTAATTTATTCCGTCCCAAATATCATCATCCAAACCCAAACCGGGATTGGTGCCGTCTTCAAAATGAATTGTCATCGTGTTGTCATCCTTGATACCCAATACAGTCGTGCGTTTGCAGAATATGGGAAATGATTTTGTGGTTTTAATTTTCTGGTTATTAATTGTTGCAGAAGTAGGGTTAGACCAATTTGATCCTTCTCCATTTGTTCCACTTAATGTATTGGCTAATTCACTATCACTTGTTGGAACTGTATTCTCCAAAGTTGTACAAGGCATACATATTTCGTATGAATTCGTATTTGTGAAACTTTTTGTCACATAAGCAAGATTCCCATTTGAATAATTACCCAAAAAGTCATTTTCTAATTCAATTTCTTCTTCTCCATTTCCATAATCTACCCAAACTGTTACAGGTACGCCATTTACAACAGTCTTCTTGACTGTTATTTTGTCATTCTTTATATCAACCACTTGCGACATATAAAACCGATAAACATTTGAATATACGTCGCAAGATGTAATTTTCTGGCCATCGTTTGCTTCAAACCTGACTTTTCCGAATTGAGGTGCTAAAATTACCCGGTCGGGTGTATAGGTATTGTTGTAAGATACCGGATTCTCGGTTGCCCACGCATAAATCTTAAAGTCTTCTCCGGTTCCAGCATCGGTTCGCACATTGAATGCGTAGGTTTTTAAATTATTCTTGTCATCCACTTCCGGTTCATCAAACACCGGTATGTAACATTGAGCATAGTTCGTTCCCTGCTGCGTCACCGTACCATCCTCACCTAACTTTATTCCTTGAGGAGTAGCTTTAGGATAACATTTCAATTCCAAATACTCTTTTGCCCAATGGGGAACAGCCACAAATACATAAGCATGATTAACGTCTTTGCTAATATCCGTTATTGTCACGAGGGATGTGGAAACTTCCTGTTCCTTATAATATTGAAGGTCTTCACCGTCACCTGTATTTACGTCACGGAATACAAAAACCTTCACGACAAAATCATTAAAGTTCACATCTACAGTATCCACTCCGCTGCTGCGTATGGAAACCCCGCCGGACATTCCCGCCAGTTGAAATGTGACGTTACCCATTTCTCCGGTCGAAGCCTTATTCCCGTTTTCCATCACGTCGTCACTACACGATACAAACAGGCAACTTGCCAGCGACATCAACAGCAGAACGCCATATATTTTCTTTATCACTTTTTTCATACTGAATATTTTTATAGTTATTCCTCTCCTAATACGGGTCCCGAATAATCGTCTCCCCAACCAAGGTCTATCTTTAGATTATTCAAATTATTAAATTCACCGCTCAATCTGCCCCAACCGTTAGTAACAATACTGAACAGTCCTTCTCCATCTGCCACTTTGTCAACAATACCAATATAACCGGGCCAGTATTCTTTCATTGCACAATGTATTCGATAGGTACCGGCAATGGTTCCGTCTTCATAAACAGGCTGTATGTAAACTACGAAACTATGCGCAGGAAGACAATCGGCATAAAGGGTTGCTTCCGTCCCTGTAGACATATCGGCTTCATCTGCAATCAACCATGTGTCTGAATCTTTCGGATCACCTTTTTGGTTGTTCCATCCATAACCGAATACGTGATACAATCGAGGTAAGTCCTCCGTGCCACCGTGGACTTCGAAATATTTATGGTTAATCCAGGATTGCCCCAAACCAATCAGACTTTGGGTAGTATAACGGCTCACGAGCAAACGTACAGATTTATACTTTCCACCTTGCGCAGACAAGTCCGTATTGATATTCGTCAAGTGGAAACTCAGCCTCCCTGTCGCACGATAGAGTTTTCCTGCCAATTTTCTGGAGGTACTGCCATCTATATAATCATTTTCATACATTTGCGTCTCAGCTTCAGTTAAATTCCCTGCCCCATAGTCATAGCCTACAGAACCGGCAAAAAAATCCAATCGGTTAGAACATCCGGTGGGAGTATCTAAAATTTCCATATAGGATAAGCCTGTCTCTTCAAGTGTTTTATTGCCGACAGGTTGGTCTGCTTCTACAATACCTTGGGTTGCATAAAAAAGTCCTTTCCCGTCAATCTTAAGTTTAACCCCATTGTTTTCTCCATCCCCCCAACGCTCCTTGTTATAAGCAAGGGCATACAAGCGGTATTCATAATTCTCCTTTTCTGCTACTTTAGGGATAAAATAGGCATCCGCCGTCCGGTATGGGCTTCCATCTTTACACTCTACTTTTCCATCCGTACATGGGATTGTACCTCCTGCATCCTTGAAGATATAGTCTCCCGAACAGAGCGAAAACTCTCCACTACTACCTTTAGTTCGTCCATATACCAAAATGCGCACCTCGTTTATCGTGGTGTACAAATCATCCTCCGTAACAACAGCTTTTTCCACCTCGTCATCAGTCCGTGTTTGCAAACGAATGCTGATAGGTGCAGCGGCGATTTCCTCTGTCGTGCCATCGCCAGACATAATCGCTTCCTCCTGGTTACATCCCGAGAAAAGAAGAAGAACCAGCCATAAATGCCAATTGAATAATTTATGTGTATTCATATTTGTTCTTTTAATACATTTAATATTTGATTACTTCCATTCTAAATCCGATACATTCTCCCAATCGGGATAGACAGTGATGACAATATTCTCTCCGCCTTCTTTGTCCGGTGTTAAAGGAAAAGGGTCATTCCCTTTGCTCAACCTATAAATATAGTTTGCTTTTATCGGACAAAAACAGGTAGGAGCATTATTCCCTAATTTCACCTTTATTTTTTGATAACAATTGAATTGGTCAATATCAACCATTGCACTATAATGTAAAATAAAAGTAACAACTTCATCATCCCATATTGTACCATCCATATATTCTATACAATCCTCTGATGTCGGCATTAAATAGTTAGAGACCATATAACTATTCTCAGACCATCCTTTTTCCGAATTTGCAGGGCGAGTAAAAATACCCTTCTCGGTGTCTTCTTCCCATTCATTTGTTGTAAGATCTATAACAGCCACATAAACCATACCTTCACTGAGAGTCTTGTAATCTTTCAGTTTCGTGATTTCCGGCATTTCTCTATTTACTAAATTCACATACTTAGAGGCTGCATTTGCTTTAATAGCTACATAAGAAGGTTTGAATGATACTCCTTGAAAATCGTCATTATCCACTACGGAAAGAGGAATATTCTTAACATACATTATTAATCCTGCTACTGCACGCCTTAAAATGATATTTCGTTGTTGAAACATATCTCCGTCACCTACGAAAATAGCTTCTTCTTTACCGTTTTCCAGATCATTCTCCCGCATTAAACCGGTAAAAAGTTCTGTGCATCGAAGAGTACTTCCTGATTTTGTATTCTGCAATACAATTCCGCTCATGCTAACATCATCCAATGTCTTATCTTTAAAATCAGGATCTTGTAATGATTTATATCCCCATTGATGTTGATAATCTCCCATATTATAAATATTTGCATATCTGTCATCTCGACCTATAGCTAAAAATTTATAATAATACCCTTCTTCCAATTTAGGTTTTAAAGTTATAATATGGTTCTCACCTCCATCATGCTCATTTGAATAATAAGGTGTTTTATTATTGAATACGCCTGTTGAAGAGACGAAATAGTGGTCTTTATCTTGAAGCCCTTCCGGAATATAAAATTCATATTTTCCACCTTCTTCTTTAGAACGAAATACATAAATGCGCATATCATTTATCTTTTGTGCAGAAGCATCAGATGTTAATTCTCGTGGTAGATCCTCGTCTTTAGCCCGTGTCTGCACGTAATTTTCACGTACATTCTCAACTGAACGTGTACTCAATTGTAATCCGGAATTAACGCCTAAAGAGAGTTCCACCTTCACCTCACGTATCTTACCTGTTTTTCCATCGTCCGAACTGTTCATCAATTCTTCATGAGAGCAACCAAAGACGGAAAGCATGAAAGGTAAAGACAGTATAAATACTTTGATTTGTTTCATTTTCTTAATGATTTTACATTATGGGTTATCAGTTTCAACTTCCATATCAAAAATATCATCATTCCAGTCAGCATCTACGATAAGTATTAGCTCTTGACTTGATAAATCTACCGGTTTATCCTCATTGTCTGGTTTCTCCGGGTCTTTATCACCAGGTGCTGCGCTTGCCTTGTAACCGACATTATACATGTGATTACGGTAGATATTATAGAACGATACATTCAAATTTTCTTCTGTGTCGGCATCGAACCGTTCCCATTCATCTTGCTTTTGGGTTCCCCAGTGCATTTGATTTGTATGAGCCTTAATATTCCAGGATTTCAGGATAGTTGTATGATCGTTCGCAAGGATTTGCAACTGTAATGTATTTGTATTGCCTTTTTCGAATGGGATTACGAACTTTCCACTGAAAACGGAACCTTTTACGAAACTCGCTTCCCCTTTATGAGGATTTTGCCATACTGCGGAGTAATCCTCTTTATTTTCTTTAGTGACATAATCGGCTATATCCTTCCAATTCAAAAAGCCATCACCGTTATAATCATTGGCTTTATACGTTCCAATTTCACCGGAAACATTGGGAAACCAATTATTTAAATCTATATCATAAACGATATATGCTGACTGTTGGTCACTGTACTGTCCGTCTGGAGATAAGGGGGAGCTCCCGGCTTCTCCATTGACTATATATTTCGCTTCGCTAACCGTACTATCCACAAAATCAGAATAAAAATGTCCGAATTTCATCGTTGTGTTTTTATTGATGGACACGAGGCGAATAAATCGACTGTTATTCTTGTTTACCGACACAGGTATGTTTGTGAAATAGCCGGTGATACCTGCCACTTGTCGGTGCATAATAATCGTATTATTCGTATTGACACTGAAAATCCCATCTTCAACATGCAAATCTGTCTGTCCTGCAAATACTTCTTCTGCATCCCCTTGTGTCGCTACTTTGAAAACATCGTTCCATATTGTTTCATCGAGTAAAATATCTGAAACTTTTTCTTCGACTTCAGGAGTAAAGGAATAAGTACTTCCACTTGAGTAACCTACAGAATATATCCGGTAATCACCATCATCAAGTTTGCCGTTTTTTGAATTCTTAAAGACAAATTCAAGATATTTCCCATGACCGTTTTGATCATACGACTTAGCGTTTTCCCATGATAGTATAATTTTACGCATTAAGCGATACTGCTCATCACCATACACATCTTTGCTTTGATGTGTAAAAAATAATGCTACATAGTCCACTTTTTGATCCGCATCGTTCCCGAATAATGGCCGGCCAGCCCGGGTCGCTATACCATTTCTCGTACTCTCCACTTGCAGTCTCAGCGTCTGATCTGCTGTAGTAGTGTCTACTCCCGACTCGGAAAGCTCTTCCTCTTTACTACATGAAACCAGCATCGTCAGCATCCCGGCAACCAGCCATGCAGTGCTAAAAAGAATTCTATTTTTCTTCATAAAACTACCATATTGATATATATCGTTTATAATTTATTTTCCAATTCAAAATGTCGGCTACAGCTATTATCTGGTTACCGGTCATGTTTCTTCTTTATAAGAAATCAGGCTTTTTCAAACCGGATTCTTCCCGGCCTTTTTTGAATCATTTACCGGATTCGGAGGGCGGAACTCCATCGGCATACCGGGCGTTTTTTAGAGTTGCCCGACTCTGTTTTGCAAGTTTCCTAACTCAGAACTGTGCAATGACAGGACAATCGTCTTCGCCATTGCTGCTCTCACTGGGACTATCGCTATCACCGCTGTTGTCGGCGGTTATTTTATTCAGCCATACGAAGTCGTCTCGTTGCATGGCAGCTTTTAGTTTGGTGCAGGGTATAAATCTGATGTTCACCTCGACGTTGCGAGCAGCGAGGGCATCTTTCGTGTCAGCTCCTTCGGTGTTGAGAGTGATATTAAATGAACGGGTTTAAGGAATATACTCATAATATTATCTTTTTGTGGATTTATAAGAATTGTAAGGAATTATCCGACCTTTTGCCGAAAAATCCGGGAAAGCTGCCGGAGTACAAAGCCCCCGGCAGCTACCCGGAGAGGGTTATGAAACAATTACTTTAACTGGTTTCAAAGAGAGACTATATTAGTCCACTTCCATGTGATGAATCATTTCCCAGTTGTCGTTCACTCGCAAGATCAATGTCTCATCGTTCAAATCCTGTGGTTTGTCAGGATCTGTACCCGGGTCTGTAGGATTGTCACCCATATCTCTTGCACCGATAGTGTAGAGGTGGTTGCGGACAATACTGTAGTTGATGTTAGATTCTGTATTTGAACTTGTTTTTTCACCACCGCCTTCAGCAACGATTGTAACATTCTTGCCAATTTGAGAATCATCAGTAGTAGTACCAGTTTTCGGAAGACGGATATTCCAGTATCTGATAATACCGCCATCAGCATCAAGCATCTGCAACTGGAATGTAGCTTTATCCGCTACTAATTCAAACGGAATCATGAAGCTGCTGCCGAGAACAGAGCCTGTTTTGACGTTTACTGCGGTTATAGCATTTGTCCAAGTATCCAGTTCATTTAAAAGGCCGTCTGCGTTGGTATCCATTTTAGGAGTCGTGTTGTCTGTTTCTTTACCTGTGAACCATTTTTTCAGTTCCACCTCATACACATTGAATGCATCATTTTCACCAGAACCATAAAATTTTGCATCAGCAACAGCAACGGAATGACCGTTTACTACATATTTCACGGTTGCATCAGCAGCAGGTTTGCCTATACCATCTTCATCTGTACCTGTATATGCGCTATTGAAACCTGCAAATACAGCTTTCGTGTTTTTTGCAGATGCAACAAGACGTAATTTAGCACCCACTTTGTCTGCATTGTCTGCATTACCCTTTGTCGGGATGTTGGTGAAGTAACCGATAGAGCCGGCTATCTGGCGGTGCAAGGTTAATGATACGTTGAAATGATAAGAATCATCCTTATCACCTTCCGCAAGTGCTTGCTTCGTAACCTTGAACAATGCGCTTCCTGCAAAGATTTCTTTTACTTCATCCTTTACTTCAACATTCAAAGGAGTTGTAAGGGTTGCAGTTCCTTTTACTAATGCATCGAAATCTTCAACAGCTTTATAGTTGTTAGTATTGTAACCCACCGCATAAGCCATATATACACCTTCTTCTTTGATTAAGTCGGCAGTGGCCAAAGTCCATGAAGCCTGACGGCCATGACCTTTAGTTGCATCACTATAAGTGCTACTGACACCACCGTTCATCCAGGGAGTGAATGTTTTCTGGGCAACAATGTCCTTGCCAGCACCGTACATAACATCTGTTACAGCTTTACTATCAAACGCGTCATCGGGATTACCAGTCAGTTTGTACAATACAACCTTAACATTCTCAATGCTCTGGTTAGCTTCAGAACTGTAAAGAGGTCTGTCCGCAGCACGAGTACCGATAAAGTTGTCACCGGTGTTTGCTACCTGCATGGAAATAACCTGCACCGGCTCGTTACCGTTACCATTTCCACCGTTAATCACATCTTCATCATTGCTACATGATGAGAACATTACCGCCGCACCTGCGATTAGCCATGCGGCACTAAAGAAATTCTTTTTCATCTTTCTTGAATTTAAATTAAACATTATGTTTTCTAACACTTATAATTCAGTCTATTTCCATACCATGCACCTTCTCCCAGTTATCGTTTATGAGGATGTAGATGGTGAATCGGCCTGAGCCGTCGTACACGTATTTCAGCACGGTTAGCACGTTGCGGCTCATCGTGATGTTCACCTTTTCCGGTGAGAGGGCGGGAATGTTCCTGTCCGGTTCATCGTAGAAGTTGATATTCACTATCGAACCTTTTTCTTTAATGGAAGGAGTGAGTACCGTCTTCGTGACTATTTCCGATTCTGTCGCTGCCCATTCCGCCTGCGTATTAACCGATGTTATATCAGAGTATTTGAAGCCGCAATCCAGTTGCCGGTACAGTCCGGTAACGGTCTTGTCCGAGTAAGTCAGATCGCCGGGCAGGTTTGTAACCTGAATAACCAGTTTGCCTTTGGTGCGTTCCATGTCTACCGTGTAATCATAGTTCCATGCATCATATACCAGCGTGTCGTTTGTCATGTAGAAATCATCACCTTCTTTTTGCTCTTCATGCAATATCGCCGTGAGCGGATCGTCACCCAACGGTGTGTTATCCTTCAATCCTCCCCATACGGTCAACACGTATTTCCCGTGGGGAATACAATCACAGAAAGTAATGGGAAAAGTTTTTTCGTCACCCGTCACCTCAAATACCCCCTGTTCTTCTATCACCTCGCCCGTGGCAGCACTGCGGAGTTGGTAATAGAGCGTGGGCACGTATTCCTTGAAGGCAAGGTCTTCACTCTTCCTTTCCTCCAATGCCACCTTGTCCACATTGAAATAGTTCTTGTCCTTCACCGCTATGTTTACCGTCAGCGGCGGACACGGTTCTATCTCATCTCTTACGCATGAGCTGAACAGCAGGATTGATAACAGTAGTATGCAACTTATATTTTTCATCTTCTTTTCTTTTTCTTATCCAGTCTTACTTTATCAGATTCCCGAACTTTTCATCCTTCCGGTAACGCATAAAATCCGCTTCTCCGGCGGCACGCCTTTTTAGGTCGCTGTCTTGACAGGCCGCCCCGATGTGACCGTAGAACATACGGTCTTTTTCCAACCGGGCACCGGTAAGGGCACGGGTATATTCGGCTACCGGCCGCTCGTCTTTCAGGCGAAGCAGTATCTTTTCGGCTTCTTGATTCTCGTTGACGCTCAAAGCCACGATGGCACTGTTCAGGTCGGCAAACGGTTTCAGCAAGGTATAGGCTTCGGCCAATTTACGCTGTTGTACCTTGATAAGTCCCAGATTATATTTTGCCGATGGTAATTCCACTCCTTGCAATAATTCGATTGCTTTCTCATAATCGTGTTGGTACACGTATGCCGCAGCCATTGAATTCAGCACTTCCGGCGAGTGCTTGGCAAGCTCTGTCAATACATCTATCGCTCCCTGTGAGTTTCCCTCACGAAGCAGAAGTACGGCCAGATTGTTGGCTCCTGTCTGTGACTGGGGGAAATATCTGAGGATAGTCTTGTATACTTCTTTCTTTTCTTCATGGCTCTGTTTCAGGGTGGATACTCTCAGCAGCTCCTCTTCGTTGAATGCGTCGGGGCGTGAGTCGTATATTTCCAGTAACTCGGCATCGGTCGTAAAACTTTTCATGGTATAGGTATATACATACTCTACCTTACGGTCTTTCTGCAGGTATTTGGTTTTGATGTTGTTCCAGCAGGCGAGACGGCGGATGTAGCGTTCCTGCACGTCGTCATTCTCCGTACTGTATTTCTCTAGTATCTCTTCTACGGCGATGGAATCCTTGTCTCCGGCTGCTGTCATGGCGGCTAATACAGGCTCCCATCCTTCCGGGCGTGAGCTGACCTTGAAAATGCGTTGGGCGGCGGCATTCAGATGAAGCCGGCTGACCAGCCAGTTCTTGGCGGATTGCGCACGGTTGCGTGACAAGGTCGTATTGAATGCCAGTGAACCGTCAGCGGAGGCAAGCCCGGTGATGGTGACATTGCCCAAGGTGGCGAGCGTGTCATTCAATATCGGTTGCAGGGCATTCAGCATCCCTTCCATTTCTTTCCGGTTGTCACCCATTGACAGGTTGATATCCGATTTGTTGATGGCGAACTGCAAATTCGCTTCCCCACGTCCTTCATGCACTTTCGGGCGGATGACAAACTCCGGCTCTATCCACGTCAGTTGCAGGGATTCTTTCACGTCACCCATCAGCGTGATCGGATTGCTGATGGCGGCAACGTCTATCGTGTCGATACCGCTGCATTCACCGCATCCGTCGGTCGAGATGACCGCTCTGATCTGTCCGCTTTCCGTTCCTTCCGGCAGTTCCACCGTTTGCGTGTAGGGCAGCTCGAACGAGCGGCTTGCCTTACCGGTTTTCACCGCTTGCTTTTCATAAGGATCTGTGTAATTGTCCAGTACTTGTTTCCGGTTTATCTTCTTATTATAGATAGGAGCGTCGAGCACCACCGGCATATATTCGTCTTTTACTTCCGTCCCGTTCATCAGCTGCGGAGTGATGACAAGGCGGCTGCGTTTCTTCAGATAATTCTCCGGCACATGGAACACCATGTCCATTTGGATACGGTTGGCTGTGTCCGGTGTCAGTACATACGGAGCAGGGGTAGTCGTTACTACCTTCTCCGCTTGTTTCTTCGAGGTTGCGCATCCCGACAGCAAACCGATGCCGGTAGCCAGGGCGATATATTGTATTTTTGTTTTCATGCGGCTGATCGGTTTAGAATACATAAATGAGTGAAAGGGCGGCTTTCGTCGGTCCGAAATAGTTCTTATGCTTGTTCTCGTAGCATTTCAGGCAGGGGATGCGGTCGCTCTCCTTATACCACAGGCGGGCATAACCTATGCCGATGGCGGCTTCGAGGTTCCAGTGCGGAGACAATATCCAGTCGTAACCGTAAGTGAATCCGCCTCCGGCGAGATAACCGTCATAGCGTTTGTCCTTGAAACCGCCGAAGTACTGTGCCCCGTGCAGGTGCAAACCCACGAAATGCCCTTCAAACTTCTCGCAAAGCCAGTATTTCACTTCCGGCTGAACCAGCCAGAAGCGCATCTTCTTGTCGTCCTTGAAAGTCCAGGGATTGTATGCACCCGAAATGTCGAGCGTAACCTTATTGCTTAGCGCAAACTCCACCCCGGCATTTGGGGTAGTGGTGAGCCAGTACAAGCCATTGGTCTTGATGGCTACGTCCTGTGCCCGGACTGTCTGCCAGCCCCCTGCAATGAAGATCATTATTAAAAAGAAAATCTTTTGTTTCATCATTATTATATATCCACTTATTTGTTTACTTAGCTTTAGCACGTCATCCCGCTGCTTGCGGATTGCACACCCACAACTGTCCGTTCCCTTCAAATCCCTTTGTCCAATTGGATCATACATCTATAAATTGTATGTACTTGTCATCCACCATCTGATGGTGTCCCTCAAACTTCTTAAGCACCTCTTCGAGCGGGAATCCCCATACGGCGAAATATTCTTTGTTGTCCGAATCCAAGACACGCTTCACACAGAACTGTGGAAAATGCTTTTCTAAAAGCAGGGCGGATTTTCCGTAAGCTATCGGCGAATATCCTTCCGTAAAGTAGATATAGATATCGCTGACATTCCTGCCTTCTCTGGCTTTTATATAGTCGGTAATTGTAAGTCTGTTCATATCTCAAGCATTTATTTTCTGTTTTCAATCCAAATTTCATACAATAAAAAGGCTGTCAAGGAACCTGTATCCCTTAACAGCTTTTTTCTCCTTCCCTTTGTAAGAGAAGGATTTAAATCATATAAGTTTATGAAATGTATTCATTGCAAACATAGTCCAACGTTTTAAAAAATTTGTATTGCAATATTTCCACCTCTTACAAAGAGGCGGAAATAATGCTAAAAACACTCGTTAACCATTGATTATTAATTGTTTTATAATATAATCAGAATGAGTTTAAAACATATTTTAAAACAAATGAAAGTGAAAGTAATACTAATGACCGGTTAGATATTTAGTAATAAGTATATTGAAAATAATATATTTCCGAGATACGCATATAATTTTAAAACTAATTTAAAACAAACTGCTTATGAGCCTGTTTTACAAAGAAGAACACACCACCTGTTACAACTACAAATTGCCGACATCGGCTAATTTCAATGTAATCCACTTTCAGAAGAATAATGTTCCACAGACAATAAATGTAGATAGATCAGTATTGACATTTATGCTTTCCGGGACAACACTGGTAACCTACAACAGTTATAGGGACAAACCTCATAAAGAGGGAGAGATAGTACTGCTTCCCAGGAATAGTTGTTGTTATATAAAGGTGGTGGAAGACTGTACTCTCATCAGTTGCTCGTTCGTGCAGAACATCGATTTCTGTAACCGGTTCTCATTCCAACAACTGGCGGACTTTGTGCCGAAGAAGTTCATCTATGATTTCACCGTATTGCCTGTCCGTGAAAGGATTGGCGAGTTTCTGAAACTCCTGCAGCATTGTTTGGAGGACAAATTGGAATGCTCGCATTTCCATGAACTGATGGAACGGGAACTGTTTATCCTCCTGCGTGCTTATTATAAAAAGGAAGAACTCGCCGCCTTCTTCTTTCCGTTGATAGGCAAGGATATGGATTTCAAGGATTTTGTATTGGGCAACTATCTTCGCATTCCCGACCTGAAATCCATATCCTTGCCTATCAACGGAAAGAAGAAGGC
>OGMK01001201.1_pt1 | contig 13908 bp, 13 predicted proteins | sample 1573151 | NCBI WGS metagenome assembly OGMK01 (sample SAMEA2581887, study PRJEB24529) | metagenome | biome: Human gut stool | place: China | collected 2011
GCTTCAGCACCATCTCCATCACATACGGCTCGCCGTCGATCTCCACGTATCTCGCCGTCACCTGGTACATCTCTCTGCCGAGAAATTCCAGCTTTGATGTTTGGCCATGCTCTTCCATCATTCTCTGGCTGATGCAGTTTCTGCATGGTTCATTCTTCTGCCAGAAAGCAAAACATTCGCAGGGAGGGGCTGTCTCCATCTTGTCCAGGCCTTCCATCGCTCCCGTTTTTCCATTCAGATCCATCACCGTATACCCACGCACAAGGCGGACGATCGGGAAGATCTTCCATGTTCTTTTCGGGCTCTTCTCTGGTCATAATATCGTAATCTTCCATATAAACTACAGTTCCTCCCCTGTTCTATGGATTCCGGTTTAATAAAAAAGCATTTTCCTCTGTCTCTATATCTTCGAGATCGCAGGAAACTGCATGTCAGTCTTTGTTTTTTTGGTAAATTCAAGCTGATTCGAATGAGATAATCTGTTTTTATTATACCCCCATGATTCTGTTTGTTGTCTATACTTTTTATCGCTTTTGATCCATCGGTCCCGCCTTGTAAGGTACCAGATTTAAGGTACCCTGCATCCAGATCTGTCCTTTAAAACGGCGGCCCGGCTGCGGTTCTCCTAAGAGGTCCCTGCTGTTGATGCAGACCATGAATTCCAGGTCATGGCTCTCGATCTTCATGCGATAAATCTCTTCTTTTGTATAAATATTTCGGATTTTCTCAACTTCTTTGATTTCTCCGATAATGGAATACTGGTCGCACTCCACTCCGCAGGGCATGAAGCAGGAGTCGATAATGGAGTAGAGATCTTCCTTCATGGCTCTTCTGGAGATCTGGGAATAGAGGTCAATATCCTCGATGGTCAGGGTCTCCATGGCGTCCTCGTCCCCGTTTTTTGCGGCCTCGATCAGGCTGCTGCGTTCTTTTGCGGAAACTTTTGCCTTCTGGATCTGTTTCTGGCTTTTCTTGATTGGAAGAAGGACCTTTCCGCCGATGGACATGCCAGAAAAGCAGACCGATCCGATTCTGGAGTGGTGCTCTTTATCCAGCATTTTCTCCCGGAAATCCAGGAAATTCTGGATGTAGAAGATCAGCGTGATGCCAACTCTATTCTCATCCACCATGCCGGAGTAGGTCTCTTTCTCCGTGTGTCTCTGGACGGAGCACTCCTCCGTGGAGCCGACGACATTGCTCTCCAGGTACGGGAAGTAGTATTCCCGCTCGAAATTCCCCTCTTCGTTCAGCTCTCCGACGATCGAGATTCCAAGTCCCGGGGCGACTTCCGCGCGCATTTCGCACACGTTGCTCTCCTCATCGACCTGGACGCACTTTGTTATCGACGGCTGCCGTTCCAGCAGATCCAGAAGCTTTTCGATATCCTTTTTCTTTGTATACATGCTGAAACCAGCTGCACGTAAAAATTTATGCATATGGATCAATAATCTCCTTTATCCTCGCCGTTGAAATCATCCGGCATCGCATCAAAATCCTCGATGTTGTCTGTCTCGATCTCAATCTCTTCCACATCGTATGCATCCGCATACTGCTTTACACGTTCTTCTTCATCCTCGCGGCGCTCTGCCTGACGTTTTCTCAGTTCTTTCATGCGCTCGCTCTTCTTACGCTCGCTGCTCGGAACCTCGATATCCTGCTCTCCGGAGCCGCCTTTTAACTCTTTTTTCCTGCCGTTTTCGGCCTTTTCCTTTATTGCAAGGCGCTCATCCATAGTCGGGCGCTTTACATAGCCCAGGGCCTGCTCCAGCGCTTCCTGCTCTTCTCCGCCGAGGAGAACTTCTGTCGCACCTTCCTCTACCTCTTTTAAGTAAATGTAGCAGCCCTCACGGCTGTGAACAACATCCAGTACGAAACCACTGTTGTTGTTGTCCAACATTGCGATAACAAAGCTTAAGTTGCCGCCCATGCCCTTGAACGCGTTATACTTGACGTATCCGAATTTCTGGAATGAGGACTTGATCTGCTTGGACAGCTGTTTCATTGCATCCTTGCTGGCCCGGTCTTTCGCCTGCAGCTCCTCCATCTCATCCATCATGTCCATGATCGTATCTTCCAGTGTCTCCGCGTCTTTTCCGCGCATGAAGATATCGTATCTGCGGTATAGTTTATTGAGCTTCACAATACAAATGATCACCACGATCAATAATACCAATGACAGGATTGAAAATCCGATGATCAGTGCCATTGGATCGATGGGAAGATTGTATAACATACTGTTTTCCATATTTTATTTTCTGTCCTTCCGTATGTGTCTGTGCGTTTCGTGATTTTAGTTCAATTTTTTCCTGTTCGTCAGCTTCCTTTTCATTTAGCTTTCATCTTGGGCAAATGCCTGCTTTCTGCTTTTTGCTAAATTTCAGAAAACCCTAAATACAGTCGGCTTTTTCAGCATTTTCTTTCCAAAAATCCCATCAGCGAAGCTGATCTGGAATGGATTTTTGCGTGTAACTATGAAGATACTGAATCGTTACGCTGGATTATTGATTGGTTATGCCCTCAAGGATTCCATGAGCTCGATCAGGCGCTCTAACTCTTCCTGGGAGTAATACTCGATCTCGATTCTTCCTTTATTTTTGTCTTTCTGGTTGATGACAACCTTCGTGCCCATGATGGACTTTAATTTGTCCTCCACCTGGCGGTAGATCAGATCGATATCCGGTCCTTTTTCCGGCTTCTTTTCCTTCGGCGGGCGGTTCATCATCTTCACAAGCTTTTCCACGTCGCGGACGCTTAATTTTTCCTCGTTGATCTTCACCGCAACCTGGTACTGGCGTTCGCCTTCCTCAAGACCAAGAAGCGCTCTCGCATGTCCACTGGAGATCTTTCCGTCTGCCAGCATATCCTGTACACGGACATCAAGCTTCAGAAGACGCATGCTGTTTGTGATCGTTGCGCGGTTCTTGGATACGCGGTTCGCAATCTCTTCCTGTGTGAGATGGAACTCCTGGATCAGCTGCTGGAACGCCTGTGCTTCCTCGATCGGATTCAGATCCGCACGCTGGACGTTCTCGATCAGCGCGATCTCCATCGTCTGCTGCTTATCATACTCGCGGATCAGCACCGGGACATCCGTGATCCCCGCAAGCTTTGCGGCGCGCCAACGGCGCTCACCGGCAATGATCTCGTAGTGATTGCCCTTTTTCTGGACGATCAACGGCTGTAAAATTCCATACTGCCTGATAGAGTCCGCCAGCTCCTGAAGACTTTCTTCGTCGAAATTCTTTCGCGGCTGCTCACTGTTCGGCTCGATCAGGTTAAGCTTTAGTGTCTGCTCTACCGGTTTTTCTACGATCTTTTCAACGGGTTTTTCTACCACTTTTTCAACGATCTTCTCGACCGGTTTCTCAACGATTTTCTCAACGATCTTCTCAACCGGTTTCTCAACGATTTTCTCGACGATCTTTTCGACCGGTTTCTCAACGATCTTCTCAACCACTTTTTCTACGACAACCGGCTCAGAATTACCGGCATTCCGGAAATGATTCTTTTTAGCTGCGTCAGTGCTTACAGCCGTATTTCCTGCTTTCTTTGCTGCTTTTCCTCTGTCACTCTCTGCCCCGGTTCCATTTTTTTCTGTATTTTTAGCAGTTCCCTGATTTGCCATCAGGTGCTCTTTTCTCTCACTTCTGCTTACTTTTTCCGCAGCGTTCTCTTTCGTAGCTGTAACTTCTTCCCCGAAGAACGCGCCTAAACCTTTACCTAAACCACGCTTCGCCATTATAATTCCTCTCCTCTGCTGATGACTTCCGCTGCTAAAAGTCTGTAGCTCTCTGCCCCTGATGACCGGCTGTCATAGAGATTAATCGGCATCCCGTAGCTCGGTGCTTCTGCCAGTCTGACGTTTCTCGGAATAATTGTCTTGTAAATATTTTCATTCAGATGCTCTTTTACGTTCTCTACAACTTCCAGGGACAGATTAGTTCTGGAATCATACATCGTAAACACAACGCCCTCTACTTCCAGTGCCGGATTCAGCTTTTTCTGAACAAGATTTACTGTTTTTAACACCTGGCTTAATCCTTCCAGTGCGTAATATTCACATTGGATCGGGACAAGTACCGTATTTGCCGCGGTCAGCGCATTGATCGTAAGAAGGTTCAGGGACGGTGGGCAGTCGATGATGATAAAATCATATTTTCCATCCAGCAGTTCCAGATTTTTCTTGAGGATGCTCTCCTTTTCTTCCATATCAAGAAGCTCGATCTCTGCTCCCGCCAGATCAACATCCGACGGCATCACATCCAGTCGCTCCTGGATGCTGGGATTAACGCACTCTTCCACGGTGCACTCCCCCATCAGCAGTTCGTATACAGTATTGTCAATATTTCCTTTTTCCAATCCAAGCCCGCTTGTCGTGTTTCCCTGCGGATCAAAGTCAACCGTCAACACTCTCTGCCCTGCTTCAGCCAGGCAGGCCGACAAATTAATAGCTGTCGTCGTCTTTCCGACACCGCCTTTTTGATTTGTAATTGCAATAATACGTCCCATACCTCTATCCTTTCCGCAGGTCAGCTCTACTCTTTTTATCGTGTATCTCTCTCGATTCAGCCCAGATTTACCATAAAATCCGATTTTTTCACGGGCTTTTCTCTATTTTTCTTCTACTATTTACTATCAAAACATTAGCGAAACTTAGTATAACACAATTTTTCCTATTTTCCTATTGATTTACCCTATAAAATTAAAAATGTTTCACGTGAAACATTTTTGTAAATCCTATAAGCCATATTTTCCGAGTTCCATGTGGCAAGTGTTTCACGTGAAACACTATACTCTCTTCTCGATTTTTCTTCTTGTGGTTCATTGATGTTTCACGTGAAACATTATGATTTTTATCGTTATCTTTTCACTATACCCTTTTCCCTTTATTTGGTCTTTTCTTTTGGCGTTTCTTTTTGGTCCTTCTTTTGGTCCTTCTTTTGGTTCTTCTTTTGGTCTTCCTTTAGCGTTTCTTTTGGTCTTTCTTCTGACCTTTCTTTTTCCTTTCTATGTGTTCTGTTTTGCTCCCCGCAAATGTTTCACGTGAAACATTCATATTTATCGCTATTCGCCTTTCGCAAACGGTAACGCATATTCTTCAGAAACATTTCACACTTTCGCCTGTTGTATCTCTCTATCAATTATATTATAATATAATCAGGGTTTACCTTAGAGAAAAGTGATAAAACTACTTCTTTTCTCTCTCAGTATTCCCACTATATTTCTATACCCTATCATCTAATTTCGAGGTGAATTTATGAAAGCAAAAAACAAAATCATCACTGCCGTTCTCCTGTCTGCCGGCGCGGCTGTCGGAACTGCGCTGATCAATAAATACATCAAAATGTCTGCCGTTGCAAGGAATCTTCTTACCCAGCCGGAACCACGTTGCTATCGTTGGAGACTCGGCAATATCTACTATACAAAAACAGGAACCGGAAAGCCGCTTCTTCTCGTTCACGACCTGACACATGCGTCCAGCAGCTGCGAGTGGGATTCCTTGATTCCGCTTTTAAAAGAATACTACACGGTTTACACCATCGACCTTTTAGGCTGTGGCCGTTCCGAAAAGCCAAACCTTACTTACACGAATTTTCTCTATGTGCAGCTGTTAAATGATTTCGTAAAATCCGAGATCGGCCGCCGCACAAATATTGTCGCCACCGGTGCGTCCGCTCCGATCGTGACAATGGCCTGTGGATACAATCCGGATCTCTTTGAGCAGATGATGTTCATCAACCCGGATTCTCTCCTCTCCTGCAGTCATATTCCTGGAAAATCCGCAAAATGTTATAAGTTTATCCTTGATCTCCCGATCATCGGAACACTTCTCTACAATTTTGCATCCGCAAGAAGTATAATCTCCAAGACCTTCTCCGAGAGTTACTTCTATAACCCGTACGATGTGAATCCGCATAACATCGACAAATACCACGAGTCTGCCCACCTTGGCGACTCCCCGAAATCTGTCTACGCCAGCGTCCAGTGTAACTACACAAAATGTAATATTACAAAGACTCTGGAAAAGATTGACAACAGCATCTACATTCTCGGCGGTGAAGCCGAACCGGACATCGACCTGACGATCAAAGAATACACTAAATGCAACCCTGCAATCGAGTCCAGCACCATCGCCAACACCAGGCATCTTCCTCAGCTCGAAAACCCAGAGGAAGTCAGCGCAACCGTGCAGATGTTCTTCAATTAGTTTCACACAACCATATTTCAATGTTTCACGTGAAACATTCCTATTAACTACAAAAAGGCGCCGTTGCTTCTCTTCTGGCAGCGACGCCTGATTTATTTCAATTGCTTTCCAACAGCTTATCTATTTCTGCTCTGTTATCAATCTACCGATGTTCCATCGCAAGTGTTTCACGTGAAACATCGTGACATTTTTATCTCCTTCATGGCAAAAAAGAACCCCATTATCCTAATTTATAAAGATAATGAAGTTCTCAATTTTTCTTTAAATTTTACTTTTTTTACTTTAACGGTTCCTTCCCCGGAAGTCCCGCTTTTCTCGGATATTTCTTCGCTGTGATCGCCATCTTCTTTACCGGAACAAAGGTGCGTTCTACGTCCGTCTCCGGAAGAACCTTTACGATAATATCCTTCATCTCTCCGCCAAGCTGCTTCACAGCAGATCTCGCCTGGGCGATCTCCTCGTCAGCTTTTCCGGATTTATACGGGATAAAATATCCGCCCTTTTTCACAAACGGGATACAGTACTCGGAAAGGGTAGACATATTTGCCACCGCCCTGGATACGCAGATGTCGTACTGTTCCCGGTATTTCGCATCGCGTCCGTAGTCCTCGGCACGTCCATGGACAGCCGTAATATCCGTAAGTCCCAGTGCCTCTATCACCTCATTTAAGAATCCCACTCTCTTATTTAAAGAATCAAGCAGTGTGACCTTCAGTCCCGGAAACGCAATCTTTAACGGAATTCCCGGAAATCCTGCACCCGTACCCACATCGATACAGCTTTAACCCAAGCTCCGGTGCAGCCAAAACAAGCAGAAGGCTGTCCACAAAATGCTTCGTGATCACATCGGAAAGCTCTGTGATCGCCGTGAGGTTCATCACCTTATTCTTCTCGATCAGCATCTCATAATATTTAAAAAACTGCTCTTTCTGCTGATCCGAAAGCTCGATTCCAAGATCCGCGTAGCCCTGATCCAATAATTTTACAAATTCATCTGTCATCAAATTATTTCCTTCCCATCTGCTCTAAATGCACCATCAGGACAGAGATATCTGCCGGTGAAACGCCGGAAATTCTCGATGCCTGTCCGATATTCTCCGGCTTATAGAGATTCAGCTTCTGGACAGCCTCTCTTCTTAAACTGTTTACCGTTGTATAGTCGAGATCCGCCGGGATTTTTCTTCCCTCAAGCTTCTTAAACTGTGCCACCTGCTGCTTCTGTCTGCGGATATATCCGTCATATTTCAGATTTATGTCAACCTGTTCCCGCACATCCGCCGGAAGCTCCGGCCTCTTTTCATCTAACTCCGCCAGCATCCCATAATTTAATTCTGGTCTCTTAATGAGCTCCGCCAGTGTACTTCCGGACTTTAACGCCGTACTTCCATGAGCCTCCAGGAACGTCTGAACCTTCTCGTTCGCACCGATATTCGTCTTCTCGAGACGTGCGATCTCCGCCTCAATGGCCTTTTCTTTCCAAAGTACATACTCGTACTGTTCATCGGATACAAGACCGATCTCATGTCCGATCCCGCGAAGTCTGAGATCCGCATTGTCCTGACGCAGGAGCAGACGGTACTCCGCTCTCGATGTCATCATGCGGTACGGCTCATGATTTTCCTTTGTCACAAGATCATCGATAAGGACCCCGATATACGCCTGGGAACGATCAAGAACCACCGCGCTCTTCTCCTGCAGTTTTCTCGCCGCGTTCACACCGGCCATAAAGCCCTGAACGGCTGCCTCCTCATATCCGGAGCTTCCGTTAAACTGGCCGCCGGAGAACAGTCCGTCAATATTTTTAAACTCCAGGGACGCCTTTAACTGTCTCGGATTGATGCAATCATACTCAATTGCATATGCATTTCGAACAATTTTGATATTTTCCAGTCCCGGAACCGTCCGGTACATGGCATACTGAACATCCTCCGGCAGGGAGCTGGACATTCCGCCGAGGTACATCTCATTCGTGTAGAGTCCCTCCGGCTCCACAAACACCTGATGACGCTCCTTATCCGGGAATTTTACGACCTTATCCTCGATGGACGGGCAGTATCTCGGACCGGTTCCCTCGATGGCACCGGAGAATAATGGGGAACGTTCCAGGTTGTTCCGGATGATCTCATGGGTCTTCTCATTCGTATACGTCAGCCAGCAGGAGATCTGTTCCTTCTGTATCGACTCCGGATCCGTAGAAAATGAGAACGGAACGACCCGCTTATCTCCAAACTGCTCTTCCATTTTGGAGAAATCGATACTTCTCTTATCCGCTCTCGCCGGTGTTCCCGTCTTAAAACGGTACATTTCGATTCCGTTCGCCTTTAAGGAATCTGTCAGATGGTTCGCCGCCTGCAGACCATTCGGTCCCGTCGGGTTGCTCACATCGCCGTAAATACATCTTGCACGGAGATAAACACCTGTAGCAAGAACCACCTCACGGCACCTATAGACCGCGCCGGAGTAGGTTTTTACACCCACGATCCGCTTTTTCACCGGATAACTGCTCTCCTGCTGCCCCTCATGCTCCCTCTTAAAGGTTCCGTACTCGCCCGGGATTTCCTCCGTGAGGATCTCAGCAATCTCCGCCTGTCGGATCGTCAGATGATCCGTGTTCTCCAGGACGCGGCGCATGGATCTCGTGTACTCCTGCTTGTCCGCCTGAGCACGCAGGGAGTGGACCGCAGGTCCCTTGGATTCATTCAACATCTTCGACTGGATAAACGTTTTATCAATATTTTTGCCCATCTCACTTCCTCCGACGTTCGGGTTGCATGGCATCAGGGCAATGCTGTCCACGCTGACCGTAAACATGATCGTCTCAAACCCAAGTCTCGCTGCCGCAAGCGCCGCCTCGCATCCCGCATGGCCCGCGCCGACAACTACAATATCATATGTCTCCTCTACTACCGGCATTTTATTTCCTCTTTTCTTGTCAATTCCCTACTGTCTCTTCTATACTCCCAGCAGAATCTCCCATAAAAAACGTTCCGATCCGCCAATTTCTTTCCACCATAATCTTACTTACCCATACAGAACTTGCTGAAGATCTCATTCACCAGGTCATCCTCCACAGACTCCCCGACAATAAGACCTAACTTCTCATAGGCATCCATCAGATCGATCGAATAAAAATCCTCCGGCATGCCGTTCTCTATACTGTTCTCCACCATGGACATGCTCTCGAAAGCGTCCTTTAAAGCCTTCACATGGCGCACATTCGTGATCATAACCTGGTCGTTGAAGTCGATCTCACCTTCATAGAATAAGGACTTTATCTCCTCTTCCAGGAGGTCGATTCCCGTCTCCTCCTTCGCGGAGATTCCGATCACCTTATGCCCGGACCGCTTCTCCACCTCATCCGCGGATACTACCGGCTCCAGGTCGCTCTTATTTAAGAGTACCACTGACTTCCGTTCCTTAATAAAGTCCATGATCTGATAGTCGTTCTCATCCAGCTTCCTCGATCCATCTACAACGTAGATGATGAGATCCGCCTTCTTCGCCTCTTCCATGGCCCGGGAAACGCCGATCTTCTCCACCACATCCTCTGTATCCCGGATTCCCGCAGTGTCCACAACATTCAGGCTGATTCCCTGAAGATAGATATGTTCCTCAAGGATATCTCTCGTCGTTCCCGCCACATCCGTAACAATGGCGCGATCCTCGCCAACTAAAACATTCATCAGGGACGATTTTCCGGCATTCGGCTTTCCTAAAATAACAGTCTTTACGCCCTCAGAAACCACCCGTCCATTGGAGGAAGAACAGATCAGCTTCTCAAGCTTCTTCTTCACAGAAAGAACAACTTTAAGCAATTTTTCCCCGTATCCGTCAAGGGAAATATGTTCCGGATCGTCAAGCGCCGACTCGATAAAGGCAATCTCATAGATAATCTGTTCCCGGATCTCATGGATCTCCTTCGATACACTTCCCCGAAGCTGGCTCACAGAGGACTGCAGCGCATATTCATTTTTCGCGTTGATCACGTCGATGACCGCCTCCGCCTGGGAGAGGTCGATCCTGCCGTTTAAGAACGCCCGTTTCGTAAATTCACCCGGCTCTGCCAGTCTCGCCCCGGCCTTTAAGACTGTCTCCAGGATCCGTCTCGTGACCAGCATTCCGCCGTGACAATCGATCTCCACGGTATCTTCCGCTGTGTAGCTCCGTGGTCCTCGCATAAGCATCAAAAGGACCTCATCCACAGCCTCATCCCCGTCATAAACGTATCCGTAATGGATCGTATGGCTCTCCGCCTCAGAAAGCTTTTTCTTTCCAGGTTCCCGAAAGACCTTTTCCGCGACTTCAACCGCGTTCTCACCGCTGATCCTCACGATTCCGATTCCTGAATTTCCCATCGCCGTGGCGATCGCTGCAATCGTATCTGTATATTCCATAATCTCCATCCTGTCACTCACGCCTGCTGACTTAAAACATCAAGCTGAATGATCTTCTATTTTCTGGCTCCGCAAGTCCTGTAAACTCACGGAAATTCACACAATTAATCACCCTATCATAGCACAAAGGGGCTGCCATAGGCAACCCCCTCTATCACGATATCTGCAACTATTCAGCACCTTCCTGGTTACCTTTGTTTCCAGACAAAATCAGCCATGCGTTCCCGCACAGTGCGGCGCATGGCTGATCTGTGAATTATTATTCCTGACTGCTGCTGCGATAGCTGTTCTCAGAACCAGCGGTTCTTTCGCGTCTCTCGTATCTCGGTCTTCTCTCTCTGCGCTCTTCCTTCTTTAACGCGATCACAACATGGCGGAACGGCTCCTCACCTTCGCTCTTTGTGAATACGTATTTGTCGTTCTGGAGTGCGGAGTGGATGATCCGTCTCTCATACGGATTCATCGGCTCTAAGGAAACCGGACGTCTTGTCCGCTTTACCTTGTAAGCGATATTCTTTGCGAGAGTCTCCAGTGTTTCTTTTCTTCTCTCTCTGTAATTTTCGGTATCCAGCTTGACTCTTAAGTAGTCCTCAGATTCCTTATTTACAACAAGGCTTACAAGATACTGAAGGGAATCGAGTGTCTGTCCTCTCTTGCCGATGAGAAGTCCCATCTCCTCGCCGGTCAGGTTGACATCCATCTCCTTTTCCTCTTCATTCATTTTCACTTCCACATCAACAGCAAGGCCCATTGCGTCGAAAACGGAATTCAGGAAATCTACGGCCTTATCGTCAACGGTCTCGATCTTCTTCGCGCGGATCACTGCCGGCTTGGAACCAAAGAGTCCGCCAAGAACTCCGGCACTTCCTTTTTCCACGACCTCGTACTGAATCCGATCACTGCTCACACCGAGCTGCAGGGATGCCTGTGTGATTGCATCTTCCACAGTTTTCGCAGTCACTGTAATCATTTCCATAACAGAACCCCCTTATTATTTTCGCTTGTCATGTGCCTCATTGTACTTCTGGACCATCGCTGCCTTGGAAGCGAGACTTCCCGGTTTCGCGTTGGTGTTGTAGTACTTGCTGGACTCCTCGATCTGTTTCGCGATCTTTTCCTTCTTAATTTCCTCAGCAGCTTTTTCCTTCTCCTCCTCAGCCTTGATCGCCTTTAAGGATGCGGTAGCGTTCTGAGTTACCTTAGCCGGCGGAAGTCCCTGTTTCGCACGTTTCTTATTTACCTTTTCCAGGTTCTTTGCGATCATATCGTCGATGTTTACCTTATCCATGTACGCGTTAACGATGAGCTGCTGGATAATTGTAACAACGCTGGTCGCGATCCAGTAGATACCAAGACCTGCCGGCATCGTGATACAGATGAACGCGGAGAATAACGGCATTGTCGTTGTCATAGTCTTCATGGACTGGGCCATCGGATTCTCTGCATCTGCGGATGTGGACGGCTGATTTCCGCTCATGAGCTTTGTGCTGAACCACTGGGACACTGCCGCAAGAACCGGGATGATCCATGCGAAGGACGGTACCCAGCCCGGTGCCTCTGCCATATTTAAACCGAGGAACGTGTTCATTCTCTCGACAACAGCAGCATTCTGGCCGATCACATCAGAGATTGCCGGGAACAGTGCCTGAAGCTCTCCCCACTGGGATGTGGAGAATTTATAGAGCATGTCTACAAGACGGTTTGCATTTGTGAAATCAAACTTGTCTAATTTTCCGCCGCAGGCGGTTGCGATATTTGTGATTTCCTGTAACTTCTGAGCATAGTCAGCCTGTCCCATCAACGGAGTGACAACGTTGTCGAAATAAACGCGGACAGACGGAACGTATGCCGGAATATTGTAGATGACACGGTACAGAGCAAGAAGGATCGGCATCTGGATCAGCAGCGGAAGGCATCCGCCTGTCATGCTTGTGCCGTACTTCTCGTAAACAGCCTGGATCTCCACATTCTGACGCTGCATGGATTCCTGATCCGACTTTCCTTTATACTTCTTCTGGATCGCCTGGATCTCCGGATTCATGACAGACATGAGTTTTGTGGTTTTCTGCTGTTTGATCGTGAGCGGTATCATCAGTGTTTTCATTACGATCGTAAACAGAATGATGCACAGACCTACGTTGAACACGCCGAAGCTGCTCGTAAATCTGAAGAGGATGTCCATGACATAGCCAAGGACAGTCGCGATCGGTCCCAGAATGGAACCAGCCTTCGTCAAAACCATATCTTACCTCCTGGGTTTTTTACGGGACTGGATCATAACCGCCTTTTGCAAACGGGTGACATCTCAAAATCCGCCTGCAAGCAAGATAAGCACCTTTTATAGCGCCGTATTTTCTGATTGCTTCCATGGCGTACTGGGAGCAGGTAGGCGTATAAATACAGTGAGGGCCGATACAGGGAGAGATAAACTTCCTGTAAATCTTAATCAGACCAATCAGAACCCATTTCATAAACCACTCACTTCGATTCTTTTAAAATGTTATGAAGCCCGCATAAGTGCAGAAAAGCACTCTCAATCTTGTCGAAATTTTTGTCTTTTGCCGCAGCACGTGCGACAACAATGATGTCTTTTCCTTCTTCTAATATGTCCTTATTTAACCGGAAGCTTTCGCGGACAAGTCTCGCGAACCGATGCCTTACAACGCTGTTTCCGACCTTTTTGCTGGCGGAAATTCCGATTCTCGTGTCCTCCCGTCCCGAATCCATCACGTACATGACCAGATATTTGTTTGCGTAGGACTTCCCTCCCCGGTAAACCGTCTGGAAATCCTGATTTTTCTTTAACGAATTGAACCTTTTCATTCAATACCTCTGCAAAACTAAGTCGATAAAGCCATAAAAATCCCGCATAACAAAAAAGAGCATCCAAAAGTTTTCCTAAACTTCCGGATACTCTCTTGGTTCATTAAGCAGATAATCTAGCTCTACCTTTTGCTCTTCTGGCAGCTAAAACTTTTCTACCGCCTGCTGTTGCCATTCTCGCTCTGAAACCATGAACTCTTTTTCTCTGAGTGTTCTTCGGCTGAAATGTCATCTTCATAATCTATGCACCTCCTTCACTACCATTATTATATATGGTAAGAATATTCTTTAAGTTTCAATGTGCTAAAGCACTTTTTTTTAAAACATCGTTCTAATTATAGTCACTTCAAGCATTAAAGTCAAGTAAAAATTTATATTACTGAATCTTGTTGTTTAGCAAACATTCGGTTGGCGAACTTACGACATACTATAAGTGAAAATCGGTGCTGCACATACATCATCGATGCCAGAAGTTTCAATTGG
>OGMK01001207.1_pt1 | contig 13825 bp, 12 predicted proteins | sample 1573151 | NCBI WGS metagenome assembly OGMK01 (sample SAMEA2581887, study PRJEB24529) | metagenome | biome: Human gut stool | place: China | collected 2011
CCGCCGTTGACGCAGCCGCGCCGGAAGCGGGTGAAACGCCCATTCTTGATGAGCCCGTAGCCGCCGACGCTCCGGCTGAGGCCTTTGCCGAATCCGCGCCCGCCGTCGAAGATGAGCCCGCAGGGGCTGAATCCGGGCAGGAATCCGCCGCCACGGGCGAAGAGGCTCCCCGCAAACCCCGCTCCCGTTCCCGCCGCCGCAAACCCGCGCGTCCCGCCGCCGAACAGTCTGAGGAGACGCTGAAGGACCAGCAGGCCGCCGTGCCCGAGGATGAGGTGTTCGTTTTTGATGATGATGACGACGACGGACCCGCTGCCGCTCCAGCCGAAGCCGAGGGCCGCGCCGCCGCCGGAACAAGAAGGCCTCCGCTGCCGCCGCGTTGCAGGAAGCCGAGGACGAGCCCGCCGAGGAAGGCGAAGAGGAACAGGACGCCAAGAAGGGCCGCAAGTCCGCCAAGGCCGCCGCGTCCGGCGTGGACCGCAAGATGCTGGTCAGCGTCCTGCCCGGCGATATGGTCGAGGTGGTGCTCACCGAAGACGGCTCCGTGCGCGAGTACTACGTGGAGATGACCCATCAGGCCAAGATCCGGGGCAACATCTACAAAGGCGTCATCAACAACATCGACACCAATTTGCAAGCCGCCTTCGTCAATTACGGGAACGTGAAGAACGGGTTCCTGCAGATCGACGAAGTGCACCCCGAATATTACCTCCAGCCCCACGAACCCACCAAGGGCCGCAAATACCCGCCCATCCAGAAAGTGCTCAAGCCCGGGCAGGAAGTCCTCGTGCAGGTCGTGAAGGAGCCCAACGGCTCCAAAGGCGCGTTCCTGACCACATGGCTGTCGCTCGCCGGGCGCTTCCTCGTGCTGACGCCGGGGCAGGAGCAGATCGGCATTTCCCGCAAGGTGGAGGACGGCGAGGAGCGCAACCGTTTGCGCGAGCTCATCCGGGGCCTTGAGCCCGGCGAAGGGCTTGGGGCCATCGTCCGCACCGTGAGCGCGGGCACGAGCAAGACCACGCTCCAGAAGGACCTCTCTTTCCTCAAGCGCGTCTGGAAGGATATCCGCAAGCGCGCCACCACGGAAAAGGTCCCCTCCCTGATCTATCAGGAACCGGGCCTCGCCAGCCGGAGCGTTCGCGACTATCTGTCCGACGACGTGTCCGAAGTCTGGGTGGACAACGCGGAAACCGCCGAAGCCATCCGGGAGATGGCTTCCCTGCTGTTCCCGCGCAAGGGCGACCTCGTGCACCTCTATGAGAAGCATGACAAGACCCTTTGGGAACACTTCGGCCTTCTCAACCAGATCGAGCAGGTACATTCCCGCGAAGTGCTCATGCCGTCCGGCGGGCGTCTGGTGTTCGACCAGACCGAGGCGCTTATGGCCATCGACATCAACTCCGGCAAGATCGGCGGCAAGACGAATTTTGAGGCTATGGCCTTCCGTACGAATATGGAAGCGGCGACGGCCATCGCCCGTCAGCTTCGCCTGCGCGACATCGGCGGGCAGATCGTCATCGACTTCATTGAAATGCGCGATCCCGAGCATTGCCGTGAGGTTGAAAAAGAACTCCGCAACGCCATGAAGGGCGATCGCGCCCGTCACGACATCGGCAAGATGAGTTCTTTTGGCCTGCTCCAGATCGTACGCCAGCGGACCGGCTCCTCGGCGATCTCTATCAGTATGGAGACCTGTCCCCACTGCAAGGGGACGGGCCAGCGCCGCAATATGGAGTGGCAGTCCGTACAGACGCTTCGCGACCTGCACCGCGCCATGCGCAGCGCTGCGGCGGCGGGGCAGACCGAGTACGCCCACAGCGTGGACGCTGAGCTCGGGCTGTATCTTCTGAATCACAAGCGCGAACGGCTCTCGCTCATGGAAAAGGAATTCCACATCCGTCTGGATATCCGCATCGAGGGTATTTCTTCCGCGCCGGCAGCTCCAGCACAGCAGCAGGGCCATCAGCACAACGGGCAGAACAATGGCAGGTAACGGCAAGAAAGTGCTCCTGCACGCCTGTTGCGGGCCGTGCAGCATCATGTGCATCCAGTCGTTGCGCGACGAGGGCTATGACGTCACGGGATACTTCGCCAATCCGAACATCCATCCCGTCTCCGAATATTTTCGGCGGCGGGAGGCGATGGAACAGGTGGCGGAACAGATGGATCTGCCCATGTTGTGGCAGGACGATGTGTATGATCTGCCCGGCTGGCTCAAGATGGTGCACGATTTGGGTATCGCGGACAATCAAGGGTATGCCCGCTGCGGCTACTGCTACGAGAGCCGTCTTGCCCTGACCTGCGCCATCGCCTCGGAGAACGGTTTCGACTGCTTTACTACAAGCCTGCTCTATTCCCGGCACCAGCAGCACGACGCCATCCGGGGAATCGGAACCCGCGTCGCGGCGTCCGGTGACTACAGGAGCGACGCCGGATTCGGTTCCGAGTTCCTGTACCGGGACTTCCGCCCCTTGTGGCAGGCCGGGATCGACCGCTCCAAGGAAATGGGCCTGTACCGCCAGAACTACTGTGCGTGTATTTTCAGCGAATACGAGCGGTTTGAGAAGAAGCTGAGGAAGCTAAGCGCGGAATGAGTGCTATGGTCAAGGTTTCCGTTATAATCCCCGTGTATAATGTAGCTCCGTATCTTGGCGAATGCTTGGACTCGGTTATTCAGCAGTCGCTGACGGATATTGAGATCATTTGTATTGATGATTGCTCTACGGATGATAGCTTGCAGCTATTACAAAAATATGCAGTTTCTGATTCCAGGATTCGCATACTTTGTAACGATAAAAATAGAGATGTTTCGGCGACACGGAACCGAGGGATTAGAGAGGCCGTAGGAAAATATATTTTCTTTATGGACTCTGATGATACTTTTTTTAGTAATAATGTATTAGAATCCCTTTATGATGTGGCGATAACAGATCTAGCAGATGTTGTCTGGGGGCGTACTGTTAATTGGTATTGCGAATTGGGAAAATCATACTATGAAATAAATACATTAGCAAATCCTGATAAAGATATACGTAGAGGGACTGTTGCCGGTTTTCCTGTTTTATCTTATAACGTAACTGTATGGAATAAGCTGCTATTACGTTCTTTTGTATTAAAATATTGTTTGTTTTTTGATGAAGATCTGTTAAAATTTGAAGATAATGATTTTTCATGTCGTATATGCATACATGCAAAAACAATATCGTATATTGCTATTAATACATATAAGTATCGCCAAAGAATAAGGGGCGATAGATCTAAGATGTATATAAAAGGCTGTGAAGACGCCTTTTGGAAATGCCACGCGGCAAAAAATATGGTTTCTGCCGTATATAATGCTGAAATAGGTATACAAAAGATTTATGCTGAAAACATTGGAGATATACTACGAGGAGCTTACAGGGACTTTATTCGGTACCGTAAAGATGAGAGTCGTATCGAAGAGTTTATGATGGCTATGCGGGATATTTTCTTGGTCATGCCGGAGGGCGTCTTCAAGAATCTCCCTATGGAGATTCAACTAATTGCTTTTCCTCTCAGTAGAGAAAAATACTCTCAGGCATGGAATATGCTTTTTACATATAAGAAATTGAGAGTCTGGTATTATATTCGCTATTTGCCTTCTCTTTTTCAGTATCAACTTGAGCGGTTTTCTCTATAGCTAGTAATACCTATTGAAGATTTATAAAAGAGGGAGCATCCGGTAAGGATGTTCCCTCTTTGTTCAATAAGAAGCAGTAAGGCTTAATCCGCCAGAATCGTCTCGTTCTTCAGTTCGATCTTGGCATTGGAACGGAGCAGGCTGAGGAAGCCGCGGAACATCTGCTCACGCTTGGCGTTGAGCACGGCGTCGGTGATCTGCGGAGCGGCGGTCTTCCAGTCTTCGTCGCTCGGCGTCACGACTTCGGCCACGCGGGCGATGACCGCGCCGCCGTCGAGCGTGTAGGCCACGGGGAACCATTCGTTCACCTTGGCGGCGAAGGCGGCTTTGGCCAGTTCGGCGTTCATGCCCAGCTCGCCCATGTAGCCCTGACGGCCGATCGGTTCGGTCTTCTTGAGCTTGCCCTGAAGTTCCTTGGGCAGAGCGGCGGTAAAGGTCTTGCGTTCGGCATTGGCGGCCTCGAAGGCGAGCGTGCGGGCCTTGTCCTGCTGGAGGCGGGCCTTGATGTCGTCCTTCACGGCGTCAAGCGGCTTCACGGTCTGAGGCTTGGATTCGTTCACCTTGGCGATGACATAGCCGGTCTTGGTCACGAAAGGCGTGTCCAGCACGGTGCCGGGCTTGGCGGCCAGCAGCGCGGGCAGGTTTTCAGGCTTGATGCCCATCTTTTCGGTCAATTCGGTCGTGTTGACGAGGCCGGTTTCCTGCGGGGCCAGCTTGAGCGGTTCCCCGGCTTCCTTCAGCGACTTGCCGCCGATGACCGCGAGCTGAACCTGTTCCAGCGCTTCCTGTACCTTGCCGGAGGCTTCATCCTGCGCCAGACGGGTGCGGATCTGATCCTTCACTTCATCCAACGGCTTCTGCCCGGCGGCCTTCTTTTCTTCAAGCTGGATGAGGTGCCAGCCGAACTGCGTCTTGACGGGCTCGGAAAGCTCGCCGGGGTTGAGGGCGAAAGAAGCCTTGTCGAACTCGGGAACCATCTGCCCGTGCGCGAACCAGCCGAGTTCGCCGCCCTGCGGGCCGCTGCCCGGATCTTCGGAAACTTCCTTGGCCACGGTGCCGAAATCTTCGCCAGCCTTGATGCGCTGGGCGATTTCTTCGATCTTGGCCTTCGCCTTGGCCTGATCCTCGGCGGAAGCCTTGGCGTTGCTCAGGATGAGGATGTGGCGGGCGCGCACCATTTCGGGGGTGGCGAACTGGGCGGCGTTCTTTTCATAGTACTCGGATACGGCGGCGTCGCTGATGTTCTGGGCGGCGGCCAGCGCTTCCGCGCCGATGAGCAGGTATTCCACGTCGGCCTGCGGGGGCACGGTGAAGGATGCCTGATTGGCTTCGTAATAGTCCTTGATCTGCGCGTCGTCGACGGTGACCTTGGAGGTATAGTCTTCCAGCGGATAGAAAACATACTCCAGAATGCGGCGTTCGCCTTCATAGCGGAAGAGATCGCGCACTTCGGCTTCGGGAACGAAGGCCCCGGCGGTGACGTCCGCGCGGAGCTTGTTCATCAGCATGTTGTTGCGGAGCTCGGCTTCGAAGTTGCCGGGGGTGTTGCGCTGGGCCTTGATCACGCGGACATAGGCGTCGGGATCGAACTTGCCTTCGGCGTTGTGGAAGGCGGGGAAGCTTTCGATGAGCTTGCGCAGCTCCACGGGCGTCACGACGATGCCGACGCGCTTGGCTTCCTGCATGATGAGGTTTTCGAGAATGAGGTTCTGGATGAGCTGCTGCTTGAGCTGCATCGCCTTGAGGCCGGCCGCATCGAGATCGGGATACTGGGCGCGCACCTGCTGCTCAAGCTGTTCGTATTTCCGCTGGAACTCCTGAATGGTGATGGGTTCCCCGTTCACGGTGAGGATGACCGTGGAAGGGCCGCCCGTCAGGCCGCCGACGCCCCAGAAGACGAAGACCAGAATGATGATGCCAAAGGCGATTTTGACGCCCCACGATTGGGCGTTGGCTCGAATGAGATCCAGCATGACAGCTCCAGTTCAAAGGTTACGGGCCCCGGGAAGCCGTACGGCGCCCCGCACTGCTTCCCGGGATCCGGCTTACATTTTTTCTTTTACGGCGTTCAACAGGCCGCCGGACCGGATGATGTCCAGTTCGGCCGCCGAGAGATCATTCCTTACAGGAAGAACGCCCACGCCCGCAATCTCAATGTTCGTCACGCCGCCGGGCGTGATTTCCGTGAGCGGGATGCGGATATCCGCACCTTGAGCGACCTTAGCATAATCTTCCCTGTTCACGAAGACTAGGGGCAGAATGCCGAAATTCACGAGATTGGCGCGGTGGATGCGGGCCATCGACAGGGCGATGACGGCTCTGATGCCGAGATGGCGCGGGGCCAGCGCCGCGTGTTCGCGGCTGGAGCCCTGACCATAGTTTTCGCCAGCCACGATGACGCCGTTGCCTCCCGCTTCGGAGACGGCGCGGGCGCGCTTCACGAAATCGGGGTCCACGCGCACGAACACGTGCTCGGAAATGGCCGGGATATTGGAGCGCAGGGCGAGGATTTCCGCGCCCGCGGGCATGATGTGGTCGGTGGTGATGTTGTCGCCGAGGCGGATCACGACGTTGGCTTCGAGCACGTCTCCGGACGCGTCGAGGCGGGGGAATTTCTCCAGCGCCACGATGTTCGGGCCGCGCAGGACTTCGACGCCGTCACCGTTTTCCGGCGGGAACACGAACAGGTGCCGGATGGACGGCGGATCGGCGGGCAGTTCCGGCTTGGCGGGCGGGGTCCCCCATGTGGCGGGATCGGTGAACTTGCCGTTCAGGGCTGCTTGGGCGGCGGTCAGAGGGCTGACCAGATAGACCTTGGCGTCCTTGGTGCCGCTGCGCCCCTCGAAGTTGCGGTTGAAGGTACGGGCGCTTACGCCGGAGGTGACGGGTGCGCCGCCGGAACCGATGCACGGGCCGCAGGAACATTCGAGCAGGCGTGCGCCGGAGCCGATGAGCGGCTCAAGGAGCCCTTCCTGCGCCAGCATGGTGAGCACCTGCTTGGAGCCGGGGGAAATCATGGCGTCGGTGCCGGGATTGATGCGGTGCCCGTCGAGGATCTGCGCGACCAGCTTGAGGTCCGCGTAGGAGGAGTTCGTACAGGAACCGATGCAGACCTGCTCGACGGGCAGGCCGTCGAGTTCGGCCACGGGCACCACGCGGTCGGGCATGTGCGGCTGCGCGGCCAGCGGGACCAGCGCGGAAAGATCGATGGCTTCCTCTTCATCATACGCGGCATCGGCGTCAGGGCCGAGTTCCCGCCAGTCGGCTTCGCGGCCCATGGCCTTGAGGAAGGCGCGGGTCACGCCGTCGGAGGGGAAGAGGGTGCCCGTGGCGCCGAGTTCCGCGCCCATGTTGGCAATGGTGGCGCGTTCCGGCACGGAGAGGGTGGCGACGCCGGGCCCGGCGTACTCGAACACGCGGCCCACGCCGCCCTTGACGGTGCGGCGGCGGAGCAGTTCGAGGATGACGTCCTTGGCGGAGGCCCATCCGGTGAGCGCCCCGGTCAGGAAGACGCGCACGACCTTGGGCATGGGGATATAGTAGGGTTCGCCCGCCATCGCCAGCGCGACGGAAAGCCCGCCCGCGCCCATGGCGAGCGAGCAGATGCCGCCCGCGGTGGGGGTGTGGCTGTCGGAGCCCACGAGGGTCGCGCCGGGCTTGGCGAAGTTTTCGAGGTGGAGCTGGTGTCAGATGCCGGTGCCGGGCCCGGAGTACACGCCGCCGAATTTGGCCGCCACGGTGCGCAGGAAGCGGTGGTCGTCAGGGTTGCGGAAGTTCATCTGGAGCGTGTTGTGGTCCACGTAGCTCAGGGAAATATCGGTCTTGACCCGGGGGATGCCCAAGGCTTCGAACTGGAGCCACGCCATGGTCCCGGTGGCGTCTTGGGTCAGGGTCTGGTCGATGCGCAGACCGATTTCGCTTCCGGGCGTCATGGTGCCGGAAACAAGGTGACTGCCGATGATTTTCTGTGTGAGGTTCATATGCTTCCCTTTTGTCTGGACTGCGTTGAAGCCGAGGGGCGCACCCCAACCGGGCCGGCTGGCGCGAAAGGAGATAATCTACGCGGATAGCTGAACAAAGGCAAGCAGTTGCCTTTTTGTCATTTTGCAACCCCGCGCCGATGATGGCTTTTGGAAGGAGGAACCTGTTTTTTCAGGGCACGGGTGTGTGTCGCCGAGTATGCGTGTTATTTTTTTAAAAAAAGTACGAACAGTGTCGGAATTGTTGGGTAAATGATTATAACATGCGGAAATAAAATAAAAATTGAATTGACGGAAAATCATTTTTCCGGGTAATACATTTTTGAAAAAGATAACACAATATTGTGCCGTGTTATTCAAAACAAGGAGTTCGCCATGCTTTTCAAAGTGTTGCTTGCTGGGATGTGTTCACTCTGCCTCGTTGGGACCGCCACTCTTGCCTCCGCGCATGAATTCATCGTCAAACCCGACAAAACACAGGCCGCCAAGGGCGAAAGCGTGGGCGTGCAGGCGCAGGCGGCGCACGTATTCATGATCAGCGAAGAGGCCGAGCCGGTGGAGACTGTGGTGGTCGAACTCATTCAGGGCAACGCCAAGGAGCCCGTGAAGCTTGCCGAAGACGCCAAGGTGAAGGCGCTTGTGGGCAAGGCGGCCCTCCCTGCGGACGGCCCCGCCATGATCGTCGGGCATCGTCTGCCGCAGACCTGGAGCGACACGACCGAAGGCGTGCTGGAGGGCGGCCGCAAGGATCTCGAAGCCAAGGGCAAGAAGGTCCTCAAGGTCGGCAAGTATGAGAAGTTCGCTAAGACCATGCTCAATCCCGCCGCAAATGACGGATTGTACAAGAAGGTCTTGGGGCACGATCTTGAGATCGTGCTGTTGACGAATCCCGCCGACATCAAGGCCGGTGACGACATCAAGGCGGAAGTGCTGCTGAACGGCAAGCCGGTAAAGGCCCCGCTTGGCCTGACCTACGACGGGTACAGCGCCGAGCAGGATGCCTACATGGCCAAGGCTGAAACCGGCGCGGACGGCATGGCGTCGTTCAAGGTGACCAAGCCCGGCCTGTGGATGCTGCGTACCGAAGTTACCGAAAAGCTCACCGACGGGAGCGCCGACAAGCGCAACATGCGCGCTACCTATGTTTTCCCGGTGATGAAGTAGGGAGCAGGGAAAAGGAAGGCTGTGGAGGGGCGAGGGAACCTTTCTGAAGAAGGGGGAGCACCCCCACGGTTCCCTCGCCCCTCCCCAAAACCCTCCTTTCCCCCCTCCAAAAATTTCCATAAGGGCCGATGGAGGGTGGGGCGGCATGGAAATTTTCCGTTGGGAATACGTCTCCCGGCGGGGCGCTAGGAAAGAGCGTTTCTGCTGTGTCGGGGCGCGGCCCGGCGGCATTGTTCGTGGGAAGGATGCGCGGGTGTCCCGGCTGGATGGGGAAAGCCCGATGCGGATTGAGTGTGAGATGAAAGTGGAGTGCCCGGAGGCTCCGTTTCCGGTGCTCCCTTTCCAAGGAGAAGATATGTTGAGACGTGTAGTGTTGGCCGCCCTGTTGGTTCTGGGCTGGTTTTCCGCGGACGCGCAGGCTCACGCGCTGCTGGCGAAGGAGCTGGCGTCCGGAGATGCCCGTGTGGTGGCGTTCTCGTATTCCACGGGCGACGTGGCGGCGTATGCCGAAGCGAAGCTGTACGGCCCGGACAGCGCGGATGTGGAGTTTCAGAACGGGCGTACGGACGCTCAGGGAAGATTCGCGTTCCTTCCGGACAAGCCCGGCACATGGACCATCGTGGTTGCGGACAACATGGGGCATAAGGTTTCCCATCCCATGACAATCACGCTTTCCGATGAAGGTACGGTGGAACGCGAGGTCGCCCCGTCCGGATTCAGCGAATCGCTGTGGGCCTTGCCGGTCCTTTTCCGGGCGGTGCTTGGTGTGAGCCTGCTTTTGAACCTGTTCCTCGGGCTGGCCCTGTTCCGGCATCGTGCGGGGAGGCGGGCTTAGGGATGCGCTTCTGCATCCGCCGGAGTGGAACCGTCATCTCCAGGCAAGGGATAGGTCTAATAGAGAGGGGGTGGTCCCGGTGGAAAGGGCCTTTCGGTTTTGCCTTGGGGGGCAAGGAAAAGCGGGAAGGGGGCGTGTCGCGGAGCCCCTCTTTTTTCTTTTTGCAAGCGGGGCCGAGAGAGCCTTCGTTAGAGGCTTGTTATAAAGATCGTACAAATAATTGAATATTTATTTCGGTGAGAGAAAATGCCCTTGAAAGCTTCACCTCGGATCCTGAAGCTTTTGGTGTTTCCGGCTCTGAGAGGAAGAGGTCGGAAATACCCCAACCTTCACCATGAAGAAAGGAGATTTTCGTCATGAAGAGACTCACCACGCTTCTGCTTGCGGCCGGGCTTATCTGCTCCGCATTCTCCGCCGCCAATGCAGCCGACATCAAGGCTAAGGGCATGTGGGACTTCAGTTTTGAGTATACGAACGATTCGTTCGACAAGCACAACAGCAGCGACCGCTTCGGCGCGGCGCAGCGTCTGCGCACCCAGATCGACGTGATCGCGTCTGAAAGCTTGAAGGGCGTCGTTTATTTTGAAATCGGCGACACGCATTGGGGCCATGCCAAGGACGGCGCTTCCCTCGGCACGGACGGCAGGACCGTTGAAGTGCGCTACTCCTACATCGACTGGGCCATCCCCGAAACCGACGTGCTGGTCCGCATGGGCTTGCAGCCCTTCGTGATGCCTGGCTTCGTGGCCGGTTCCGCCGTGCTCGACGGCGACGGCGCGGGCATCACCATCGGCGGAAACTTCACCGAAAACGTCGGCGCGAACCTCTTCTGGCTGCGCGCTGAAAACGACAACACCAATGGTTATGGCAAGTGGCATGACGATCAGAACAACGCCATGGATTTCGTTGGCCTGACCTTGCCGTTGACCTTTGACGGTGTGAAGATCACGCCTTGGGGCATGTATGGTTTCGTGGGCAGCCGCAGCCTTGGTGGCGACGCCAAGGGTGACATCGATGACATGCGCGCCGGGATGCTCCCCGTGCTCCCCAGCGGCAGCGATCTGACCACGCTTGAAGGCAACCGCAGCGAAGGCAACGCATGGTGGGTCGGCATCACGGGTGAAATGACCACGTTCAGCCCCTTCCGCCTCGCGGGTGACTTCAACTACGGCTCCGTGGATATGGGCACGGTCCGTTCGCTCAGCGGATACGACGGCGCGACCAGCAAGACCATCGACCTGAAGCGCAGCGGCTGGCTGGCTTCCGCCATTGCGGAATACAAGCTTGATTTCGGCGTTCCCGGCCTGCTCCTGTGGTACGGCTCCGGTGACAACTCCAATCCGTATGACGGCTCCGAACGTATGCCCACCGTGGACGCCGGCTGGTCCGGTTCTTCCTTCGGCTTTGACGGCGGTTACGGCATTTCCAGCGATACCATCCTCGGCACCAGCCCCGTGGGCACGTGGGGCGTCGCGCTCCGCATGAAGGACATCTCCTTCATGGAAAACCTGACTCACGCCATTCAGGTCGGCTACTATCGGGGTACCAACAACAAGAACATGCCCGCGAACGCCGGTATGACCACCTTCCATGCCAGCTATCCTGATGCCACCGGCAGCATGGTGGGCTCCACCTACCTGACCACCAAGGACGGCGCGTGGGAAGCCACCTTCGACACCGACTACCAGATATACAAGGATCTGACCCTCGCCGTGGAACTCGGGTACATCCACCTGAGCCTCAACGACGGCGTTTGGGGCAACGTCCTCGACAACACCAACCGCAACGCCTACAAGGCCTCCGTCAACATGCGGTACGCTTTCTAAGAACAGGCTTTGCTGAACCGGGAGGGGAAACCAAGGATGCGTTTCGCGCCGCGCGGCTGAAGCTCCTCCGCACGGATTGCCTTTTGGCATCCTTCCCTCCCAAACCGCTTCGCCCTTCCGTCCACCCGGCGGGAAGGGCGGAGCCCCGGATTGGCGGCAGTCACGGGCTGCCGATCCGGAGACATTTCCCGAAGGCTTTCGGTGTCCGACAGGAACGAAGCCGACGGCCATCCTTCCTTCTCTCCTATGCGGAAAACCGGGGCAGCCTGTTGCGCGAGGCTGTCCCGGTTTTCTTTTTTTATAATGCCGTCTGCCGGGGGCTTCCCGTCTTAACGCCTAGTTCTGTTCCACCAGCGGGGCGGTATACTGCACTTCGGAGTCCCACGGGAAAAGAATCCACGTATCTTGGCTGACTTCGGTGATGAAGGTGTCCACGAGGGGCTTTCCGGCGGGCTTGGAGTACAGGGTGGCGAAATGGGCCTTGGGGAGCATGTTGCGGATGATGGTGGCGGTGTTGCCGGTGTCCACGAGGTCGTCGACGACGAGCCAGCCGTCGCCGTCGCCTTCGATGGCCTTGAGGACTTCTTCGCCGCCGGTCTGTTCGCGGCCCTGATAGGTACAGATGCACAGGGTGTCGACCAGACGGATGTTGAGCTCACGGGCCACGATGGCGGCCGGGACAAGCCCGCCGCGCGCGACGCCGATGATGCCCTTGAACGGTCCCTGTTCCAGAAGGCGCCATGCCAGCGCTTTAGCGTCGCGGTGGAGTTGATCCCATGTGACGGGGTACAGTTTCTGATAACGGTCGGCCTTGCCCATACTTGGTTTCCTCTCGGGTTTCGTGTGTCTAGTCGGCTTTCGCCTGAAGGCGCAGCTTCCCGAACGAGTCTTCGGTCAGCGCGACGATGCAGAAGTTATGCTTGTCGGCAAGGGCCAGCGCTTCGGCCCTGTCGAAAAAGAGCGTTTTGCCCGCGTCCACGGCAAGACAGCGGTAGTGTTGTTCGATGAGGAGGCGCACGGTCTGCAGCCCGATGGACGGCAAGTCCACGCGTTCGTCCTGTTTGGGCTTGAAGCGTTTGATCGCCACGCAACCTTCGCCGCGCAGTTCGCCGCCGCGCCGCAGGGCGGCGTCCGTGCCTTCGAGGCATTCCACGGCCACCACCATGCCCTGTTTGACCACGATGCATTGGCCGATGTCAAACCGGCCGAGCGCTTCGGCGATGGGCCAGCCGTAGTCGATTTCCGCAATCTCCTCGGCTGAGGGGCCGCGCCGGGTCAGGACGCCTTCGGGGCAGAGCAGGGAGGTGGAGAGTTCCGCCGCCTGGATGAGCGTGAAGCCTTCCTTTTCCAGATCCGCCATGATGGCCCGGAGCAGCGCGTCGTCGCCTTTGCCCCTGAGGGAGAAGAGGATGCGCGCCGCCCGGAAGTCCGGGCGCAAGTCCAGCGCGCGCGGCTTGTTGATCGCTCCGGCCATGCACAGCCTGCGGACGCCGTGCTTGCGGAAGTAGTCGATCACCTTGTCGAACTGGCCCAGATAGACGGTCGTGTACGCGTCGGCCAGCGCTTCAAGGCCGGGATCGGTGAAGCCGTGGAAGGCGCAGACCACAACGCCATAACCCGCCGCCTTGGCGTCTTCCGCCACGAGGCGCGGGAATTGTCCGCTTCCTGCAATAATGCCGATGGATTCGCTCATAATCCGTGCCCTGTACCATAAATGCCCGGTGAATAAAAGCGTGCCGGAGCCCCGCCCCGGCACGCTTACACCATCAATGATTGCGCTGGGATCAGCCTATCTGCACCACGCTTCGGGCGTGGACGGGGCAGGCTTCGACGCAGGCGGGCACGGATTTGCCCTCGCGCTTCATCCAGTCCTTGCACAGGTCGCAGCGCACGGCCACGGAGCGCATACTCTTTTGGGCCATCGTTTCCGACGTGGCGGAGGGCAGGCCGATGGATTCCAGCGAGATCGCGCCGTAGGGGCAGGCCATGATGCAGAGCTGGCAGCCCGAACAGATCTGGGCGTTCATGGTCACGATGCCGTCGTCCTGCTGGAGCGCCCCGGTGGGGCAGATGCGGGCGCAGGGGGCGTTCTCGCACTGGCGGCAGGAGATGGGCGACTTCACCGAGCCGCTCTTGACGACATGGACGCGGGCGACGAGTTCGTCGCGCTTTTTCAGGGCCTCTTTAAAGGTCAGGCCGTGGTGGGCGGCGATACAGGCGATTTCGCAGCGGCGGCACGCCTTGCACTTTTCCGGGACCGATTCGATCATGTAACGGCTCATGGCATATTCCTTACGAACTTTCGCAGTCAATCTGGGGTGTCAGCAGGCGTCGATGCCGGTGATGAGGAAGTCCCGGC
>OGMK01001208.1_pt1 | contig 13811 bp, 10 predicted proteins | sample 1573151 | NCBI WGS metagenome assembly OGMK01 (sample SAMEA2581887, study PRJEB24529) | metagenome | biome: Human gut stool | place: China | collected 2011
CGAGCGCGCCCAGAAGAAGGTCGAGGAGAACAACTTCGGCATCCGCAAGCGACTGCTGGAATACGACGACGTGATGAACTCGCAGCGCGAGGTGATCTACACCCGCCGCCGCCACGCACTCTACGGCGAGCGCATCGAGATCGACCTGAACAACATCATGTACGACTACGCCGACAACTTCGTGGAGGAGAACCGCGGCATCGAATTCGAGGATTTCCGCATGGAGCTGATCCGCGAGGTGGCCGTGGAGCCGCAGATCGACGAGGCGACGTACAAGGACGCGAAACCCGGCGAACTGGTCGAGGCGATCGTCAAGGCCCTCAAGGAAGCCTACGCACGCCGCGCGAAGGCCGTGGCCGACACGGTGCGTCCGGTCATGGAGCGCATCTACGAGGACCGCAAGGACCAGCTGGATTCGAACATCTACTTCCCGCTGACGGACGGACATCTGGGCTACAACGTGCCGGTCAACCTGCGGAAATGCCAGAGCTCGGACGGCGCGGAGATTTACAAGGTATTCTCGAAAGTGGTGATGTTCACCACCATCGACGACGCATGGCGCGAACACCTGCGCGAGATGGACGACCTGCGCCAGAGCGTGCAGAACGCCACCTACGAGCAGAAAGACCCGCTGCTGATCTACAAGTTCGAGTCCTTCGGACTGTTCTCGAAAATGATCATCAAGGTCAACCGCGACGTGCTGGCCATCCTGAACAAGGCCTATATTCCCGTGCGCGACCAGAACGCCGAAGCGGTGCAGCGCCAGCAGCAGGAGCGCGCCAAGGTCGACGTCAACAAGTTGCAGGCTTCGCGCATGCAGGCCGCGGCCCAGGCCGGACAGGAGGAGCGGCAGAAGCCGATGCCCCTGCACGCCGAAAAGAAGGCCGGACGCAACGATCCGTGTCCCTGCGGATCGGGCAAGAAGTATAAGAACTGTCACGGTAAAGGCCTGTAAGCCTTTACCCTGACAGTTCCGATTCATAATTTAGAACCAGAATTCAAAATTATGGGTTACCTGGAGGAGAAGCAACGCCAGCTGGACATGCGCTACCTGCGCATGGCGAGTATCTGGGCCGAAAATTCATACTGCGTACGCCGCAAGGTCGGGGCGCTGATCGTCAAGGACAAGATGATCATTTCGGACGGCTACAACGGCACGCCGTCGGGTTTCGAAAACGTCTGCGAGGACGACGAGGGCCACACCAAACCCTATGTGCTCCACGCCGAGGCCAACGCCATCACCAAGGTCGCCAAATCGGCCAACAACTGCGACGGATCGACGCTCTACATCACCGCCGCACCCTGCATCGAATGTTCGAAACTGATCATTCAGGCGGGGATCAGGCGGGTGGTTTACGCGGAGGATTACCGTTCGGAAGAGGGGCTGAACCTGTTGCGCCGCGTGGGAATCGAGTGCGTACAGTACGAGTTGAACGAAAAATGACGGTCCGATGAAAAAGATCCTTTTCCTGCTCGCAGCGCTGGCGTACGCCGGACTCGGTTCGGCGCAGAGCATCGAGGCCGACACCCTGCCGACGCTGCCGCCCCATGTCTACTGCGAGATCACGGCCCACCACCTGCCCACGCACCGCAACAACGGCGTGCTGTTCGATTTCGGGCAGAAGACCGAAGTCCTGAAATACAACTACCTGACAGACGCCGCAGGCAACAGACTGCTCTTCAATTCGGGGATAGAGGCGCTCAACTACATGGTGTGCCGCGGATGGGAACTCGTGCAGGCCTACACCTCGGGCGAGGAAAACAGCCTCACCCACTACCTGCTGCGCATCGCCCCGGCCCGGCTGACCGCGGAACAGCGCACAGCGCTGCTCACCCCGCTCCAAGGGGAGAATCCGAAACCCGGAAAAAAACGATAAGACAAAGAGAACCCTCCGGGGTTCTTTCTCTTTTCCGGGAAGATTTGCTTTTCCGGCATTCCTTTCGTATATTCGGTGTGTGAAACCCTGAAAATCAAACCGCCATGAAACGTATCGTCATCGTGGGCGCCACATCGGGCATCGGACTCGAAGTCGCCCGGCTCTGCATCCGCGCAGGATGGCGGGTCGGAGCCGCCGGACGCCGCAAGGAGGCCCTCGAAGCCCTCCGCTCCGAAGCCCCCGGCCAGGTCGAGACCGAGACCATCGACATCACCCGCGACGACGCTCCCGAACGCCTTGCCCGGCTCGTCGAACGGCTGGGCGGCATGGAGATCTATTTCCACGCCTCGGGCATCGGCAGCCGCAACACCGCGCTGCGCCCCGACATCGAACTGAACACCCTGCGCACCAACGGCGAAGGGTTCGTCAGGATGGTCACGGCCGCTTTCGGCCACTTCCGCAGCCACGGCGGCGGACGGATCGCCGTCATCAGCTCGATCGCCGGCACGAAAGGTCTCGGATCGGCCCCGGCCTATTCGGCGACCAAGCGGATGCAGAACACCTACATCGACGCGCTGGCACAGCTTTCCCGCATGGAAAACTGCGGCATCCGCTTTACGGACATCCGCCCGGGATTCGTCGCCACGCCGCTGCTCTCCGGCGACGGCCGCTACCCGATGCTGATGCGCACGGAAAAGGTCGCGGCACGCATCATGCACGTACTGCGGCATCCCCGCCGTCGTGTGGTCATCGACCGCCGCTACGCCCTCATGGTCTTCTTCTGGAAGCTGATTCCGGAGTGGCTCTGGGAGCGGCTGAACATACGCAAGGACGACTGACCAGACAAGGCCCCGCAGAAAGATTTCCGCGGGTTTTTTCTTCGCAGGGGCGAAAAAATCACTACATTTGTTCCGCATGGCACGACAGCGACATACCCCCAAAGGGCGGCTTCTGATAACGGGAACGGTTCTGCTGATCCTGCTCGTGGCGGGCATCCTGACCGCCGGACGCACGATCAACGGCGTGGCCGTGCAGATGAGCGGCCGTATCGTCAGGCATATCAGCGAATACCATTACAGACTGTTACAGGTCGAGTTCGAGCGTTCGGAGGGGGTGCTGGACGCCTCGGTGCAATTCATGCGCGAGCGCACCGCGCCGACGGACGCCGAACTGCACGTGCTCGCGGCGACGCTGATGCGGATGGACCCCAAAGCCGGGTGCGTCTGGTTCGCTGAAGCCGGGGGCCGCACGATCCGCAGCTACCCGCGCGGAAAAACACCCCGCACCACGGAGGCAGCCGGAGATTTCCGGCAGCGGCTCATCGCCGCAACGGACGGCGACTCGGTGCGCAGCCATGTGACCGGTTCGGGACGGATTCAGGTCTGGAGCATGGCCTGCCCGGTGACGGACCGCACGGGCCGCAGGCATATATGCGGCATTGATTTTCCGCTGCCCGAAATCTATACCTGCATGACGCAGAGTCCGGCCAGCAGCGGATACGCCACGCTGTTCGATCCCGAAGGGGTGATCGTCTACCATCCCGACAGCCTCAAACTGGGCCGTCCGGCGAGCGACTCGACGGGACTGGCGGCATTCCGGAAGGTCGCAGCCACCGGACAGAGCGTCACCGTTCATGCGATCTCGGACTATCTCAACATCGACGAGGAGCGCATCTACTACCCCATTCAGCTGGGCGGACGCCGCTGGGTGGCGGGCATCGGCATCCCGCGGCTGGTCATCGAGCAGGAGATCGACGATTTTCACTTCTACACGGTTTTCGCCGCCGTGATCTCGGTGCTGTTCTTCGCCGTGCTGCTCGTCCTGGCACAACGCCGCTGGCGCCGCGAATACGATCTGCGCCGCCATTCGGAACGGGAGTCGGCACAGCTCCACCTGCAACAGCTGCTGGAGCAGATCGACCCCCACTTCCTGTTCAACTCGCTCAATATCCTCGACTGTCTGGTCTGCGAGCAGCGCACGGAGCAGGCCAGCGTCTACATCCATAAACTGGCGGGCATTTACCGTTACATGCTCCAGAACGAGGAGGAGACACTCGTGCGCCTGCGCGAGGAGATGGCCTTTGTGGGGATGTACGTCGACCTGTTACAGGTGCGTTTCCCCGAAGGGTTCCGCGTGGAGACCGACATTTCGGATGAGGCCATGAACCGCCATGTCCTGCCCTGCTCGGTGCAGTTGCTGATCGAAAACGCCATCAAGCATAACTCGGTGGGGGCCGACCGGCCGCTGGTGATCCGCATCGTCGCCGTGGCCGAGGCCGTGACGGTGTCGAACAACCTTCAGCTGAAGGTATCCGGCAACCCCTCGACCCGTGTGGGGCTGAACTACATCCGCCAGCAGTACCTCGACCTGTCGGGCATCCCGATCGGGATACGCCGTACCGATACCGAATATTGTGTCACCTTACCGTTGCTGTAATATGAACGTACTGATCGTAGAAGACGAAATGATGGCCCAGGCAAACCTGGCGCGAGCGCTGACCCAGCATTTTCCCGACGTACGGATCGTCGGGACGACCGGCTCGGTCAGGGAAACGGTGCTCTGGCTGCGCACGCCGGGGAACAGTGCCGATGTGATTTTCATGGACGTGGAACTCTCCGACGGGGATTGCTTCGAGATATTCCGCCAGGCGGACGTAACGGCGCGGGTCATCATGACCACCGCATATGACAATTACGCCGTGCGGGCGTTCGAGGTCAACAGCATCGACTACCTGCTCAAACCGATCGACCTCGCGGCGCTGCGGCGTGCCGTGGAACGTTGCCGTGTGCGGAGCGGGGGCATCGACCCCGACGTATTGCTGAACGCAATCCGCAGCCCGCGCGAATACAAACAGCGCTATGTCGTGCGTTTCAACGACCGGATCGTCCCGGTGCAGACCACCGACATCGCCTATTTCTACTCGGAAGAGAAAAACACCTACCTTGTCACGAACGACAACAACCGCTACATCATGGATCAGTCGCTCGACGTCCTTTCGGACGAACTGGATCCCGGGCGGTTTTTCCGCATATCGCGCAGCTGCATCATCGCCATGCCGGCGATCGTCAGCATCGTGAAATACCTGGGCAACCGGCTGAAGATCACGGCACGTCCGCGTCCGGAGTTCGAGATGGTGGTGAGCCGGTCGCGGGTCGACGACTTCCTGAAGTGGCTGGAGGGGAATGGCTGAGCCTTGGTCGCGACGGGCAGGTCTTCGGCCCCCCCCCTCCGTTTCCGGGTTTTGTCCTCCGGCCTTCCGGGTTACCGTTCCTGCGGCGGGCGGGGGCTCCGGTTCCGGCGGGAGAGGGGAGTTCCGCAGAGGAGTTCCTCTGGAATTTTCCGCCGAGGACTGAAAGTTCACTTTGAAGGATCATGCTGCGGGCGTTCCTCCGGAGGCGTCCTTCGAGGGCTTCGGTTGAGAGATCCCAGGAAGGGATTCCCGTGGAAGGTTTCCGCAGGGGCACCCGGGAGGATGGCGCGGCGGCATGATAAAAGGGGCGCTCCGGAAATTCCGGGGCGCCCCTTATTTTTGCGGCCGGGGTCGGCGCTGCCGCAGTCTGCCCGTCAGCGGCGCCCGCTGCAGGCGATCATGTCGTGCAGCGACTCGTTGAAAGTCTCCTTGTGCAGCAGTTCCTCGAGCGGGAGGTGCATTCGGTAACGCCAGTAGTATCGGGCGACGGCCGGGACGTTGATGCGTTCCTTGGCCGGGTCGGGGTAGCGCAGTTCCCCGTCGGTCGAGAACCAGTCCTGCAACGGCAGGATGGTGAGCATCGCCGGGGAATTGAGGTGCATGTCGAGGATGCGCCGGCATATCCACGGCTCGCAGAAATAGGGAACGTCGCCCCCGATGCCGAGTGCTTCGTGGTAGAAGCGCGCCGTGAGTTCGCGGTCTTCCTCCCACCATGCCCGCAGCGGGTTCATGTCGTGCGTCGAAGTGGTGCAGACCGAGAAATAGGGGTAGTGCGCCGGGTCGGCGAAGAGTTCCCCCGGCGTCTTGGGCATGCGCTGGATTTCGAGCGAGAGGATTTGCAGTTCGTGCATCGTCTCGGGGACGCTGTCGGGAATCATGCCCAGGTCTTCGCCGCAGGTCAGCATCTCGGTCGCCGAGAGGAGCACCGGGAGCTTGCGCAGGGCGGATTCCTGCCAGAAACGGTTGTGCCGGTGGTAGAAGAAGTCGGTATAGAGCCGGTCGAAAGCTGCACGGCGCTCTCCGTCGAGCCGGCGGTAGGCGTGCGTCGAGTGGGGGGCGATGCGGGGGTGGAAATAGCCCTTGCGGCGCGGGTCTTCGATGAAGAGCACGTCGTCGAGCAATGCCATGAGCCCTTCCCGCAGCCGGGTCTGGCGTTCGTCGTCGCCCGGGAAGCGGGCTGCGACCTTGCGCTGGGTGGCATAGGCGGGCAGTAACCGCCCCTCCTTCATGCAGGTGGCGCGGACTTCGCCGGCCAGGTCGCCGAACAGTTCCCCGAGCATGTGTTCGTCGGGCGCCGGGGTGGTGTAGCGTCCGTCCTGCGTGTCGAAGCCCATGCCGCGCAGTTCATCTGCGGAATAGGGCAGGGCGGGGTTGAAATAGCCCAGCAACCCGTGTACGGCATGCGTGGGAATCTCCCAGATGCGGAAGAACCCGAGGATGTGGTCGATGCGGAAGGCGTCGAAGTATTCGGCCATCTTGGCCATGCGTGCCCGCCACCAGGCGTAGCCGTCGCGTGCCATGCGTGCCCAGTTGTAAGTCGGGAATCCCCAGTTCTGCCCGACGGCCGAGAATGCGTCGGGCGGAGCCCCGGCCTGCGAGTCCATGTGGAACAGGTGCGGGTAGAGCCATGCGTCGACGCTCGTGCGGCTGATGCCGATGGGCAGGTCGCCCTTGAGGACGATGCCGTGGTCGCGGGCGTAGGCGCAGACCTCGGACAACTGCGTATGCAGGTGGTATTGGACATAGCAGTGGAATGCGATGTCGCGGCTGTGGCTGCGGCAGTAGGCGTCGACGGTTTTGCGGTCATAGCGGGCGAAGCCGCCCCAGCGGGTGAAGTCGGGCGTGCCCGTTTCGTCGCGCAGCGTGCAGAAGGCGGCATAGGGGATGAGCCAGTGTCTATTGGCGGCGATGAAGTCCTTGTAGTCGCGGCGTGCCGCAGTGCGGGTTCCGTGGCGTTCGAACGCCCGGCGGAGCAGCCGCAGTTTGTGCCGGTTGACCCGTTCGTAGTCTATTTCGGGGAGTGCGTTCAGTTCGTTGCGCAGGGTGCGGTACTCGTCGTCCTCCACGACGCCCGCGGCCGGCAGCCGGATGAACTGCGGGTGCAGGGCGAAGGTCGAATTGGCGTTGTAGGGGTAGGAGTCTTCCCATGTACCGGTCATGGTGGTATCGTTGATCGGCAGTACCTGGATGACGCACTGCCCGGTGGCGGCCGCCCAGTCGATGAGCCGTTTCAGGTCGTAGAACTCACCGACGCCGAAATCCTCTTCCGTACGGAGCGAGAAGACCGGGATCGCCGTCCCGGCGCCCTGCCATCTGCGTTCGGGGAACCGCGGGTACGCCGCGGCGTCGAGGGCGTGTTCGCCGGCGCCGGGCAGTTCGCCCCAGGTGCGGTTGGCACCCTCCTCCCACAGGATGGGGGTGAGGGTCTTGCGGTCGGCGATCAGGAATTTGTATTCGAACCGGTGTGCGGTATGTAGCGTGAGTTCCCATTCCGGGAAGCGGCTGTCGTCCATCGGGACGATTCGTTTCCAGTCGCCCAGTTCACGGCCGCTGCCGGCGACGGCGAGCGTTTCGTCCGGCCGCAGGGTGGGCAGGATGACGCGCAGGGTGATGTTGCCGGCTGCTTTCTTCGGATTACCGGTTTTCCCGCGGCCGAAGATGCCCCGGGTGAATGCCGAGGAGTAGAACGGCGTGTCGGAGGGCATCTCCTGCCAGCGGTCGCGAATGCGCAGCGTACGCACCCCCTCCCGGGACGGGATCCGCAGCGTGTGCGGCCGCCATTCGCTGCGGATGCACACGCCCTCGCGCTCGACTTCGTAACGGTATTCTGCCGGCTGCGCCGCAGGGGCGTACCGCTCTACGGCGCAGGTCCAGACGCCGCCGTCGGCGTATTGCAGGGCGATGCGCCGCTTGCCGAGGCGGAGTACGAGCTGTTCGCCCCAGCGGGTACGGTATTCGATGCTGATCAGGAGTGTCATTCGTATATTCACTTTAATGATTATAACTTTGAGGAAATAAAGACATCAGAGCATGGAATAAGTCCGAAATTTCATTGGTCTACGAGACCGGGGACAATGTTCCGGCCCCATGCTGCCGTTTCCTGTTACAATCCAAATAAATCTGGATCAAAGTTTTCGGTTAAATTTGTTTTTATTTCATTTGCAATACATTGCGATTCTTGATGAGTTTCCCGGCCAAAGGTCAAGGCACAGCGTGTCTCCGCCGGCCTTCGATCGAGTCGGTGCGGAGTCACGATGTGCTTTGACCTTTGGCTCTTGCGAAAGCCGTGATTTCAGAACCCGTAAAAATCCTTCGGTAGACAGACTTTCCACAGCGGTCAGTATTCTGCCGCATGTTCCTGTATTAGTTTACAAAGGCCAGAGGAGCATTTTACATTAAGCGGACTCCAAAGCCGCACGCAATATGTAGTATTCTCTCTGGGAAAATCCGTTTACCGGAAGGGGTTGCTTATGACACGACACTATTGACATATTCGGTCTGGTGTTTCAACACGAAGTATAGTCTATTTACCAGTTTGCGGGCGACCTTTACGATGGCCTTGCTCTTGGGCATCCGCTTGCATTGTTCTGTATAAAACAGATTCATCGCGGGATCTTGGCGTATAGCCACCCATGCAGCCTCTATCAGATTACAGCGCATGACGGCGTGTTTTCGCACGGTAATGTCTCCTGTTCCGTCTTTCTCTCCGCTGCTATGGCACATCGGGATCATCCCGATATAGGCGGCCAGTTGTTCGGCATTGCGGAAACGGGTTATGTCGCATATCTCCGACAGAAACGCCATTCCCGTAGTCTGCCCGAACCCCGGAACGCTCATAATCAACCGCTGCGGTTCGCGGAATCGGTCCGCCTTGGCCAAGGCCCGTAAAGCCCGTGTCATCTCCAACTTCTGACGGCGTAGTTCCTCCAGATGCCGGAGCTGAATGTCGAGGGCCTGACGATCGCTCGGAGTGAGTGTCTCAACCTCTTTCAGCCATGCGAAAAAGCGTTTCGATCAGTTGGAGAAAGGTTCGAGGAACTCCTGCGGAATCCCGATGCCTAAACACCGTAACTGGGACTTGATCCGGTTCTTCTGACGGGTCGTGTCTTTGGTGATCGAGTTCTTCAATCTTATCAAGGAACGCATTTCCAACGATACACTGTCCGGCGTATAAATGCCTTTCAGTTCGTTGGCTCTTAAACTCCGCGCCAGCTTGCCGCTGTCCACGGCGTCACTCTTACGCAGCTTTTCGCTGCTCTTGGTCGGTACGTCGGCCGGGTTGACCACGATGTTGTCGATCCCCAATGCCGTCAGGCGTTCGTGTATCCAGAATCCGCAAAAGCCCGCTTCGTACACCGAATGATACTCGGCTCCCGGATAAACTCCTCGTCAGAAATCCGTGCAACGCTTCCGGGGCCGGATTTTGACTGAATTTCTTCAGTACAGAGGTCGCGGACAAGACCGTTACCGACCAACTCTTCAAATGGACGTCGATTCCTACATAAATCTTTTGTCCTTTGAAATAATTTCATTTCTTCGTTCTCTCATGGCTATCGTCGTTTTAGTTAGTAAAGGTCTCGCAACTTTAATCTAACCAAAATCTCGATAGCTTTTTCATCTATCCGCTTTCATCGCAGTCAACTCTGATTGTAAACATAGGGATTACATCAGAATCTGGATAGTTCGTCGTTTGTTTGGAATCGGTTTATACAAAATTACAAAAATAATCTGGTTTTGTCTTTCTGGCAGGGAAAAATCAGAGCCCTTCTCCATGAAATTGCGGACACGATGCGGACACGGAAAAAGAAAAATCCCCTCAGAGTTTCCTCTAACGGGATTTTTTGTGCCCAGGACAGGAATCGAACCTGCACGCCTTGCGGCACACGCACCTGAAACGTGCGCGTCTACCTATTCCGCCACCTGGGCATTTCTGGAATTGCGGTGTGCAAAAGTAATACTTTTTTCTGAAACACCAACTCTTTTTTCAAAAAAAATCTACTTGCTGAAGAACTTGTGCTGAAACAGAAGCAGATAGACGACTGCCACCGAGATGTAGGCATCGGCCAGATTGAAGATCGCGCCGAAGAAATAGTTGTTGCTGTCGACCAGAAACCGCAGCAGGCGGGGTACGCCGTTCCATTGGAACAGCGGGAAATAGAACATGTCGACCACTTTGCCCATCATAAACCCGGCGTAGTGCCCCCCGAATTGAGCCACCGTGTAGGGCGTCGATTCGGAGAAGATCAATCCGTAGAATGCGCTGTCGAGGATGTTGCCCATGGCGCCGGCGAAGATCAGCGCGAGGCCGACGATCACTCCCTTGGGCGTGTCTTGGCGTTTGGTGCAGAGGTGGTGCATCAGCCAGCCGATGAATCCGACCATGACGATCCGGAAGACGCCCAGCAGCAGCTTGCCCCAGTCGAAGCCTCCGCGCGAGGCGATGTGCATGCCGAAGGCCGCGCCGTTGTTCTCGATGAACCGCAGCTGGAACCAGTCGGGGAAGACGACGATCGACTCGTCGAGGTGCATGTGGGTCTTGATCCAGATTTTGAGCGCCTGGTCTGCGATGAGCAGCAGCACGATGAGCAGCGATATTTTCTTGAAATTCATAATCGTAGTGGTATTCGGTTGCAAAAATAGTAAAAAAATCTCCTTTTTTGGAACTCCGGGGCGATTTTACCTCCCGGGTCATGCACTTTGGCGGAAAAATCATATCTTTGGAAAATCGAAAAGTTTGACGATCTATGAAAAAATTGCTACTCCTCTGCGGGCTGTTGGCGGTATTTGCCTGTACGGAAGAGCCTGCGGACTCTGCCGGCGGCAATGGCGGACGGAAGGCCCGGGTGCTGGGTTCCCCGACTTCGCGGCTGGCGTTGCGGGGGAGTCTTTCCGTAAAGCTGTCGCCCGAAACGGCACAGGCGGTTGCCGCTGCGCAGGCGCAGCGGCCCGCGACACGCAGCGGTGTCGCGACCCGTTCGGGTGTCGGCGGCATCGACGCAATCCTGCATGAAATCGACGCCGGGCGTTTCGAACGTGTCGTCGCATACAATCCCGAGTGGGAGGACGTTTACGAGGAGACGGGCATCAACCGCTGGTATACGATCGCGTTCGACGACGAAATTCAACTCTCCGAGGTCGGCGAACGGCTGGCGGCGTTGCCCGGCGTTGCGGTCGTGGAGTACGGGATTGATCCCCGCTATATCCGTCCGATGAGCGAAGGCCCTGCCGTTCCGGCTTCCGAGGGCATGTTTTCCCGTGTGGGCGAGACCCGCGCCGCGAAGGCGATGAACGATCCGATGCTGCCTTTTCAGTGGAATTACGACAACCCGGGCGGAGGCCTCTTTCCGGATGTCGCCGTCAAGCCGGAGGCGGGGGCCGACATCGACCTGCTGGATGCCTGGCAGCTCTGCACGGGCAGCGAGGAGGTTATCGTCGCGGTGATCGACGAACCCGTGCAGATCACCCATCCCGACCTGCGGGCGAACATCTGGTCGAATCCGAAGAATTCGCAGGAACACGGCTATAATTTCTGGGACGACACCCCCGAACTCGACTGGAAGTCGGTCGGCGGGGATGACCGCAATCCGGAATACGCGGACCACGGAACGCATGTCGCAGGCGTCATCGCCGCCGTGAACAACAACGGCCGGGGCGTTTGCGGCATCGCCGGCGGGCGGAGCAACAGCGGCGGCGTGCGGATCATGTCGTGCCAGATCATGGGCAACAGCACGACCGGCGGCAAGGGAAACCCGACGGTCAAGGCCTTCGAATATGCCTGGACCAACGGTGCGATCATCGCCCAGAACAGTTGGGGATACAATCTCGAAACGGCGGACGGCACGAAGATCACCCCCGAGGAGTTTGAGCGGGAGTGGAAGAGCAATTATGGCATCATGCGCGACGCCATCGACACCTTTGTCCGCGGGGCGGGGACCCGGAACCCGAACTCCCCGTTGCAGGGCGGGCTTGTGATTTTCGCCGCCGGCAACGAGGGCGACGTTTACGGCGACGTCCGGATCTATCCGGCCGCCTACGATCCGGTGATCGCCGTCGGGGCGATGGACTGGAGTTTCCGCCCGGCCTATTATACCGACTACGGACCGTGGGTCGACATCGCGGCCCCGGGAGGCGACCGCTATTCCGGAAAGACGACGCGGACCGCTTCCGACGGGAGGACGGTCTTTTATAGCAATGCGCAGATTTTGAGCACGATCCTCTGCGACGATGCGATCGCTTATCAGGACGGACGCAAGGATGGCGGGATGTACGGCTACGGTTTTATGCAGGGGACTTCGATGGCGTGCCCGCACGTTTCGGGCGTTGCGGCCCTGGGGCTTGCTTACGCGGCGCAGAACGGAAAGAAATATACGCCGGCCGAATTCAAGGCCCTGCTATTGAGTTCCGTTTACGGCATCGACGACTGCTTCGCCGGCTCGAAGGACGGGGAGCTGGGTCCTATTGCCGATATGGCCGTCTATAAGAATAAAATGGGCGGAGGCTGTATCGACGCCCTGAAACTGCTGTTTGCCGTCAAGGGGACTCCCGCCGTCTATGTGAGGACCGGAGAGCCGGTGACCGTGGACTTCGCGCGTTATTTCGGGGGCGACCGGAGCCGGGTTGCGCTGACTGCCGCGTCGTTCGTATCGCCGGGCAACCTGGGGCTGTCCTCTTCGAAGGCGGTGTTCGACGGTACGAAGATCACTTTCGACTGTCCCGAACCGGGAACTTCCATGCTTCGGATAAGCGCGGTGTCGGGCGATACGGAGTTCGTGCGCGAATTCGCCGTCGTTTCCCGTGCCGGACTGGCCGCCAACGGCGGATGGCTTTGACCGGCTTTCCTCCCCGGTATGTCCTGCGGCGGTTCCGTGCGGAGCCGCCGTTTTTCTGCCTCTATTAATATATATAGGTAGTATCGGCTTTATCGGGTAAAATTGAAGATTTTTCAAAAAAAGATGCGCAAATATTTGCAGGTTCGGAAAAAGTCGCTACCTTTGCATCCGCGTTTGAGAAATACCGGTTCTTACAAATAAGTCGAGGGTTTACAATAAAGGAGCTTGAGATGGTTTTGTGTGCTGAATTTCAATAAGATGCAAAGTTCTTGAAAAAGTTTTTGGAGATTTGAAAAAGATTACTTATCTTTGCAGTCCCTTTCGCAAATGTCTCGCAAGAGGCCGCGAAAAAAAATCTTTAAAAAAGATTTGGTGGATTCAAAAATAACACTTATCTTTGCAATCCCTTTCGCAACCAAAATGCGAAGCTTTTTTAAACTGGTTCTTTGAATTACTGGTTATATTTTGAGAGAAAAATTGTAGTATTTATCTGTCAATTTCCTTTTAAAGGATAAACGAATAGTCAGGACTCTAACAATACATTATTTTTTTTACAATGGAGAGTTTGATCCTGGCTCAGGATGAACGCTAGCGGCAGGCCTAACACATGCAAGTCGAGGGGCAGCACGGTGTAGCAATACACTGGTGGCGACCGGCGCACGGGTGCGTAACGCGTATGCAACCTACCCATAACAGGGGGATAACACTGAGAAATTGGTACTAATACCCCATAACATCAGGACCGGCATCGGTTCTGGTTGAAAACTCCGGTGGTTATGGATGGGCATGCGTTGTATTAGCTGGTTGGTGAGGTAACGGCTCACCAAGGCAACGATACATAGGGGGACTGAGAGGTTAACCCCCCACATTGGTACTGAGACACGGACCAAACTCCTACGGGAGGCAGCAGTGAGG
>OGMK01001214.1_pt1 | contig 13675 bp, 8 predicted proteins | sample 1573151 | NCBI WGS metagenome assembly OGMK01 (sample SAMEA2581887, study PRJEB24529) | metagenome | biome: Human gut stool | place: China | collected 2011
TATCAATCGAAGCATCCAGATGAAGCTCCATTGTTACAAGCATCTTTTTCACTGCTTTCATAGGTGCAAGCACCGCCTTTGTAATGGGATGTTTCTGCTCTTTCTGTGAATAATCCACCTCCGGCTTGTCAGCAAAAGTACGAAATGCATTGGCTGCTGCCTGCCCGGCTTCTCGAAATCCTTTTGCAAGAAGTGCCGTCTTTGCTATATCCTTATCCGTGGTCTTGATTGCACCTCTTACATTTTTCCGGATATCAAGAAGCCTTTTCTTAATTCCTAAGAACTCCGACAGCCTGTATAATGCAGCTCTTCCCTTTGCCTTTGCTTCATCAACTATGCTCTTTGCTGTAGATTTGACCTGTGCTTTCACTTCCAATACCTGCGACTTTATCTGCTCACATCTGGCATTAAGTTGCTCCTGTGCTTCCGACAATGCCTTTTTAGCATTATTGACAAGTGTATCTTCCTGCATTTCTTTGATCTGATTCTGCATATTGGTGAGTTCTTCCGTCATGGAATCAATCTTTTTCTCCAGTCCATCCACATAGCTGCATATCTCAAATACATCATTTGCCTGCTCTTTCATGGCATTTTTCTTTAATAAGTCGAGAAGTTCTCTTATGACCTCCTCATTGGTAAGTGTTTTTCCTGCTTCCATATCCATTCTGTTTCCTCCATTCTGTATAGGGGGCAGCCTTGGCCGCCCCTGTACTCTGACTACTGATTATCGAAAGGGTGTTGCCTCTTTGTCTTTTTCTTTATCGGGATTGCCATGATGTTTCTCGGCACTCTCCCTCGCCTTTTCGTTGCTCTTATCCTTTGCCTTCTCATATTCTGAAATAATCTCATTATAGAGTCTTTCCCTGAAATCCTTTGTAACCGGATAGCAGACATCCTGGTAGATTGGCTTGCCCTGCTCATCCACCTGCTTTGTCTTATATGAGGGCATTGATACAAAGATTTTCTCTTTACCCTGCACGATATTGATGTTATTTACGATGAAACTGTTTTCAAAGTAAATACGTGCAAGTCCTTTGATGTTACTGCCTTCCCTCTCATAAGGTGTCACAGTTACGGAAAACTCAGGCATTTCCTGTGTTCTATCCTGCTTTTGTGTCTCCTCTTTCTCCGGTTCCTTGATTCTTGCATAAGCATCAAGGATATTGGTATAGAGTTCCTCTCGAAACTCTGCTGTGATAGGATTGCACACATCCTTATAGATCACACCGTTGCTTTCATCACGCTCATTGGAGCGGTATCTTGGCATTGATACGAAAAGCTCTCCCTTATCCTTATTCTCAAGGATTGCAATATTGGTGATCTTAAATGAATCACCAAATACTACTGTTGCAAATCCTTTGATGTTGCTGCCCTCTTTTGCTCTTACTTCGTTTACTTTAATTGAATACTTCATATGCTATTCCTCGCTTTCTTTTTGTTCTTTGTTTTGCTTTGGTATGATAAGCTCACACCAAAGCTGTTCTATCTGTTCACAAGACAATCTGCCATTAAGCCAGTTGCCAAGTGTAACGACCATTCCGTCCTGCTCGTAATAGAGCCACTCCTGTGTTTCGATGTTTCCCTCATACACGATAGTAACATCAAAATCAGGCATAAATAATCCTTCCTCCTCATCCCATGCACAGGCTATTCCCTGTCTGAGTGTCAGATTCAGGCTTTCGACATATACAGACCAGCCGCTTACGGCTATCTGAAAGTCATCATCAATCTCTGCAATATCATCCTCGATGTCGATTAGTTCTTCCATTTCCGATATTGCCTCTTCTATATCACCAAGTCGGTATCTCTTATTCATCCATCACCGCCTCCTTATAAATACACCTGACCACAAAACGCATGGTTCCTTTCTGGGAACAGGTAAAAAGAGTTAATTCTTTTTCATCGCTCTGTGTCTTGATGCTGTTATCATACGGATTTACTACCTCTGTCCCTGTTACCTCATAGATATGCTTCAGCCCATTTTTGTCGGTTATCATCACTTCATCACCTATGGATATCTGACTTAGTGGTGTAAAAAATGTGCCATATCTGCTGCCGTTATGACCGCACAATACGCAGTTGCCACTCTCACCGATTCCTGCTGTTTCTTCTATATGACCGATCCCGGCATTAAGTACTTTACTTGTGGTTCCTTCCATTACCGGATACCTGATATCTAAGCCCGGTATCTCAATGATGCCGATAACACCGCCTTCTTTAAGAATGGCTTCATCCTCTTTACTAATGGAGGTTTGCTCTTCCTCCACATCTGTTTCTTCATCACTGTCATCCTCCAATGTCTGCTCAAATTCACTTATTAGCTGTTCTGTCTGTTTTTCTCCGGTTGCCCGCCAGAAAAAAGGGACTGCCATAATGGCAATCCCTGCTGTAATCAGTAGTCCTGCGACCACTTTTCTTATACTCATCTTACTCACTCTCCTATCGTGTTCTGCCCTCTCTGTCCGCTGGATAAGCACCTTTATCCTCTGCTACAATTGCTGCAGATTCCATTCTGTCATCAGCTTCTCTTTCTTCCTCCGGTCCGCTCAGGTCTGCATCCACAGCCTTTGCGTTCTCAAGGTCAAGCTGGGCATTCAGTTCACACTGCCTTGCCAGCTTTTCTTCCAGTTCCTTGCTGTACGCAAATGGCTTGTCATACTCAGTCTTTGATGCTTCAAGGTCATTCTGGTACTGCTCAATCTTCTTTTCCAGGAAATCAATGTTCTCATGGAGTCCATTGAACAGGTTTTCAAGCTTCACCATACTGCCGACCGGACTGGTGGAAAGCTCTGCTTTATACTCTGTCTTTCCACGAAGCACCATATAATTGATGTCAAGGAAGTTCTTTTCCACAAGCAGCTCAAATCCATGGAATTTACCGATTGCCGTTGTCTCTCCGGTCTTACACTTGCTTATTACTTCAAGCATCATGGTTCCACCATCCACACGCTCTGTGTAGGTTGCTTTGCCTATGGTAATGGCAAATTCCGGATTATCAATCAGCTCCTTATCCCTTGCCTTTACATCCTCACGGACATTGGCAAGCTTTTCTGTTGCTGTCTTAATGAGCTTCGGGTACTTAATCATAAAGTTGTCCTGAAGTCCATATCTCTGATTGTCATAGGATGCCTTTAAGAGCTTTAATCTCTGGACATCATTGTCAATCTCCATCTTTTCCTTGATTAAAGGATTGCCTGTAGCAACCGCCTTAATCTCTGCATAGGAAAGTGTTGCCTCGTCGATATCCTCGCAGCTTCGGCTTACTGCCTTGCTTGTCATGACCTGACTGATGAAACGCTGCTTATTTTCAACGAGCGACCAGTTGTATGCATCAAAGGTTCCTTTTGTGACATATCTGTAGATTGCCACCTCTTCATTTTCGTTGCCCTGCCTGATGCCTCGTCCTTCCCTCTGTTCAATGGAGCTTGGCTTCCAAGGACAGTCCACATGATGCATTGCAACCAGATGTGTCTGAACATTAACGCCAGTACCACATTTATCTGTAGAACCTATAAGCACTTTCTTCTTACCTGTTCTCATTTCCTTAAATAGTGCATCCCTCTGTGCGTCGGTCTTTGCATCATGGATAAATGCTATCTCCTCTGCCGGAATACCATACTGGATAAGTGTTTCCTTCAGATAATCGTAGATGGTAAAGTCCTTATCCGGTCCCGGTGTGCCGATATCCGAAAAAATAAGCTGGCAGCCTATATGACCGTTGGCATTTCCTTTCTCGTATTCTTTCCATACATTCTCCGCTACCTTATTGAGCTTTCCATCCGGATTGTTTGGTGCATCTTTATCAATCAGTCTGGCATCCGTTCCAAGAAGTCTTGCCTCATGGGTAATCTTTAGGAAGTTGTCCACACTTGGATCAACTCCACCACCTCTGATACGCTCTGCCCTCACAACAAAGTCTTCCATAACCTGCTTTACATACCAGTCAGGCTCTGACTCCACTATGATAGGCTTGCCACCACGAAGTGCCGGCACATCAAGGTCAAGCATGTCTGCGGTCTGCACATCTGCTACCTCACGAAAGATATTCATAAGCTCCGGCAGATTCGTAAACTTATTGAATCTGCTTTTAAAACGGAAACCGCTTCCCTCTACAGTAAGCTCCAGTGCTGTTGTCACTTCACCAAAGTTCGCTGCCCATGAATCAAAGTGATAAATCCCCATCTCTTCAAGTGCCGCTTTCTGCAAGTAAAGCTGCATGACATACATCTCACACATGGTATTGGATATTGGTGTACCTGTTGCAAATACAATGCCTCTGCCATCATTTATCTCTGATAGATACTGGCATTTAAGCTGCATATCCGTTGACTTCTTCGCTCCACTGCTGCTGATACCTGACACATTATTCATCTTGGAAAATATGGCGAGATTCTTAAAATTATGTGCTTCGTCCACCATAATGGAATCCACACCAAGCTCCTCAAAGGTAATCAGGTCATCCTTTCTGCTCTCATCAGATAAAGATTTCAGCTGTTCCTCAAGCTTTTTCTTCTGGCTTTCCATCTGCTTGACTGTCCAGCGTTCTCCGTTACGCTCTTTCATTTCATCAATCGCATAAGTGATTTCCTCTATCTGCTCATTAAGCATACGCTCCTTTCTCTCTGCTGAGATTGGAATTTTCTCAAACTGCGAGTGTGACATGATAATGCAGTCATAGTCACCTGTCGCAATCCTTGATACGAACTGCTTTCTGCGGCTTTTTTCAAAATCACGCTCTGTGGCAACCAGGATATTTGCTGACGGATAAAGCCTTAAAAACTCTGATGCAGTCTGCCCGATAAGCGGCTTTGGAACAACCATGATTGTCTTATTGGCAAGTCCGAGTCGCTTCTGCTCCATGCAGGCAGCCATCATCTCAAAGGACTTTCCGGCACCGACACAGTGTGCAAGCAGTGTGTTTCCTCCGAGAAGGATTCTTGCCACCGCATTCTTCTGATGAGGCTTTAGCACAATCGCCGGGTTCATTCCCGGAAACTGTAAGTGGCTTCCGTCATACTCACGCAGACGGATGTTATTAAATGTCTCGTTGTAATACTCCACATACTTCTGTCTTCGCTCCGGCTCTGCAAACAGCCATTCCTTGAACTTCTCCTTGATCATGTTCTGTTTTTCCCTTGCAAGCATTGTCTCATTCTTATTGACTTCGTAATGATATTTGCCATCACCGTCATCAATCCTGTCCCTTACTGTTACAGTTTTAAGATTCAGCGTATCCTCAAAAATAGAATAAGCATCCATGCGGCTTGTACCATAGGTCTTAGTAGCTGCCACTGAATGCTTATCCATGCTCTTATTCTCGATGAACCATTCCATGCTCATCTTATTTAAGTGTACCTGAATACCTGTATTGTAAAACTGGCTTCTGACTGCCCTTGCACGCCTTGGTGTATTGAGAAGTTCATAGATAAACTGCTCATAATCAAGCGGCTCAATCCATGTCGTACCAATCTTTACATCAATATCAGAGGCTTCAATCCATTCCGGCTGCACCTTTTCAAGTGCTGCCACATTGCCTGCAAATCTTTCTGCCTGCAGATTGTCTGTATCCGCTGCCATAGCTTTTGCTACACGAAGCTTGTCTCTCACATTTCCGGAAAGATACTCGTCTGCTGTCTCCCAGCCGATATCCGGATTATTCTCGTTGTATCGGTCAGGATTTAGGAAAATCAATCCATCCAGCTCTTCTACAAGAACTGCCCTTCTAAGCTCTGCCAAAGCATCATCACTTAGCGTTATCTCATCCGCTACCTGTCCTGTTTTTTCCGCAAGTTCATCCTTTGCATTTGTAATATCCGGCTCATAGATAGAAAGCATATAGGCAAGATTTACATATCCAAATTCATTGACGGATACATTTAATGCTTCCACAGCAGTCTCAACCCTGTCTATGACAGTCTTTGCCTTAATCGTCTGCTTATAAAACATATCCGCTTTTTTCACCTCCCCGTCTTCATTTACTTCCTCAAGACTGCAAAGAAGTGGGTAATCGCTGTCATCCCTGAATGCAATCCTGTTCGCTTTGGAAGTAATCGCTCCGTACTGTTTTACAAATGCATCGTACTTTGTATTAAGAAGATGCTGCTTATCTGCCAGCTCTTCCTCGCTGCAGCCATCCATCTGGATATCAATCAGCTCTCTTGTTATCTGTCTGATTTCATCAAGACTTCGGATTCGCTCCTCAGCAGTCTGTGATACTTCTTTTCTTACCATCTCGGAATTTTCCCTGTAATAGAGCTTTCCTTCATAAAATGTGTAAGTGTAGTTTCTCACATCCGGATCAGCCGGGATAACTTCCTCCGTCTGCTCCGCCTCATCTGCCACTCTCTCAAAATCTGTCATCAGTGCTTTGATATTACCGATAGCTTTGTTTAATGCTTCATACATGTTGAAGTTCTCATCATTATTCACACAGACTGTATATCTGCTGTCCTGTCCGTAAATCCTTGTATCATATTCCATAGATCCAAGCATCATCTCCGGATGCTCTGCAAAGTATGAATTGACAGCAATGCCATTCTCAGTTACACCAAGGTGTACCCAGTCAGGCTCAATATCAATCTTTCTCTCCCTCTTCTGCAAAAACAGGATATCTGCTGTCCCTTCGGTTCCTGCATTATCTTTAAATGCAGTATTCGGAAGTCTGACTGCTCCCACAAGCTCTGCCCTTTCAGCCAGATACTTTCGGATAGTAGGGTTTGCCTTATCAAGTGTTCCCTTTGTGGTGATTACAGCAACCATGCCTCCCGGTCTTACCTGGTCAAGTGCTTTTGCAAGGAAATAATCGTGGATACGGAAGTTATACTTGTTGTACTTTGGATCAAATACCTTGTAATCTCCAAATGGCACATTCCCGACAACCACATCAAAGAAGTTGTCCGGATATGTGGTATTCTCAAATCCTGTGATACTGATATTGGCATTCTGATAAAGCTGCTTTGCAATTCTTCCTGAAATGCTGTCAAGCTCCACCCCATACAGCTTGCTTCTCTGCATTGGTGTCGGCATACTTCCAAAGAAGTTACCGATACCCATAGATGGCTCTAATACATTGCCGCCTCTGAAACCAAACTGGACAAGTGCCGAGTTCATGCACATGGCAATCTCCGGTGAAGTGTAAAAGGCATTGTTTACTGTTGCCCTAGCTGCAGCATACTCTTCATCCGATAACATCTCTTTGAGTTCTTTGTACTCTTTGCTCCAGCTTTCATTATTCTCGTCAAATGCCTGTGACAGTCCGCCCCATCCGACAAACTTCGACAGAACTTTCTGCTCCTCCGGTGTGGCAAGCCTGTTTTCTGATTCAATCTGCTTTAAAGTCCGGATTGCATCCATATTCCACTGGTATCTGGTCTTGGCACCGCCTTTTTCCAACTCCCAGAGATTGTAATGGAAGTTGTGCTTTTTCTGATTGTCAGCAACTGCCAGTTCTGTTTCATCCTGTAACTGAGATTCTTCGGTTGATTCTCTTTGACTGTCATCTCGATGCAAATCATCAGATACATCAACTGACGCTGGTTCGACATTATCTGACACAATACGACCATTCTCGTCAATCTTGGTATTCCAGCCATTTGCAATCGCTCTTTCCCTGGTTTCAAGACGATTGGCTCTTACACTATCCTCGATATCAAAGAATCTCTTATAGACCGGATTCATCTTATCCCTGTCAGCCTTCTGCTTTGTCTCCTGATAATACTTCTTCTGGTCTTCTCCGCAGTAAAATGGCTGTTTTACCATATAGGATAAAATCTCGTATAACTCACGCCAGTCGATAGCACCTTCCTTACGCACACCATTCCTGTTCTTATAGCTGATCTTCACATATCCGCTTCTGATTGAGTACTCCACAAGACCATACTTATTGTTGGAATATGCCTTTCTTTCTGCATTATCTGTCCCCAATGCGATATCCCTGATAAGGTCAAGTTTATTTGGCATAAATGCAAAATCAGACTGCACCACATCCATAAGGAATGCCCTAAACGGAGTGTAGCAGCTGCAATCTGTCACCAGAATCTCTGCTGCTTCACGCAGGTCTTCATCAAGCTCCTCAATACGCTTGGCATAATCAATTGGTGTAATATACTGAAGCTCTGACGGATCTTTTTCTGATGTTTCAGCTTCTATCTCTGCACCATATTCTGCCTGTGTTATCATCCGGTCTTCATCGGCAGCTTCCTGTGGTGTCATGCCTTTTGCACTTACATAATCTCTGTTAGAAGCATAGCTCTCCGGCTCATCAGGGATTGCATAATCATCAATCTCTGATTCTGCCTCTTCCGGTTCCACTTCCCGATATTCGGCATCAATAACCTCATCATCCTCACGGAGTCCGTCCATCGCAAGCTCATCAATACGAGGTGTCTCAGGCTGGTATTCCCCTGTAAGAATAAGGACACCAAGCTCTTTTTCGATATCTTTCCACGAAACATATCCTTCAACCTCTCCATCCTCATCTCGCCACTGAAAACGCAATCCATTCCCATGAAATGTGTCATATCCGTGCAGTCCCAGTCCGTCAACCGGCCAGCCTGCACCTCCCTGACCATATTCTGCTTTGATACGCTTTGCTCTGGTTCCTGCATCAATCTCTGTTTCAAAAATCTTGCATACCCTGCCCTTACCACCGATAAAACCTGTACCTCTCATAAGCACCTGTTTGATATACTCACCTGGTACTGTGGCTGACTTCTTTGGATTCAGATAATTGTATTTACCTGCTAATGCAGCTTTTCTGTCCTGCTCGAACTGACGCATAAACTGATTATTGTTTTCATCCTCAGTATGAATGGTGCCAATGCTTGCCTGCCCGTTCTGGTCGAAAAAAAAGGAAGCCTGTGTATATTCGGCTTCCTTACTAACACCCAATGAATTGATTTCATCAAGTTCCCTATTCAGTTCTGTATCATCAGATTCTAGTGGAATCGCATCACTATCTGATTCAGTACCACTTCCTCTGCCTGCATCTTCGCCTGCTCTCTTATCTTCCACATCTCCATTGTCGATGACGGATCCTGTGGCTTGTGCTTCGCCAGATACTGCATCTCCAGCTGGTCGTACAGCTGGTTCGCTTCCTCCTCTACCGCTGACATCTTCTCGTACATCTTCCCGAATCTCATCAGCGTCTTGTATCTTGCCGGCTCGTTCTCCTTTAGATAGTTCATCGCCATCCTTCCGTATTTGCCCAGCTTCGTGAGATCCTCCGTCTCGTCCGGCATCTCTATCTGCGGATAAAGCAGTCCGTCCACTTCCTTGTAAGTCATTTCTTCTAACATATCCAATTCTCCTTTCGCTCTCGATTGCCTTTAAGTTACGACTAAATTCTCTAAGAACACTACAGGAGACATCGCATACAATGGAACCAAGACGGTAAATAATCTCTTCGTCTTTGATATTTACGATCTGACTAAAATCCTGTTCTTGCACAGATAAGTCAAATCCGCATCTCGTCCCTACAGCATACATGACACTTGCATATACAAGCTGCTCCATGTCCATTTCCTGCTGTAAGCCATTGCGTTTCTTACTTTCTTCCTTTATCACACTACCTGATAGCTGCATAAGCTCGGTCATTCGGTCTCCGAACTCTTCTTTTATTATAAGCCAAACATCTGTTCCTGTAAACTGTTTTAATATATTTTTTAGAGACTCCCTGTCGCTGTTATCGTACTGCTCAATCTGACCTTCTGACACAAGAAAATCCAGATAATCCTTAAGATTTTCTCCCTCAAGGTCCCATGTCAGTTTGACATTTTTCCCTCCGGTATCACTGATATCAAAGATATACCTCATGCGTGGATTCAGTGCCCTTGACGGGAAGATAGCGCAGCCTTTCGCACCACGCTTTACATATCTTCCCACCTTTTTCCAGGTATCATAATCTGCCATGAGTGTGCTTTTTTCCGGAGGTCTCTGAGCTGTTACCATAACGATATTGTCAAATTCATAGCGGTATAACTGACCTGCGACCTTTAACACATCCTTCCAGTTCTTTTCTGATCTTGTGATGTTACCAATCTCAGAATCGTATATCGCTTTGACCTTCATATCAACGCCCATACCTTTGTCCTCCTCTACTTAAACATCTCTGCAAACGATCCCTTAAATAGCTTTAACTCATCCTTATCCAGCTCGATTGCAAATTCATTGTCGATTGCCTGTTTTTCGCATTTTTCCTTTTTCTTTGCAATCTTACGCACCACACGAAGAAGCACATAGCACTCCTTTGACTTTGCAATGCTCTGTTTAAAAGTCAGCCCATCCTCATCGACTGACTTCTGTGTCTGATAGATAATCTCTTTTAACTTATCATTGATACCATCTACTTCCTCAAGGGAAATAATAACGGATGCCTTAGAAGCACCCGATCTGTCCCACTCCTTATGAAGTTCCTTTACTAAAAACTCCATGTTCTTAATTACTGTTGTTGAATCACTTTTCATCTTGCTTTTCCTCCGTTTTCTTTTAATGAAGAAGGGAGCTGACCTTCGCTGATAGGCGCAAAATCAACTCCCTTCATGTCCTCTGCTCCAAGGACTATCTGCTCTGCATAATACATATCCATTGCCTTATTGATGGCATCGTCAAGCGACTCTGCCTTTACTTTCTGTACTCGTGAAAGCACTTCTTTTATCTCAACATTAAATTCCTGTTCCATATGATATCGCCTCCTGTAAAAATCTCATCACCGGCTCTTTTCTTCCTTTACCTGTCTTTCCTTAAAGCCTTCATCGTACTTTCCATCTTCCAGCCTGTCGTAAAAACAGTCCTCTTCAATCGTTCCAAAATCCTCATACATCTGGTGAAGGAAGTCATTCTGCAGCTTCTTTGGTACATCATCATCCTTTGACATATCCTGATAAAAATAGAACTTCTGCTTTAGCTTTGCCCTGTAATCATAGATATCCTCTATCTTTTCCGGTGTGCCATACTCCCTCTTGTATGCCTTGAAATTTGTAGTTGAAAGTGTGGAACCTAGATAAATGCCATGCTCCCACGATACCCCGATTGTGGTATTGTCCTTTGTAGGCTTCTCATCCTTCGGATAACGCTTATACTCTGTCGCACCAAGGGCGATTGTAAGGGAACCTGACTTCATATCCATCACCACAAGATTCCTTGGTGATAATGCTTCAAGCACCATGTAATCATGGTCATTGAAGTTATGAAATGTCTGTCCCCTTTCAAATGAGCGGTTCTCCATTTCATAATGCAGGTTAAAATCATCCACCCAGCCCTTATCGGTCATTCCAATCTCCTTAAGCTTTGCAACACATTCAGAAGAACTGGCTTCTTTATCAAACCGAAATTCTTTGGAATCGTTATAAAACCCCTGAAGAAAATGTCCCAGCTGAATATCATCCAAACAGAATCTCGCAGATAAAGTTACATTTGCTGCCCTGTAATACTCTGCGAAGTTATCTGCTTCACCAAGTGTTCTTCCAAGCTGCAACAAATTGTCTGCAAGCTCTGACATGTCATCAACTGCTATAAAACTCTTATAATCATCCAGAGTCATCAGCATATTTGTCTCTGTTCCCCTGTCGTTTTCTGTTACCAGTATCATATCTTTTAAATCCATTCTTACCTCCAGTCTCAGAGAGGGACTATGCCCTCTCTGCAAATTTCCTGTTATGGTCTTCCTATCACAACAATCTTTCCTGTGCTTGCCACATCCCTGTAGACCACACCAAGACTTTCATTAAGTGCCTCTACCACCTTGCCATTTCCGACATATACTGCCACATGGCTGATGTTCTTATATCTTCCGTTGCTTGTAAAACTGTAGAAGATAAGGTCTCCCGGCTGTAACTCATCAAAGGAGACAGTCTTTCCGGCTTCATCAAGTCCCTGTGCCTCCGCTGCCGCTGTGGTTGCACCGCCATAACTAATATCCACGCCTGCATCTTTCCATGAATAATAGGCTAAGGAACTGCAGTCATAATAGTTACCGCTGTCTCTTAAATCCTGACTATAAGGGAAGCCAACTCTGTGAAGTGCATAAGAGCAGACTGTTTTCTGCCTGCTGTCTGTAATTCCACTAAGGATGGCATTGATTTCATCCTCAGTCATGGAGCTTACTCCCGGACTTCCGCCTCCGCCGCCACTTCCGCTTCCGGCATATCCAAGCTGTCCCATAAACTCCGGACTCATGATCTGCTCAAGCATTTCCACCTGATCAGAATTAAATCCATAGACCGAAATCATATCCCGATAAGATTTCAGCGTGACATTCACATACAGAACCGACTTCGTAACAGTAGTTACATTACCATCTGCATCTGTTTCTTCCACATCTTTCGTTCCTGTACCTGTAGTGTATGAACACATATCATTTACAACTGCCTGCAGCCAGCCTTTTGAAGTATCATTCATGACTGTTGCAGTATCTCCAACACCATGCTTGACCATATAGACTGCCATGATGTCATAGTAATTGCTCGGTTTTTCTTCCATACCTTCATAGTCCACATAGACAAGCTCTCCAAGGTCATATCCGGTATGCTCATTCACTTTCGTGTTTACATCCCGGTTAAACTCCTGCACATAAGCACTCGTTACTGTCTGCACGGTATCTCCTGATTCAAGTGGTGGCAGGAATAAAGCAAATGGAGAATTGTAAAGGATTGCTATCGCCGCAATAACCGGAACAGCAATCGTGGCAACTACAAGAACAAGTAACAACAGCACCAGTCCGACAATCGGTGCCGCTGCCTTTACCCAGGTAATCGCTTTTCGCACAATCAGATCCTTTACCAGCTTTGCCACGCTGTCTGTCTGATTCTCCTGTGCTTTCATCTTATCCAGAAAGAATTTTATCTTCCTGCTCCGGTTGGTCATCTTTTCATCCTTGACCTCTATGGACACACCTGCAGCATATCCGGCTACCATGCCGATTGCAGTTCCTACTCCCGGTGCAACCGCTGTTCCTGCCGCTGTAGCAGCTGCCTTTGTAGCAGTTTTCGTTGCAACCTTGGCAGTAGTCTTGGCTGTTTCTTTTGCCGTCTCTTTAGCTACCGTCTTGGCTGTATCTTTGGCAGCTTTCTTTGCTGTCTTTTTTGCCATCTTCTTTCCTGCCTCTACCTTCTTGATACGCTTCTTTGCCTCGGCTGCCGCCTTTTTCCTGAAAAGTGCTGCACCCTTAGAAGCAGTTCCGGTAACAGGTCGGCTTGATTCATATGCAAGATATGCTGCCTGCGATACCTCCTGCCCACCCTCCACCTGCTCCGTTACTGCCCCAGCTGCAAGTGCTCCTGTTCTTCCTGCAATGTGAAGATTGGTGTTCTTGGTCTTGATGGAAATGTTTGATTCTTTAAGGTTTCGCTTGAATCTTGATAATCCCTTATTCTTCGGCTCTGACTGATGAATGGTGCTCTTGCGATAGGACTTCTTTTTATCATCAGATACCTTTGCACCGATAGTTTTAGGATCTCTCTCTACTGTATAGATGTTGCTGCCTTTAATCTTGGCACCCTTTGGCTCGTGGGCATGAATCTTGGCTTTCTCCTTGGTGTGAATGACCATTGGCTTGTCATCAACCTTTCTAATTTTCAATTTTCTCACCTCCTACTTTGAAAAATAAAATAAGCCGCTAGGGAGCAAAAATTACTCCTTAACGGCTATGTAAAATCATTCAATATTCAATTATTAAAAG
>OGMK01001228.1_pt1 | contig 13566 bp, 10 predicted proteins | sample 1573151 | NCBI WGS metagenome assembly OGMK01 (sample SAMEA2581887, study PRJEB24529) | metagenome | biome: Human gut stool | place: China | collected 2011
TGAGTACAGAAAAATACAATAAAGAGCAAATCAGAAACCGTATGCTGAAATACGCTGCGGCTTTCTGGGGAATAAAAAAGGCGGAAAACTTCGACCCGGTTGTCAAGCTCCTGCTGGAAGCATTGTCCAACGAGATATATATGCTGGGAGAGGATTTTACCGCCATCGAGACAAGGCTGCTGGAAAAGACCGCCCGAATCCTTACCCCGGACATCCTTACCTCACCCTTTCCCGCACACGGCATCGTACACGCCTATCCCATAGAACCGTGTTACCTGATAACCCGGGAATCGGGCATGTATTACGAGAGCGACTCGCTTACCCGGAAGCTATCGACCGGAAGCGTATCGTTTTATCCCGCCTGCGATACCCTGCTGCACAAAGCCGACGTGAAATATATGGTCTGCGACGACCTTCTCTACCGGATAGCCCCTACCTTGGAGAAGACCATGATTGCCCGTGCAGAGACAAGGATGTCTCCGCGTACCGTCTGGTTAGGAATGGCGGTGGATGAATCCATTTCCGACCTTGAAGACTTTTCGTTCTATCTAGATTTTCCCAACCTTACGGAGAGCTATGAATATCTGCTCCTGCTCCCCTGTACGGAATGGTCCGTAGAAGGGAAGACAGTCGTGATGGAAGGGGGAATCCATGAAAAGACAACCATACAGAAAGAACCAACCCGTGCCTTTTTCCAAGACTATGACGTAATGTCCGTCATAGACAAGGAAGTCATGGATATTTACAGCAAACATTTTCTGAAGGTATCGCAGTCCTTTCCACTCGACGGTTCCTGCAGGAAAAACCTTCCGGACACCCTGCGGTCCTGTTTCAAAGAGGCCGTTCTGGAGAAGATGCAGGACAAGCTGGTATGGGTGAAGATACAGTTCCCCGCCCATTTCACAACGGAAGTCCTTGAAGAACTTCATGCCGGCATCAACATCGTGCCTGTAGAGAACAAGACGCTTCACGAACAGACGACCACCCTTGAGGAAACTTTCAGGGTGATACCCTTGCGCACGGGCAGCTACGAATCCCTTCTGTCCGTACACAGCGTGAAGGATTCTGACGGAAAGAACTACCATGAACTCCTCTATTCCGCAAAGGATTCCACGGAAAGCTATGGAACCTACTCCATCCGCAAAGGAGGATGCGAGCGTTTCGACTCCCGTTCCGCCAAGGAGCTGCTCGGCTATCTGTCCGACCTGCTGGATGACGAGACCCATGCCTTCAATGCCGTATCAAGCATCAAGCTACAGGCACTTACCATCCAGATGGAGCAGCTGATGGCGCAAATGAAACAGACAGCGGACAACATGAACGAGTTCAGGGAAACACCTTATTACCTTATGATTGACGAATTGTCCGGCAAGGGGCAGATTACCGTCAAATACTGGACAACCAACTGTGAGGTAGGAAACCGGATACAGGCAGGCGTAAACCTGTCCCCCAATGCCACCACTTACCTGGACCCGAAGACACTGGCTCTGGTCAGTACCACCTACGGCGGGAAACAAGCCCCCCAAAACAGAGAACGGATTGACATCTACAAATACGCCTTCATTTCGCACGGCCGTGTCCTGACACAGAACGACATAGCCAGCTTCTGCAAAAAAGAACTCGGAGAACTGCTGGTGCGGACAGAAATCCGGAACGGGGTGGAAATCAGCCCGATGCCGCACGAAGGACTGATCCGAACCAAAGAAGTCCATCTGATTCTTGGAACGAAACTGGATGAGCCTTCGCAGGAAAAACAGATAAAAGACAACCTGCGTACCAAACTCTCGGCCTGTTCGCCGGACACATTCAACTACCGGATATTCATAGAATACAATAAAGCATAAATACCATACTTATGAACCCAGTTACCCAACATCTCATTTCATCGTACCTGCTGATGCCGCTGCTGACCGTGATTTTCGGAATCGCGGCCTATTTTATCGCACGCAAGAACAAACTGCTCAACAACAAAAAACTGATTGCGTATCTGCTGCTGTGCGGCATAATCCTTGCCCTGCCCGGCCTGTCCGGATTCATGGACTATAACTTCATGCCTTATGCCTACATCCTGCTGGTCATCCTGTACTGGACTGCCGGATATTACAACCGGCTCATCCTTCGCAAAGTGTTCGCGTCAAGCAAGGAAATGCCTTCTTTCGGCATCCAATGCCTGCTGACGGTTACGGTCATGCTTCTGGGAGCCGGACTCTTTTCCGTAGTGTTCAACCTCTGCAACGAACTCCAGTACGGCATCTGGGCCTCCACCTGCCTGCTGCCCTTTGCATTTCCACTCCTGTATTCCCAAACGGTGAACAGCTATTTCGACATACCCATTGAAATTTATAAAGTATGGAAATATTCGGAGGAATATGACTCGGATACCTTGTACATCAACCGTGAACGGAGCATCGTAATGGATGTGGACATATTCCGCAGGGTGGATGACCCCGCATCGGAACGCATAACCGGCAAGGCATCCGAGGATGTCATCTTCGGGCAGTGGTTCCAGCGCATGATTGACGACTGCAACCTCAAATCACCGTCTTCGCCCATCGTATATAAGAATGAAGGAGGAGCCTATTACGAATGGGTATTCTATACCAAACCGTCCTTTTTCAAGAGACGGCGCTATATAGACCCCGACGTTACACTTGCCGGCAACAAGCTGAAAAGACACGATGTAATCATAGCCAAGCGTGTGGCAAACGAACTTATAAAGTATAACGAATATTAAATAGAAACATTATGATAGGAAAACAGAGCCAAAAGAAAAAATATCCGCTGGTAAACTGGGCGGACGGAATGCCCGTCAACAAAGGGCATTTCACCCAACAGGAAGACCACTTTACGGACCGGTTGTGCGAATACCAGTCGTTTCATCTGAACCGCAATACCTACGGACTCCTGCCATTCAAGAAAGGAGAACCGGTTTCCGGCGATTTCAGCATTACGGAACTCGTTACAGGCACCTTGGAAGTCCGATTGAAACGTTGCCACGCCCTTACTTCCGGAGGTTACCTGATAGATTATGATGCCGGTGAGGATGACGAACTCACCGCCAGTTTCCATATCCCTACAGAAGAGGAAGAAGAAAAGGACAAGCGGTGGGATGTCATACTGATGGCAGACCCTTTCGAGCATCTTCCTTCGGGTATTCCGAACGAGAAGGAAATCAGTCCACGCCAGCCCAATGCCTTACCCAAATATGCGTTGAGCGTGCTGCCGAGCGGACAGACCGACGGAAGCGAGCTGGGAAGACACTTTCTGCTGATCGGCCGCCTGCGCAAGAACGGAAACCGCTGTGAAGTGGACGGAAACTTCATCCCGCCATGCACAAGCATGTCCAGCCATCCGGACCTGAAAGGCTACTATACCAAATTCGGGCAACTCGTGGATTCCATAGAAAAAGCTTCGTTTGACATCCTTGCCAAAGTGGAGAATGCAGAAAAACAGACCAGCCTGGCCACCAACATCGGTATGCTGTGCCGCCATGTCATGCTGTTCATATCCGATATCTACTTCTCCTTCCGCAACGAGGGGCAATACTATTCACCGCTACACTTCCTGAATGTATTCTCCACATTGGCTCACCGCCTGTATGTATGCCTGAGTTTCATGGACAAGGAAGACAAGGAGGACCTGCTGAAATACTTCAACGAATGGAACGGCATCACTCCCGGTGCCTACGAAGGCCTGCTGAGGGAAAATTGCGGGCTGCTGTACAACCACCACAATATCCGCCAACTGATGGTTACGGCGGAACGTTTCCTATACCTGTTCAATGACCTGTGGACAACCCTCAGCCGTCTGGAATATATCGGCAAGCACAAGGAAAACATCGTTGTCGCCGAACGCTCCAGACAACCGAAAGAATCGAGCGAGTCACGCTGGAACATACTGGACTAATCCCCTATAAGCGAACGGACATGACGGAAGAACAAGATAAAATAGTACGGTTTGACGAACATTCCCATTCATTCAACCTGCCGGATACCGACTTCAAGGCGGAAGTGGTGGCCAGCGGACTGAAAGAGGCCGGGTATGATGCAGAGCGTACCCTCATATTCAGACGGGGAGACATCCGGCGCGGATTCTCGAAAGACATCCATGACATCCACCCGGAATATTCCCATTATGACCTGACGGATTACCTGTATCTTTATGTGAACAGGAGAAGCCTTTATGACGAGCTGCCCGAAGGCATATTCCACAAGAACCTTTACCAGTCCGAGAAAATATCGAAGGAACAGGTGCTGGACGAAATCCGCATCCACCGCGAAGAGGAATTTTTCGCCCGCCGTTTCTTCAAGCCTTTCGAAATCTCCCTGGACCATATGCTGGTAGCCTTCCAGAATAAGGAACGCCGCATTGACGAGATGAACGTACATCCGGATTTCGTAAGCATCTTTTCCGGTCAATGGCCCGTACTGGAACTGCTGCCGACCCATCTGGCGGTCATGCTTATCCATATGCTGGCCTATATGGAACAGATTACAGCGAGCCTCTCCAAAGCCGGCGAGTGCATGACCATTCTGACCGGTGTGCCCGTGCATATCAAGAGAGGAGACAAATGCGTGGTGGAAGTGGATTCCTGCCTTATTCCCAAATTGGGAAGCTGCATTCTGGGAGACGACATGGTTCTGGGAAACAGTTTTGCCGACGGCACCTACCAGATGCTGGTAGAAATCGGTCCACTGTCCGCCCGACGGATGGAGAGCTTCTTTCCCGGCGCTGCCGACAGTAAAATACTGAATGCGCTGACAGAACTGTTCCTTCCCTCGGACAAGGAGATACAGATCCGCTACATCATCCAGCAGGAAGATGCCCGGTTCAGGCTGGGAACCCCAACCGAACAAGGCGCCTATCTGGGTATCAGCACCTATTTATGAATATAAAACATCATCCTATATGAAACCGAAAAACAACACAGAAGTAAGGAAAGCCTATCTGAGATTCGCGGGCTATCTGACATGCTGCACCATCCTTGCGGTAAGCATCTTTGCCTGTTTCCTGAAAACCTCCGGCATAGAAGTAAAGCGAATCACGGAGCAGGCACTGGAATATGACCATATCTATGCCAAAGAGCTGTCCCTGTCGAACAGCATGGACTCCATCTACCAGTACATGAAACTGATGAACACTTCACCGCAAATAAACGACAAGCTCCTGCAAAGCGTTGTCAGTACGCGCAAGATGAACCTGCTCAAATATGTCCAAGGCATGGACACCAAAGATTGCAGGCTTTACAGGCAGCTGCTGGAAAACCTCAACATCTTCCTCGGGGTAAAAGACTCCATCCGTCTGCTGAATATCCAGGAAGAGATGGTGAAGAAAGACCTGATGCAGTGCATCCAAGACAACTGGAAAACAAGGCGTAACCTGAATGTGGGTTCCGGCGGCAACAAACAATAAAACGGAAAGCCATGGACAACAACAGAAAGACAATGAACAAACGGGAAATATTCATGGGACATGCCTATGTATTCCTGTTCTTTTTCCTGACAACCGTAGCGTGTTGTCTGGTAATCTTCATGTGGAACTCAGATTTCAAGATGTTTGAACAGAAAGAGTTCGTAAAGATCAAGATGAACCGCATCAAGGATTTCCAGCAGGAACAAGCGGAAAGCCAGTTGCCGGTGGACTCCCTGTTCCGTAAAATAGAAACATTTGAACCGGGCGTTTACGCCCAGTATGAAGAAGACGACATCCATTATCTGATAAACAACCTGCGGAACACATACGAAAGGAACAGCTGGGACAAGCGATACAAGCTGTTCATGCACATTGCCGACTTTTATGCCATGTGGCTGTCCGACAGGAAACAGCTATGGAGTATCGGACAAAACATAAGTCTGTTCAAAGCCAATCTGGAGGAGTGCGAGATAGGCTTGCAGAAAAAGGAGGAAGACTTGCGCTCAGGAACTAAAAACAAATGACATGGGAAAAATTTATACCAGAAAGATTCTGTTCGTAATCGCAGCCATGCTGCTGTGCATCCTTGTCGCCATACTGATCCGGCTGTTCTTTTCCAGCCGCACCGTGCGTATGACACTGACCCCCATAGAGGTGGAAACCGGAGAAACGGTCCATTATGCAGACAGCACCCGCAACGCACGCTCCTGGCTTTGGGAATTCGGCAACGGGGACATATCACACGAACGGAGCGGAGAATACGTGTTCAAGAAACCGGGACGCTACCAAGTGCGCCTTCAAGTGGACGGAGGACTGGAAAGGAAACAGATCATCACAGTACACAGGAGCCGGGATGATTACGGAAGCGACGAGCTTGTCAGGATGAAAGCACCGGCAACCGCCTTTCAAGGAGAAATCGTATCTTTCAAAGGATACGGTCCGTCGAAAGAATGGCGCTGGCAGTTCGGAGAATCCGGAATTGTCGATTCGCGGGAGCAGAATCCACTCTACGCCTATACAGAACCCGGCATATACGAGGTTCTGCTGACTACGGAGAATACCCAATATCCGGTCCGGCACACCATTGAAATCCTTCCCCAATATACGGAGAACGACTCGACAGACGTGCTTGTCATCATCGGCAATGACATCCGTGAACACTTGCAAGCCATCGTGGACGGCAAGCCGTTCAATACCCATTACAATTATATCCTGAAGAAATACCTTTGCGGAAATCCGGACATAGCGGTAACCGTCAACAACAGCAAGAAGAATGATTTCTATTCCTATTGCCAAGGACTGAAAATCATAGCACGCAGGAAAACCCTTATAGACGAGGTGTTCGTCGATATGGGAGACAACCTGAGCAACGAATGTGTGATGCAGCTGATGGTAACACAGCACGAACGCTTTTCCGAACAAAAAAACAAATGAGGCATGAAAAAGAATTGCATATCGACACTCATAAAAGGAGGATGGATTTGCGGGTGCATCATCTGTATGGCATCCTGCGGACCGGTACACCGTTTTATGCGGATAAAGAATGTACCCCGTGAATATATGCGAAACTATTCCATAGAAGGGGTAAAGGCTCCCCGCAGCCAGACACTGCCCAAGCATACCCCGTGGATTGTCTTTGCCAATGAAGCAGGAACATCCTATCTGAGTCCGAGCGGAAAGAACGAGATGCAGTCTGTGAAATACATGGACGCATTTCTCGTCATCAAGCGAAAAGGAGACTGGCTCAGAGTCATTCAATACGACCCAGCCATTCTGAAAAACGGGAAACTGAAAGAATGGAAACAGGCAAAATACTGCGGATGGATCAACCAAAACGACCTGTTGCTGACCCGGAGCGGCTTTACCGACATTGTTACCGGATTCAAAAACAAACAGGTGGTCATGCTGAACGACAGCGTGGCATTGGCCACCCCAAAAACGTATTTTGCCAACGACTCCGTAAAACTGTTCAAAAATACAGACCTGACACAAGAGGCTGGCAAGATTCCATTTTACAGTGTCGTATATCCTTATCAAATATCGGAAGACAAAGGATGCACCCTCGTGGCAGACAAGCCGCAGCTTGACGCAGACAGCATAGGGCATGCTGTCATCGGATGGATAGACGAACGCCTGCTGACCGCCCCCGAACAGCAGCTCCATATAGACATAACCTCGCTGCCGGACAGCACGCTTGTTTTTAAAGACAGGGAACGGAAAGACACCTTGCCGCTATCATCCAACGACCTGAAGCGGAAACTGCAACTTTCGGCCAGCCAGCCTGCTATCCGCTACAGCCCGGTACTGTCCTACCGGAACAATGACACGAGCTTCTGCTTCAAAACCCGGCTTCCGATGCCGGTCATCGACAAACGGGAAAGCTATGTGCTGAATGTCAACGGCAATCCAATCTATTACGGGACTTTCAAAAACAAGATAGAGAAGGACCTGCAAAAAATAAACCTCATGTTTGTCCTGGAAGGAAAAGAGAACACCATCCAACGGTTTCCAGCCGTGGTGAATGCCATCCAAGGACTGCAATCGCAACTGGTGAATGACGACAGCTTTTCTTTCAGGTTCGGTGCCGTGCTTACCTTCAACGAACCGGACAGCCGGAAAGACCCCATCTGCAAACTGACTCCCGACTACATGGAGCTGCTTGATTTCCTTTCCGCCAAAGCACGTAATGCCGAGCAACTGAAACCTACATACGGACGATTCGGCAGCTGGTCCGGCCTTCGGATCGGAGTGGAGCAATTCAACAAATGTCCAGATGAAACCAATATCCTGGTTGTCATCGGCGATAAAGGGTTCAACAGCGAGTGGGCAGACTCCACCTTGGTGAACAAGCTGGTAAAAAACAACTGCCGCATGATCGGCTTCCAGCTCTACGGAGGAGAACCGGATAACTTCAACAACTTCGTGCTGCAAATCGGGAACATGATAGATTGCTCGGCACCACGCATCAGCCGGAAAAAACGGGAACTGATTGTATATCCCGAACAAATCAGAAATGAAAACGAATATGCGGAGGTGAACCATAACACCTATTGTCTGGACTTTCCAAATCGGAGCATGACACAGGGATGGCTGGTGTTTCCGCAAAAGAACGAATCGCTGGAACTGGAAGGACTGACCACCGCCGTGGATTCCATGCTGATACAAGTGAAGTTTGACAATACCCTGCTGAGCAACAGTCTGGCAAGGGCATTCGACGAAGTGGGTACACACCGATATAGGACAGATTCGACAATGACAGCTTATTACCATATCCGCCAGTCGGGGGTACACCCCATGCTATCCGTACTTCCGGATACCGAACCTGCCTGGAGCCTGCCTGCACAGCCAATCGTACTGCCGGACTCGCTGTCCTCCACACTGGACTATTATCTGCTTGTCAACGAAGAGGAGTTCAAACGGTTGAGAAAGTATGTGGAAGCACCCTCCAAGCTGATCGTTGACTATAAATACGAAGCGGTCAAAAAGAAAAAGCAAGCGAAGGTGGATATCTGCGACTGTCCGGACGACTACCTACAGGCAGATGCCGAAGAATCTACCGTACGTGTAAAGACGGACAGCCTGAACGCACCGGAATATGCCTCAACCCGCCGTGCAAGGAGAAAACTGGTCAGACATTTCCTTTCAGAGCGCAACAGGGACAGATATTGCAAGGTAGGGAGAAAGACTTTCCTGAGAATGCCCCTATCAGAGGTCTTGCAAAGGTTTACCTCCTGCCCGACCGACTATCCTTTCTTTGAAGTTTACCGTGTCAAGGACTTGCGGAAAAAGAAAATGATTACGGATGCGGAGCTGGACATGCTGATTGAATATTTCAAGGAAAAGAAAAAACTGCTGGACGAAGCCGCCGGCAAGTCATTCCAATCCAACGGGCAGACGTACTACTGGATCAGCCGTGATTTATTACCTTAGTCATTCACCTGAAACTGTATTATCATGATTTATGAAACTATTCTGAAAATAAGAGGAATGGAGGTGCCGATACTCTATTATAACTATCGGTGCCACATCCGGCACTATGATGACCCGAATCTGAGAAAAATCATACAACTCCACATCCAAGTATGCGAGGAAATCGGCAATCGGGAGTGTCTGCCGGTCGAGGGAGACCTGATTACGCTTGCGTTTGAGTGCAAGGGTGAAGAACAGTTCTTCTATGACTGGCTGAACGAAGGAGCCATGCACAACGGGGAAATCCATTTCATCTACAACGAAGTGGAGATTGCGGACATTTTCCGGTTCTGGGACTGCTTCTGTGTGAAAATAGAAGAGTATATGAGTGTAGGAAACTCTCCGATGATGATGGTGCTGTATTTGTCACCGGGGATTATCAAAAGGAATAATCTGGAGGTTAGGGAGAAGGTGTGGAAGGTGTCGGATGTTTCAATTATATATCAAACTTCTACCGAGAGGAAAGATGATTCGGTTAGCAATGATTCAAATAAGAAAAGTCTTTCTGTAATTTTTGTAAAACCTCCATTTCAATTAAAGAAGAAATTTCAAAAAGATCCATTTTATGAAATTGAAATGAGGAAGCAATTGCAAATGCAGCAGGATGGAATAAATAATATGACTATATTTGAGTGGCTGAAAAATAGGGAGAATTTTAAAAAATATGGGCGTAATCCTAAATCTAAGAAAATTCAAGAAGATTTTAGGGATAGATATAGGAATGCTAAAATTGATGAGTATCTTTTATTGTATGAAGATATGGATATTAAGGCTATAGAGGCAATGGTTGACTCAGAATTGGAAGGCTTAGCAGCATTACATAATCCTGATCAGATAGCAGGAGGATATGTTGATGTGGTGACTCAAATGGGAAATAAAAGAATAAATTCGTCCATTGGGTCACAATGGGGAAGTATAGAAAAAGGTCGTTCTCTTAATATTGAAAATGAATTGTTAAAATTAATAACAGACCCTCCTCCTATAACAGAAGAGGAGCAGAAAAAAATAAAGATGAATGTAAATTTAGTTGAAAACTTAGAAATTGTTAAGTAGTATGTTTGAGAAATTTTTAGAAAGAAGTGGAAATTCTATAAAATTGGAAGAGTTTAGTGAGGATTATATCCGACAATACAATAATTTGGTTTCGGAAAAACTAATTTCTTTTTGGAGAATAGCTGGTATTGGCATTTATTGTAATGGCTTGTTTAGAACTATTATACCGAATGACTATCAGTATATTATAGAGGAATGTTATCCTATGTATGATTATGAAACAGTGACTCCATTTATGATAACTGTTTTTGGAGATATTTTTGCTTATGTTAAGAATCATGTAATTGGAGATTACGTCGTTTTTATTAATATAAGGTATGGAACTTTTAAAATTCTATCAGAAAATATTGACATATTGTTAAATATAGTAATTTTCAATAAGAGTTGTCTTGAAAATTGGTTTTTATTGAATGAATATAATACAATAAAGGAAGTGAAGGCGATGCCTAAGATAGATGAATGTTATGGCTATGTTCCTGCTTTAGTTGCAGGTGGAAAGGATTGTATTGATAATATTCAAATAGTAAAGATTGCTCCTTATATTGATACGGTTATTCAATTAATGGGCGATTTAAAAAGAATTAGATAATATCAAATCAACACATATGTTACAGAATGTTTTTAAGGTTGATACAATAGTTTATGTTTCAATTAATTTAAATTATGATTATAGTATATCTTATATGGAAAATATAGCCCGGAACTTCACGAAGAAGTATCCAAGCTATCTTATCCATAAGAAAAGCGAAGACAAGATAAAAGCCTTTCTGACCGACAGGGTGAAGACCAAAGTGGAAACCTTTGTGAATGCAGAGGCAAAGAACGTGGCAGTAACCGAGGTGCGAGAAATAGCAGACCTGATAGCGGAATATGAAGGTGCAGAAAGTTCTTCATCTTTTGGACCCCATCCTACGGATTCCCCCTCTTTAGGAAACACCGGAGTGGAGCTTGCCATGAGTGTAGACACAGGCGCATCGGACATCCGTCCTGTCAATGTAGCCAAACCCACGGGGGCAACAGGAAAACCCAAGATAATGAAAAGAAGTGTCATCCGTGTAACCATGGAACTGGAAGTGCAGATGGAAACCAAACAATACTTGCAATTCCTGCAACAGATTCCAGACCTGTTCAGCCTGCATGAATTCCCCAATTTGAGATGCCGCGTGATATGCAACCAGAAAAAGGCAACAATCAACGAAGAGCCAGCACCGGTTGAAGTGAAGGTTTTGGATGACAGAAAATACCAGCGGTGGTTTGTTGCCTTTACACTGTTGATGATATGCTGCATGGGCGGAATCATAGCCCTGTTCTTTTCCATTCCGAACCTGTACAAACAGGACATCCACTTCCTGCGGAACGATACGATTCATCAGGAGTTTTCCATCTCCAACAGCCGCATTGACTTGAAGGATGTAAGCCTGACGAACCATGGCGGGAAAGACACACTTGTCATCAAGGATAAAAAGATAATCATAGCCAAATAAAAAGCAATGGAAAATTCGATTCAGATACAAGGGATAAGAAACATGCTATCCCATAGCGGATGCCCGGAAGACCTGCTGGAAAGTTACCTGCAATTCCTACAAACCGAAGGCTAACAGGTGCAGATTGTCAGAGGAGAAGTCTTTATGATGTTTGAAAAGGAAGCGCAATACCGCAAGAGAAGGAATGAAAAGATGAAAGGAACCGTAACTTTCTGCAAAAACACGAAGAACGATACAGGGGAATACAATACAGGAGTGTTCATCGGAATGGAATTTATCCAATGCTGCTTCAACCATGGGATTCCTGCACGGGTGCTGAATGTGCGGAGAGTACATGGGGAAGTGACGGAGATTGTCGTGGAGTTCGGGAAGTAGATGAAAGGAATACCCCTATTGCAGAGCTCCGACCTAATAATATGTGGGGGAAATTGATGGGAAAATCCCCCCACACACTTCATCTTGATATTTAATGAGAGGAAGGATTACTCCTTCTTGGATGTTTTTTCATTATCCAGCCCCAATCGCTTGCATAACTCCGGATCGTTTTTGATACGGCCCATCTCTTCGTTGATGATGGCCTGCGCGTCCGACTTGATCTGGTCGTAGTTACGCTGAATCTGCTGCATCATGATGTCATTACCGTCCTTGTCCTTGAATTCGTTGATGAAAGGGATTTTCCTGTAGGCCTTTTCTTCCGCACTGACCGCCGCATGGTCTACAACAATTTCGGCATGGAATATTTTCTGTTCTATCTTCTCGCCAAAATTATCCGCCACAGCCCCGACAAACGTACCTTGCGACAGATTGGCAATCTTGGATGCCGGGATAAGCGAGTCAAGCTGCGTGTTGATGGAAGTGGAAACATCCTGACGGTTGATGGAAACGGACTGACGCTGCTGGAGCACCTTGCCGAAGCGTTCAGAAAGTGTCTTTGCGGTTTCTCCGACCACCTGCCCGCTGAATATATTTCCTACCGTGTTCTGAATAACCTTGGACTCCTTTTCACCATAATCGCGGGTCAGCTGGCTGAAATCCTGAAAACCCAAAAGTACGCCCACCTTGTTGCTTCGTGCCGTTGCAATCAGATTGTCAAGCCCCCGGAAATAAATGGTGGGAAGCTCATCGATGATTACGGCACATTTGAGCTGTCTTTTCTTGTTGATAAGTTTGACAATACGGGAATTATATAGTCCGAGTGCAGCCGAATAGATGTTCTGCCTGTCCGGATTGTTGCCGACACAAAGTAATTTGGGTTCTTTCGGATTGTTGATATCCAACGAAAAATCATTTCCTGTCATCACCCAGTATAGTTGTGGGGAAATCATACGCGTAAGGGGGATTTTTGCCGAAGCAATCTGGCCCTGGAGCTGATCCTGCGCCCCTCCTTTCCATGCATCCATGAAAGGAGAAAGGTAGTTTTCCAACTCCGGATAGGAAGTCAGGACGGTGAACAGGTCCGAATAAGGCTTGTTCAGTAATTCCACCGCATGCGGGAACGTACAATAAATCCCGTTCTTGTAAATCTTCAAATACCAGATTATTGCAGCAAGCAGAATGATGGGGGATTCTACAAAAAAGTCACCCTGCTTTTCAATCCAGGTGCGATTGAGGTTGAGCATTATCGTATAGCTCGCCTCGTACGCATCGG
>OGMK01001252.1_pt1 | contig 13231 bp, 11 predicted proteins | sample 1573151 | NCBI WGS metagenome assembly OGMK01 (sample SAMEA2581887, study PRJEB24529) | metagenome | biome: Human gut stool | place: China | collected 2011
ATTTGTACGACGGATTCAAACACACGACCAACTATGGTTTTCCTCTCGTTAGCCAAGAAACGGTATGCCTGCCGTAAATATACGGCCCAAAAGGTCGAACAGGCAAAACTCGACACGATCCTCGAAGCCGGCCGCGTGGCTCCCACGGGCGCCAACCGCCAGCCCCAGCGGCTGGTGGTCGTGCAGTCGAAGGAGGGCATGGAACGCCTTGCGCGCTGCACGCGCGATTTCGGCGCCCCGACGGCCGTCATCGTCTGCGCCGACACCTCCGAGGCGTGGACCCGTAAGTACGACGGCAAGAACATTTCGGACATCGACGCGTCGATCGTCACCGACCACATGATGCTTGCCGCCGCGTCGCTGAACCTCGACACGCTGTGGATCTGCATGTTCAAACCCGAAGCCGTGCGCGAGGAGTTCGCCCTTCCGGCGAACGTCGAACCCGTGAACATCCTGCTGATCGGCTACGGCGACGGCCCGGCGGCCGATCCCAACCGCCACGACACGCTGCGCAAACCGCTCTCCGCGACGGTCTTCCACGAGAGGTTTTGAGACAAAAAAGAGGATCGCCGGTCGATCCTCTTTTTTTACCACTATTTCGCATACAGGCGGAAAGTCGTGCGCCACGACTCGCCCGGGTCAATGGCCCGAAACCCTTCGGCCGCGGGATCGGCGGCGTTGGGGGCGTTCGTGGTCCATGTCTGCGGCTCGGGACAGCAGTAGGGCACTTGCCCTCCGTTGTTCCACAGCGTCCAGTAGGTCGTCTGCTCGTCGACCTCGTAGCAGGTTCTCACGCCCGTGCGCAGGTGCTCGACCAGCGCGCCGCGGAACGGTTTGCCGTCCACGTCGATCTCGCGCAGCGTAAAACCCGCCTCGATCGGCCCGCAGCCGGTGACCTGAAGCCCTTCGCGGCGCAATTTGGAAAATTGCTCCGACAGCGGCAGCCTGCGTCCCGTCGGGAGGTTGCGGCCATCGAGTTCGACCTCTTCCCCGACAGCCAGGCGCATCACGTAGTCGGCGTCGATCCCGCCCGCAAAGGGAATCGTCAGCGGGGTGTGAAAACCCACGCCCAGGGGCATGCGGGTCTCGCTGCGGTTGAAGAACACCACCTCCTGCTCCAACCCTTCGGCCGTGAGCCGGTAGGTGATCTTGCACTTGAACTCGTGCGGGAAATCGCGGTAAACGGCATCGTTCCCCGCATTGGCGTAGTAACGGCATTCGATCATCACCTCCCTGTCCGTCTCGCGGGCCTTCGACACCAGGAACGCCTCGCTCTTGAGGACGCCGTGGTGGTAGTTCCGTTCCCTCTCGATGGTGATGGGATACTGGTACGTGCGTCCCTCGAAGACGTAACGGCCGTCGGCGATGCGGTTGGGCGGGAACAGGATCGGAAGCCCGAAGACCTGCGGACGGCTCCGGAACGTCTCGATCTCCCCGGGTCCGGGCGTGCGCAGAATCTCCGCGCCCAGCCGGGTGTTGGCCAGCCGCACGAGGTTGGCCCCCATCTCCGGAATCAGCAGCGCCGTATACTCCCCCTTGGAGAACTCCACGCCTTTCAGCCCGTGGAAGTCGATGGCGCGCAGCATCAGAGAAGCTTCTCGATCTTGGCCTTCAGGGCATCCTTCGGGCATGCGCCGACCTGCTTGTCGACCAGCTCGCCGCCCTTGAGGAAGACGATCGTCGGGATGTTCCTCACGCCGTACTTCATCGTGATGTCGTCGTTCTCCTCGACGTCGCACTTGCCGATGACGACCTTGCCTTCGTATTCCGCAGCCAGTTCGTCCACGATGGGCGACATCGTGCGGCAGGGACCGCACCATTCGGCCCAGAAGTCGATGACCACCGGCTGATCGCCTGCGACCAGCGCTTCGAAATTGTCTTTGTTGATTGCCAATGCCATAGCTTTGAGTTTTTTGTTGATTATCAATTAAAGTATGCTTATGCGATTGAGTAGTGGATGCTGTTGTCGTCCAAATATCCGACCAGAGATTGCGAGAGGCTCACCTTGTGGCTTTTCGAGAAGAGGCGCAGCGAGACCTGCGCTCCGCGGTCGTAGACGTTCAGGCGCAGCAGCGTGTCGCCCTTCGACTCGCGGACCCTCTCCGTCAGGTCGTGAATGAACGCTTCGGTCACCTCCTCGATCGGCAGCTGCACGATCATCTCCTTGATCGTGTCGCGCATCTCCTGCAACTGAACCATCGAAATGATCTTGAATTCCAGCTCCTTGTCGTTGTAGGGCTTGGCCTGCACGCGGCCCCGGACGAAGAGGAAATAGTCCGGGAAAAGGTATTTGCGGAAGTTCTCGTAGTCCTTGCCGAAGAGGGCGAACTCGTGGCCTCCGTTGTAGTCCTCGAGTTTGAACTTGCCCCACGGCTTGCCGGTCTTGGTCATCAGGTTCTGCACGCCCACGACCATGCCCGCCACGGCGATCTCCTGCCCCTTGAGGGCGTCGAGGTTCTCCAGTTCCGAAAGCTGGGTCTTGCACATGTGGTCGATAATGATTTTATAATCGTCGAGCGGGTGCGCCGAGAGGTAAAGGCCCACCATTTCGCGCTCCTTCGTGAGTTTTTCCAACTGGCTCCAGTCGGCGCAGGCCGGAAGCACCGGGCGCTGGATGTCCACGTGCTCGCCGCCGCCGAACAGACTCTGCTGGGCGTTGTTCTGCTCGGTCTGGAACCGCTGCCCGTAGCGCATCAGCTGCTCGATGAAGGTGATGCCGCTCGAATCGCGCAGGTCGACGCCGAAGTACTTGCAGCGTGCGAAATCCGAGATCGAGTCGAACGCCCCGGCGTAAGCCAGATTTTCGAGGCATTTGCGGTTGACGAGCGAGTAGTTCACGCGCTCGACGAAGTCGTATATGTCCTTGAAAGGCCCGTTGGCCTTGCGTTCGGCGATGATGCTCTCCACGGCCGCCGCACCGACGCCCTTCACCGCCGCGAGGCCGAAGCGCACGTCCCCGGCGGCGTTGGACGAGAAGGTCCGCATCGACTCGTTGATGTCGGGTCCCATGACGCTGATGCCCATGCGCTTGCACTCGTTCATGTAGAGCGTCAGCTGCTCGATGTTCGTGAGGTTTCGGCTCAACACGGCGGCCATGTACTCCGAAGGGTAGTTGGCCTTGAGGTAGGCCGTCTGGTAAGCCACCCACGAGTAGCACGTGGCGTGCGACTTGTTGAACGCGTAGGAGGCGAATTTCTCCCAGTCGCCCCAGATCTTTTCGAGCACCTTCGGATCGTGTCCGTTCTTCCTGCCGCCCTCGATGAACTTGGGTTTCAGGTGGTCCAGCTTGTCCTTGAGTTTCTTGCCCATGGCCTTGCGGAGCGTGTCCGACTCGCCGCGGGTGAAGTTGGCCAGAAGACGCGACAGCAACATGACCTGCTCCTGGTAGACCGTGATGCCGTAGGTGTCGCTCAGGTACTCCTCCATCACGGGGATGTCGTACTCGATGGGGCTGCGGCCGTGCTTGCGGGCGATGAAGTCCGGGATGTAGTCCATCGGGCCGGGCCGGTAGAGGGCGTTCATCGCGATCAGGTCCTCGAAGGTCGAGGGTTGCAGCTCGCGCAGGTACTTCTGCATGCCCGCGGACTCGAACTGGAACGTCCCGACGGTGCGGCCTTCGCCGTAGAGGCGGTAGGTCGCGGGGTCGTTGATGATCGTGAAGTCGTCGATGTCGATCTTCACGCCCTTGGTCAGGCGGATGTTCTCCACGGCGTCCTTGATGATCGAAAGGGTCTTCAGCCCCAGGAAGTCCATCTTGATCAGTCCCGTGTCCTCGATCACCGAACCCTCGTACTGCGTGACGAGCATCTTCTCGCCGGTCTCCTTGTCGTCGGCCGTCGAGACGGGGACCCAGTCCGTGATGTCGTCGCGGCAGATGATCGTGCCGCAGGCGTGCACGCCCGTGTTGCGGACGTTTCCTTCGAGCATCTTGGCGTAACGGATCGTATCGCGCAGAATCGGGTTGTCCGACTGTTCGGCGGCTTTCAGTTCGGGGACGTAGTCGATGGCGTTCTGCAGGTTGAGCTTCTTGTCGGGAATCTTGTCCGGCACGAGTTTGCAGAGGCGGTCCGACTCCGAGAGCATCAGTTTCTGCACGCGCGCCACGTCCTTGATGGCCAGTTTGGTGGCCATCGTGCCGTAGGTGATGATGTGCGCCACCTTCTCCTTGCCGTATTTCTGCGTCACCCAGTTCAGGACCCTTCCGCGGCCGTCGTCGTCGAAGTCGACGTCAATATCGGGGAGCGAAATACGGTCGGGGTTCAGGAAACGCTCGAACAGCAGGTCGTAGGCGATGGGGTCGATCTGCGTGATGCCGAGGCAGTAGGCCACGGCCGATCCGGCGGCCGATCCGCGGCCCGGACCCACCGACACGTCCAGCTCCTCGCGCGCGGCGCGTATGAAGTCCTGCACGATCAGGAAGTAGCCCGGGAAACCCATCGTCTTCATAATGTGCAGCTCGAATTTCAGCCGTTCCTCCTGCTCTTCGGTCAGCTGCTCGCCGTAGCGCCTGTGCGCACCGTCCATCGTCAGCTTGGCCAGATAGTCGGCCTCGAACTTGATGCGGTAGAGTTTGTCGTAACCTCCTAATTTCTGAATCTTCTTGAGTCCCTCCTCCTCCGACATCACCACGTTGCCGTTCTCGTCGCGCGTGAATTCATCGAAAAGGTCCTTTTCCGTGAGCCGGGCGCGGTATTCGGCCTCGGTTCCGAACTCCTCGGGAATCTCGAAGTTAGGCATGATCGGCGCATGGTCGATCGAGTAGCACTCGATCTGGTTGCAGATGTCGACGGTCGTCGACATCGCCTCGGGGTCGGTCTGGCCGAAGATCGCGGCCATCTCGGCCGTCGTCTTGAGCCACTCCTGCTTCGAGTAGAGCATGCGCTTGGGGTCGTCGAGGTCCTTGCCCGTCGAGAGACAGATCAGCCGGTCGTGCGCCTCGGCGTTGTCTTCGTCCACGAAGTGCACGTCGTTGGTGCAGACCATTCTGACGTTGTGCTTCGCAGCCAGTTCGCGCAGGTGCTTGTTCACGTGCAGCTGCATGGGATAGGCCTCGTGGTTGGCCCGCTCGACGGTGGCCTTGTGGAGTTGCAGTTCGAGGTAATAGTCGTCGCCGAAGACCTTCTTGTGCCATCGGATCGACTCCTCGGCCTTTTCGAGGTCGTTGGCCGTGATGGCGCGCGGAACCTCGCCCGCCAGACAGGCCGAACAGCAGATCAGCCCTTCGTGGTATTTCTCGATCTCCGTGCGGTCGGTTCGCGGACGCATGTAGAAACCTTCGGTCCACGCCTTCGAGACGATCTTGATGAGGTTGTGGTATCCCTTGAGGTTCTTGGCCAGCAGGATCAGGTGGTAGCCGCTCTGGTCGGGCTTGCCCTCCTTGTCGTGGAGCCGGCGGCGCGCCACGTAGACCTCGCAGCCGATGATGGGCTTGAAGGCGAGTTTGCGCCGGCACTCCTCCAGTTGTCTTTCGCATTTGGTGATCTCGGCAGCGGGGTCGGCGCAGGTCTCCGTGCCGTCGCGCAGGGCGGCGATGCGGGCCTCCGCCTCGGCGGCCTTGTCCTTGCATTTGCCCTTGACTTTCTGGACGTAGTTGTAGAACTCCTTGATGCCGAACATGTCGCCGTGGTCCGTGATGGCGATGCCGGGCTGTCCGTCGGCCATGGCCTTGTCCACGAGCCGCTGGACGCTGGCCTGTCCGTCGAGGATCGAATATTGCGTATGTACGTGAAGGTGTACGAATTGGGGCATTGCGTCAAAATTTTGCTACGACAAAGATAATATAAATCGGGGGTATAATCAAATGCCGGACGACTTGTTTTGCCGGGATGCGGCCCCTCTCCGGTTCCGGACGAAGATAATGTTTTTTTATTGAAGAATTCATGGCAGGGCTATTGCATTTTACCGATAAAATGCTTAACTTTAAACACCGAACCAAGAACCGAAGAATTATGCAAGACGACACGTTGGTTGTACTGGCGGAGTACAACACCATCACAGAGGCCGAGATCGCCAAGTCGATGCTCGACAGCGCCGGTATCTGGTCGACGATCCGCAACGAATACATGTCGGCCATCTACCCGATAGGGACCATGCCCGCCCAGATTGTCGTCCGCGAAGAGGACTACGAGAAGGCGAAGGCGATGCTCCACCACCGATAAGAACCCCATGAAAAAGCTCCGCTGCACGGCGGAGCTTTTCGTTCAGTTGTTGTGGTAGTTGACCCGGTATTCGTAGGCCGTCCGCTGGGGCACGCCGCGCACCTTGCGGGGCGTCCATTTGCCCTTGCTGCTGCGGATGACGCGGAGCACCTCTTTGGTCAGCCGCTCGTCGGGCGACTGCACGACCTCGCCGATGGCGATGCGCCCGTCCGGCTCGATGTAGAACCGCACGTGCACCACTCCCTCCACGCCCTTCTCCGTGAAACGCCCGTCGTAGCGGATGCGCATTTTGGCCCACGCGTGGAAATTCTCGTCCGGATTTTCCCCCATGAAGAGCAGCGGATCGGCGTCCTGCGCCCTCCGGATCTTCTCGACCGGAATGCGGATCGTCATCCGCGAGGTGTAGGAAACCGGACTTCCGTCGGCCAGCGTCGCGGGACTCCACGTTCCGCCCAGACGGTCGTACGCCTTCTCCATCGCCCGGCGGGTGGCCGCCGTCGCCGGAGAACTCCGCATGGTCGCGGCCCTCCTGCGTATTGTCCATGTAGCGCCACTCCGCGACGTTTCCCGCCTTGTCGATTTGCAGGGCGATGCCCACGACCGGAGAGATCGAGTCCGCCGGAATCTGCTGCTCAATGGCAATCTTCTCGACCGTGGCGGCCATGCGCGTCATAAAGACCCTGATCACCGCGCCGTTGAATGCGGGAGGCGTCACCTCCGACTGCGCGAAGACCGCTCCCGTTCCGGCAAGCAGAGTGAATAATATCGACAACAAGCTATTTTTCATAACATTATAAGATTTATTTAAAGCCCCGCTTTAAGCATTCCAGATGCGCCACGAGGCTTCGGCCTGCCCGACGAACATCGTCCGCCCGTTCAGAATATGCGCCCCGCGCTGACGGCCGTAGTCGAGGAATTGCGTCAGCGGCGGATTGTAGACCAGGTCGAGCAGGTAGTGCTCCGGCGTGACATAGGCATAGGGGATACGCGGCGCGGCATCGACGTTGGGGTAGGTCCCCACGGGCGATGCGTTGACAATCAACCGGCTGGCTTCCACTGCCTCACACGGCAGATCATCGTAGGTGTAGTTGCCTTTCGCCGCTTCGCGCGAGACCAGCGCAAAGGGGATGTCGCGTTCGGCAAGGGCATACTGCACGGCCTGCGAAGCGCCTCCCGTGCCGAGCACGAGGGCTTGCCCGGGCTGGGCCGCGCCCAGCAGTTCGTTCAGCGCGGCCCGGAGGCCGATGACATCGGTGTTGTGGCCCGCGAGACGCCCGTCCGCCGTGCGGCGGATGCAGTTGACGGCCCCGATGGCCTCGGCCTCGGGCGACACCGAATCCAGAAAGGCCATTACGTCGCGCTTGTAGGGAATCGTGACGTTCAGCCCGCAAAGCTCCGGGAGACGCTCCAGCAGACCGGGCAGGTCTCCGATCGACCCGAGTTCGTAAAGCGAGTATTCACAGTCGGTTACTCCCTCTCTGTTGAACTTTTCCGTGAAGTAGGCGGCCGAAGCCGAATGCCCCAGCGGGCGTCCGATCAGTCCGAAGCGTCGCATGGGTTACTTCTCCTCTTTTTTGACGATGATGCGCGCCAGCAGTTCGATGCCGTAGATGGCCAGAAATCCGACGACGCAGAGCAGAACCGCCTGCACAAGCTGCGATGGCTGGCCGGTGAGCTGTTCGAAGGTCCCGGGAGCGACGTTGTGCTGGACGAGCGGCTGTGCGACGCCGTGGCTGTCGAGGTAGGTCTCGGCGGTCTCCTTCCACGGCCAGACCTTGTTGAGCGAGCCGACCATGAAGCCCATCAGCACGGCCACCGTGACGTCGTGCCAGTGTTTGAGCAGCCACGACAGCAGGTGCGAGAAGGAGATGATGCCCGCCGCGGCTCCGACGACGAAGATCACGATGACGGGAATGTTCAGATCGCCCACGGCCTGCATGATATATTGGTATTTGCCCAGCAGCAGCAGGATGAAGGCCCCGGAGATGCCGGGCAGGATCATGGCGCAGATGGCGATGGCGCCCGAAAGCATCACGAACCACCAGTCGTTGGGGGTTTCTGCGGGCGTGGCGACGGTGATCCACCAGGCCGCGGCGGCCCCTGCGACGAACGCGAGGAGGCTCCGCCAGTCCCAGCGTCCGATTTGCCGGGCGACGAGCAGCGCCGAGGCGATGATCAACCCGAAGAAGAACGACCAGATGGCGATGGGATGGTAGGTCAGCAGATAGGTCATCAGGCGAGCCAGCGAAAAGATCGCAATGGCGATGCCCAGCAGCACGGGCAGCAGGAAACTTCCGTTGATATGACGCCAGAACTCGCCGAGGCGGAGTTTCAGCAGCAGCTTGAGCGCCGTGGCGTTGACGCTGCGGATCGAGTCGAGCAGTTCTTCGTAGATACCCGAAATGAAAGCGATCGTACCGCCCGAGACGCCGGGAACTACGTCGGCCATACCCATGGCGCACCCTTTGAGCGCAAGTACGATGTACCGGGAAAAATTCATGGTCTGTTTGCGTATTTTGGTTTTAAACGCAAAGATACGAATAAGCCGGATACAAAAGCAAACTTGTTTGCGATTTTGTTCAGGCGGAGTATCTTCGGCGCAGCCAAAGATAGGGGATAAAAGACAAATGCCCGCGTTCCGAAAATTAAGTTTTCATCAATTTTTCGGGAGCCTGCCGTTTTTTCGCACCCGCCTGCGTCCGCCGCTGCCGGACGTTCTCCCGCTCCCTGCGGCAGGGTCCGGGAACATCCCGCGCGGATAAGCCTCCGTCGCGGAGGGATTTCCCACAGTCGGCACCGCTCCTTTCGGAATGCCGCGCTGCGCAGGGCGCACATTCGTCCCAAACGACCGCTGCCGGACGTTTTCCCTCTCCCCGGCAGGTCCGGGGACATCCCGTGCGGGGAAAGCGTCCGCCGCCTCCCGGGAGCTGTCGCTGGGCTTCGGCGCATCTTACGGCGGAACCGGGCCGGCGCCCGATTCCCGCGCGCTCCGAAACGGATCGGAACGGGCTATTCCTCCGGCTCGGGGCATGCCTTGCTGCGGCGGATGAACTCGACGACCTCGTGCAGTCCGTCGGCGAATTTCGAAAAATCCTCCTTGTAGAGGAATATCTTGTGGCGGTCGTAACTCGATGTGCCGTCGGGGGCCGTGATTTTGCGGCTCTCGGTGATGGTCAGGAAATAGTCGTCGCCGCGCGTGGCCCGGACATCGAAAAAATAGGTCCGGCGGCCCGCCTTTACGGCTTTGGAAAGAATCTGGGCTTCGTAATCCTCGCCTTCGCGACGGAGATGGGTTGGGGATAGCATGGGTTTCGTTTTTGGGTTGGTTTCAGCTTTTTCAGCGCACGCTCGTATCTACGAATATACGCAAAAAAAAGTGAATTTCCAAAAACTTGCAGGGCTATTTTACGGCTCCAGAACCGGCTGACCCGATTTGTCCCAATCTTCGAGAATCGCCACGGCCCGGGCGTAGGCGGGGCTTGCGGCGGGGTTGATGACCCGAAAATAGGCTCCCGTGCCGAACAGCCGCTGCGCCGCGAGGGCTTTGAGCTGCATGCGCACGAGAGGCTCGGAGACGGCGAACCCTTCGGCGTCGAACTTCACGCCGCGGCTTTCACCGAGCGCCGTGAGTCTTTCGAGAACCTCGTCCGAGGGGGTATACCCGGCGTCGAAGGCTTCGAACGAGGCGTAGCGGCGCGAGAGGCTGTCGCGCGAACCGTCGAGCCAGTCGCCCACGAAATCGGCCACGATGCCGCGGCGGATCAGTTCGCCGTAGTAGTTCGAGAAACCCGCCGTGTCGGCCTCGACGAGGATGTCGGGACGGATGCCTCCGCCGCCGTAGACCGTGCGTCCGGTGCGGAGCGTGCGGTAGGCCGGGGCCGCCGCGTCGAGCGAATCGCGCGCGGCATCGTCATAACGGCGCAGGTGGTCGAGGTAGTACTCGCGGCGCTTCCCCTTCTCGTAGGGACGCTGGATGACGCGGCCCGAAGGGGTGTGATAACGGGCCACGGTGATGCGCACGGCCGAACCGTCCGAAAGCCCGATCTGCCGCTGCACGAGACCCTTGCCGAAGCTCGGGCGGCCTACGACCACGCCGCGGTCCCAGTCCTGCACGGCCCCTGCGACGATCTCCGAAGCCGAAGCCGACGATTCGTCGATCAGCACCACGAGACGTCCCTTGAGGTCCTCGCCGTTGGTCTGGGCGCGGAACGACGACGCCGGAACGGCGCGCCCCTCGGTCGAGACGATCACCGCGCCGCGCGGCAGGAAGAATCCCGCCATCCCGATCGCCTGCTCCAGCAGGCCGCCGCCATTGCCCCGCAGGTCGAGGATCAGCCCTTCGGGCCGTCCCAGCTTGCGGTAGGCCTCGGTGAATTCGTCCATCGTGGTGCGGCCGAAGCGGTTGACCTTGATATAGCCGATGCCCTCGCCGGCCAGATAGGAGGCGTCGACGGTGTTCAGGGGGATTTTGTCGCGGACGATCACGAAATGGAGCCGTCCGGGCGTGCCGTGGCGCACGACGTCGATTCCGACCTTCGTGCCGGTCTTGCCCCGCAGGTGTTTGGGCACGTCCGTGCGGCTCATCCCCACGGCGTCGAGCGTATCAATGCGCACGATGCGGTCGTTGGCCCTGACGCCGACCCGTTCGGCTGGTCCCCCGGCGATGGTGTTCACCACGATCACCGTGTCGCGCAGGACGTTGAACTCCACGCCGATGCCGCTGAATTCCCCGTCGAAACTCTCCTGCACGCCCTTCATCTCCTCGGCGCCGATGTAGGCCGAGTGGGGGTCCAGCTCTTCGAGCATGCCCGTGATGGCGCCCTCGACGACGGGTTTCATCTCCACCTCGTCGACGTAAAGACCCGAAAGATAACGGAAAACCTGCGCGAGTTTCTGGAACTGGCGCGCATCGTCCTCGTTCTGCGCCGCGAGGGGCAGGACGGAGAGGGTAGCGAGTATGACGAATAATCGGCGCATAATGCAATTCAGAATTCAAAATTCACAATTCACAATCCGACTTTGCGGCAAAAGCCCGCAGGTCGGCTTCCGCAACCCTGCAATCCCGAATTCTCGATTATGAATTGCAGATTTCGGTTGCCAGCTTGTCTAACAAAACCTGCCGCTGTTCACCCGTGCGCATGTCCTTGACGGTTGCGGCCCCGGCCTCCAGCTCCTGCGACCCCACGATCACCACATAGGGGATGCCGCGGCGGTTGGCGTACTCCATCTGCTTCTTCATCTTGCCCGCCTCGGGGTAGATTTCGGCGGCGATTTCACGCCCGCGCAGCTGACGCAGCAGCGGCAGCACGGCGGCCTCCTCCTCCGCGCCGAGGTTCACGAACAGCACGCGGGTCGAACTGTTGACCTCCTCGGGGAAGAGCGAAAGTCCCGTCATCACGTCGTAAATGCGGTCCGCACCGAACGAAATGCCCACGCCCGACATATTGGGCATGCCGAAAATTCCCGTCAGGTCGTCGTAACGGCCGCCGCCGCAGATCGAGCCGATGGCGAAATCGAGGGCCTTGACCTCGAAGATCGCACCGGTGTAGTAGTTCAAACCGCGTGCCAGCGAGAGGTCCAGCTCCACCGTGAGGTCGATGCCCAGCCGCCCGACATAGCCGAATACGGTCTCCATCTCCTCGATGCCCTTCATGCCCGTCTCCGAAACAGCGAGCACTTCTTTCAGCTGGTTGAGCTTCTGCGCATTGTCGCCGCTCAACTCAAGTATCGGTTGAAGTTTGTCGACCGCCTCCCGATCCAGGCCGCGCTCCATCAGTTCGGCCTTCACGTTGTCCAGTCCGATCTTTTCCAGCTTGTCGATGGCGATGGTGATGTCCATCATCTTGTCGGCATGGCCGATGGCTTCGGCGATGCCGAACAGGATCTTGCGGTTGTTCATCTTCAGCGCCACGCGGATGCCGAGGGCCTTGAACACCCGTTCGACGATCTCGACCAATTCGACCTCGCACAGCAGCGAGCGCGTGCCGATCACGTCGACGTCGCACTGGTAGAATTCGCGGTAGCGGCCTTTCTGCGGCCGGTCGGCGCGCCACACGGGCTGAATCTGGTAGCGTTTGAAGGGGAACGTCAGTTCGCCCTGATGCTGCACGACGTAACGCGCGAAAGGCACCGTAAGGTCGTAACGAAGTCCTTTTTCGCAGATTTTCGACGCGCTGCGCACCTCCTCGTCCGACAGTCCGGCGGCGTAGTCGCCCGAATTGAGAATCTTGAACAGGAGCTTGTCGCCCTCGTCGCCGTACTTGCCCAGCAGGGTCGAGAGGTTCTCCATCGAGGGGGTTTCGAGCGGCGCGAACCCGTAGGCGCGGAACACCCGGCGGATCGTGTCGAAAATATACTGGCGGCGCATCATCTCCGCGGGGGAGAAGTCGCGCGTGCCCTTGGGAATCGAAGGTTTCTGCATGGCAAAAACAATTTTTAATTTTTCATTCTTAATTTTCAATTGATACAAAAAACTAATCCGCGATCAGTTTTTTGTACCTCACCCGGTGGGGCTGCGTGTCGCCGCCCTGGGCCTTCTTCCACGCCTCATACTCCGAGTAGGAGCCTTCGTAGAAGACCACCTTCGAGTCGCCCTCGAACGAGAGGATGTGCGTGGCGATACGGTCGAGGAACCAGCGGTCGTGCGAAATGACCACGGCGCATCCGGCGAAATTTTCGAGACCTTCCTCCAGCGCCCGCAGCGTGTTGACGTCGATGTCGTTGGTCGGTTCGTCCAGCAGCAGCACGTTGCCCTCCTCCTTCAGGGCGAGGGCCAGGTGCAGGCGGTTGCGCTCGCCGCCCGAGAGCATGCCGCATTTCTTCTCCTGATCGGCGCCCGAGAAGTTGAAACGGGCGACATAGGCGCGGGCGTTGACCTGCCGGTTGCCCAGCGTCATCAGGTCCAGACCGCCCGAGATCACCTCGAAGACCGTCTTTTCGGGGTCGATCGACTTGTGCTGCTGGTCCACATAGGCCAGTTTCACCGTGGGACCCACGCGGAACGAGCCGCTCGTCGGAGTTTCGAGGCCCATGATCATGCGGAAGAGGGTGGTCTTGCCCGTGCCGTTCGCGCC
>OGMK01001257.1_pt1 | contig 13195 bp, 8 predicted proteins | sample 1573151 | NCBI WGS metagenome assembly OGMK01 (sample SAMEA2581887, study PRJEB24529) | metagenome | biome: Human gut stool | place: China | collected 2011
TTCATCAACTGCCCCACCACCACCCTTTCCATGATCGATTCCTCCATCGGCGGCAAGACCGCTGTGGATCTGGGCGATACCAAAAATATCGTGGGCGCGTTCTGGCAGCCCAAGCTGGTCATCGTGGACCCGGCCACCCTTTCCACCCTGCCCCGCCGCCACTACATCAACGGCCTGGCGGAGGCGGTCAAGGCGGGTCTGCTGGCCGACCCTGAGCTGTTTGCCATCTTTGAAAAGGGAGATATCGATACCCAGATCAGCGAGATCATCTACCGCAGCCTGCGGTTCAAGAAGAACGTTGTGGAGCAGGATGAGACCGAGCGCGGGATGCGCAAGGCCCTGAACTTCGGCCACACCATCGGCCACGGCATCGAGGCCGTCAAGGGAATCAAGGGCCGCCGCACCGTGGGCCTGTTCCACGGCGAATGCGTGGCGCTGGGCATGCTGCCCATGATCGAATCCAAGGCGCTGCAGAAGCGGGTGCGGGCGGTCTACCGCCGCATCGGCCTGCCCACCCGCACCACCTATAACAAGGAAAAGGTGCTGGCCGAGATGCTGCACGATAAAAAGGCCCAGGGCGGCCAGATCACGGTGATCAAGGTGCCGGGTCTGGGCTGCTGGCGGGCCGAGACCATCCCCGTGGAGGGCCTGCGCCCCCTGCTGGGTGTGGAGGAGTAAGCCATGAAAAACACCTTTGGCAGCGACCTTTCGCTGACCATTTTTGGCGAGAGCCACGGCAGGGCTGTCGGCGCGGTGCTGGACGGCATGGCGGCGGGCGTGCCCGTGGAGGAAGCCTTTCTTGCGGCCTGCATGGACAAGCGCCGTGCCCGGGGCGACGGCCTTTCCACCCCCCGTGTAGAGGGGGATGCGGTGCAGTTCTTGTCCGGCGTGGTCAACGGCCGCACCACCGGCACTGCCATTGCCCTGATGATCGAAAACCAGAACACTCGCAGCGGCGACTATGCCAAAACGGCTGACCTGCTGCGGCCCGGCCATGCGGATTACACCGCCTACGCCAAGTACCACGGCTATCAGGATGCCCGGGGCGGCGGCCACTTTTCGGGCCGCGTCACCGCCGCGCTGGTGGCGGGCGGCGCTCTGGTGCTGGGCGCTCTGAACCGGGCCGGGATCGAGATCGTGACGCACATCGGGCGGTGTGCCGGGATCAGCGATATCCCCTTTGCGCTGGATGATCCCGCCGCGCTGGCGGCGCAGGCCGAGGCACTGCTGAACAAGTCCGAGGGCTTTGCCCTGCTGGACGGCAGTGTGGAAGAACCCATGAAAGCCGCCATCCGTGCCGCCGGTGCCGAGGGCGACAGTGTGGGCGGCGTGCTGGAGACCGCCATTCTGGGCCTGCCCGCAGGCGTGGGCGAGCCCTATTTCGACAGTGTGGAGAGCAAGCTCGCTCACCTGGCCTTCTCCATCCCGGCGGTCAAGGGCATCGAGTTCGGCTCCGGCTTCGGCTTTGCGGACCAGAAGGGCTCGGAGGCCAACGATGCCTTCCGGATGCAGGGAGAGCGCATCGTCACCGCCACCAACCACAATGCGGGCCTGAACGGCGGCATCTCCAACGGGATGCCCGTGGTGTTCCGCACGGCGGTCAAGCCCACCCCCAGCATCTACAAAACGCAGGACACGGTGGATTATATCGCAAAGAAGGACGCGGAGCTGTCCATTCAGGGCCGCCACGACCCCTGCATCGTGCCCCGGGCCGCCATTGTGCAGACCTGCGCCGCCGCGCTGGCCGTGGGCGACCTGCTCACCGCAAAATACGGCATGGCCTGGATGGAGGACCCCACCGGCTACCGCAAGGAGGTGCTGTAAATGGAATACGGACTCATCGGCGGGCGGCTGGGCCACTCCTACTCCAAGGTCATCCACGAGATGCTCTGCGGCTACCGGTACGACCTGTGTCCCCTGCCCACGGAAGAGGAAGTCCGGGCCTTTATGACCCGGCGGCAGTTCAGGGCCATCAATGTCACCATCCCCTATAAGCTGGTGGTCATGGAGTACTGCTCCTACATCGACCCCCACGCCAAGGCCATCAACGCCGTGAACACCATCGTCAACAGGAACGGCCTGCTCTACGGCTACAACACCGATTACCCCGGCTTCTCCTACCTGTGCGATGCACACGGGGTGGAGTTCAAGGACAGGACCGTGCTCATTCTGGGCACCGGCGGCACCCACAACACCACCTGGGCCGTGGCCCATGACCGGGGCGCGAAACAAATCTATACCGTCAGCCGCCATCCCGACCCCGAAAAGGGAGAGCTGACTTATGCTCAGGCCCTGACCACCGGGGCGCAGATCATCATCAACACCACGCCGGTGGGCATGTACCCCAATGTGGGCGTGAGCGCCCTGGATATCACCTCCATGCCCGGGCTGGAAGCCGTGATCGATGTCATCTATAATCCCGATAAGACCGAGCTCATCCTCCGGGCCGAGGAGCTGGGGGTGCCCATTGCCGTCGGCGGCCTGGAAATGCTGGTGGCGCAGGCAGTGTACGCGGCAGAATTTTTCCTCGACCGCAAGTTTGAGGATGCCGGTGCCGAGATCGCCCGTGTGACCAGCGAGCTGCGGCGGGAACAGCTGAACATTGCCCTCATCGGGATGCCCTCCTCGGGCAAATCCACCCTGGGCCGCGCTCTGGCGGAACGGCTGGGCAAGCGGTTCGTGGATCTGGACGAGGAGATCGTCAAGGCCGACGGCCGGAGCATCCCGGACATCTTTGCCGCTGAGGGGGAGGCAGGCTTCCGGAAGCTGGAGGCCGCGCAGACCGCCCGCTTTGCCAGGGAGAACCGGCAGGTCATCTCCTGCGGCGGCGGCGTGGTCAAGGACCCGGCAAACCTCCGGGCGCTCCACGCCAACGGCATCGTGCTCTTCATCGACCGGCCGCTGGAAGATCTGCTGGTGGGCGGCGGAAGGCCCCTTTCCACCAGCCCTGAGGCCCTGAAAACCATGGAAGCCCAGCGCCGTCCGCTCTATCTGGCGGCAGCGGATGCTGTGATCCCCAACAAGACCACCCCTGCGGATGCCGTGACGGCGGCAATGGAGGCGCTGGATGAAATTTTTAGTCATTAACGGTCCCAACCTCAACCTGACTCAGTTCACGGAGCCGGGCATGGAGGGGCAGATCGATTTCAATACACTGCTGGATTATATCGAGGCGGGCTGTGCCCAGATGGATGTTCAGGTGGACTTTTTTCAGTCCAACCACGAGGGTGACCTCATCGATGAGATCCAGTCGGCGGCAGGCCGGGCCGATGGCATCATCCTCAACCCGGGCGGCTACGCCTATTACAGCGTGGCCATTCTGGAAGCGCTGCAGGTGTGCGGCGTGCCCGCCGTGGAAGTGATGCTGGCCGACCCCAGCGGCAAGGAGCCCTTCCGCAGCGTGGATGTGGTCTCCTTTGGCTGTCAGGGCCGCTTTGCAGGCGAGGGGGTCAGCGGATATCTCCATGCCTGCGCCTACCTTGTGCAGCTGCTCCGGCTGGATGGCGGCGCGCAGACGCACCTGGTGCAGTAACAACCCTCTCAGTCTCGCATTCGCTCGCCAGCTCCCCCGAAGGGGGAGCCCTTGGCAAGTAGGGCAGGCTGTGCAGCAAAACTGAAAGCATAGAGACAAAACAGAAGGGAAAAGAAACAAGATGATCATTTCGACCAAAAAAGGCACCCCCAAGGAAGAGCTGGAAAAGATCGTAGACAAATTCGAAAAGCAGGGCCTGGATGTGACCCTGATCACCGGAAAGGATTACAATGTGTTCGGTCTGGTGGGCGATACCACCAAGATCGATGAGCGCGACGTGCTGGCCAACCCCTGGATCGACAACGTTACCCGCGTGTCTGCCCCCTATAAGCGGGCCAACCGCCTGTTCCACCCCGCCGATTCCATCATCGACTGCGGCGGCGTGAAGATCGGCAGGGGCGAGAAGATCGCCGTGATGGCAGGCCCCTGCAGCATCGAGGGCGAGGAGCAGGCACTGCGCATTGCCAACGGCGTAAAGGCGGGCGGTGCAAGCCTGTTCCGCGGCGGCGCTTATAAGCCCCGCACCTCTCCCTACTCTTTCCAGGGTCTGGAGACTGAGGGCATCCTCGATATGGTCAAGGCCCGGGAGGCCACCGGAATGCCCATCGTGTCCGAGCTGATGAGCGAGGACCGCATCCCCGAGTTTGAGGAATATGTGGACGTGGTGCAGATCGGTGCCCGCAACATGCAGAATTTCCAGCTGCTCAAGGCCGTGGGTAAGATGCACAAGCCTGTGCTGCTCAAGCGCGGCCTGTGCAACACCATCGAGGAGTGGATCATGTCCGCAGAGTACATCATGGCCGGCGGCAACGAGCAGGTCATTCTCTGTGAGCGGGGCATCCGCACCTTTGAGAAGTACACCCGCAACACCCTCGACCTCTCCGCTGTGCCCATCATCCACGAAAAGACCCATCTGCCCATCATCGTGGACCCCAGCCACGCCACCGGCAAGGCCAATCTGGTCGAGCCGATGATGATCGCCGCTGTGGCCGCCGGTGCCGACGGTCTGGAGGTGGAAGTCCACTATGATCCCCGCCACGCATGGAGCGATGGCGCACAGTGCCTGACCCCGGATGCCTTTGCACAGGCCATGGCAAAGTGCCGTCAGGTCGCATGGGCCATTGGCCGGGATATGTAACACGATGAACGGCCTCACCCTCTCAGTCAAAGCCTGACGGCTTTGCCAGCTCTCCCAAAGGGAGAGCCTCTGGCGAAACCACAGACCTTGCGGTGGACTGCCAAGGCCTCGCCCTTTGGGAGAGGTGGCAGCGCAAAGCGCTGACGGAGAGGGCGAGCCAGGTAAAGTAACACGATGAACATTACGATAAAATCAAGCCGGACGGTGGGCGGCAACATCGCCGCGCCGCCCAGCAAAAGCATGGCTCACCGGGCGGTGCTCTGCGCGGCGCTGGCAAAGGGGACCTCCCATCTCCATCATCTTGCCTTCAGCAAGGATATCTCTGCCACGCTGGGCGCGGCGGGCCGACTGTGCGCCCGTGTCACCACCGGTGAAAACGACGCGGTGGTGGAGGGGCTGGGCCGCTTTCTGCCGGTTGATGCCCCCGTGGACTGCTGTGAGAGCGGCAGCACCCTGCGCTTCCTCATCCCACTGGCCAGCCTGACCGGGCAGGAAGTGACTTTTACAGGCCGTGGGCGGCTGATGGAGCGGCCCCAGTCGGTCTACAAAACGCTGTATCAGCAGCAGGGCCTGCGTTTTGAGCAGGGCGCGGACCGCCTGACTGTGGAAGGTGCCCTGGCCCCGGGCGAATACGAGCTGGCGGGCAACGTGTCCAGCCAGTTCATCAGCGGGCTGCTGTTTGCCCTGCCCCTTCTGGGCGGCACCAGCACCCTGCACCTCATCCCGCCTGTGGAGAGCCGGAGCTACATCGATATGACCCGCGCGGTGCAGCACGCCTTTGGCGTGGAAAGCCGCTGGCTGGATGAGAACACGCTGGAAATTCCCGGCGGGCAGCACTATCTTCCCTGTGATTACACCGTGGAGGGCGATTACAGCCAGGCGGCCTTTCCTGCCGTGCTGGGCGCTGTGACCGGCGGTGTGGCCATCACCGGCCTGTCTGAAGAGACCTTGCAGGGCGATGCCGCCATTCTGGAGATCCTCCGGCGGTGCGGTGCAAGATTTACCCGCACCGGGCAGGGCGTGGTGTTTGAAAAGGCCCCGCTCCACGGAACGGATATCGACCTTGCCGACTGCCCCGACCTGGGCCCCGTGCTGATGGTGCTGGGCCTGCTGTGTGAGGGAACCACGGTCATCCGCAACGCCGAACGTCTCCGCATCAAGGAGAGTGACCGCATCGAGGCCATGGAGACCGAGCTGCGGGCCTGCGGCGGGCAGCTGGAGAGCGAGGGCGGCACCATTACCATCCATGGAGGTGCCGGGGCGCTCCATGCCCCGGAGCAGCCGCTTTCCGGCCACAACGACCACCGCGTTGTGATGAGCCTTGCAGTGCTGGCGCTGGCCGCCGGGCTGGCCCTGCCCATCAGCGGGGCCGAGGCCATTGCCAAGAGCTGGCCGGATTTTCTGGAAGCCATCAAGCCTTTGGGCGCGGAGGTGGAACATGTTGGATAAATCAAAGCGTTATCTCATTGTGGGCCTGGGTCTGCTGGGCGGCAAGTACGCTCTGGAGCTGAGCAGGGCCGGGTTCCATGTGGACGGCATCAACCGCAGCGAGGGCCATCTGCAGTATGCCCTCGACCACGGCTATATCGCCAGCGGCAAGACCCACGATTTTGAGGATCTGGTGCGTCAGGCCGATCATATCATCTTTGGCTTGTACCCCACGGCCCTGCTCGAGTGGTTCCGGACCTACGGCCACCTGCTGAAGGAGGGCTGCGTCTTTACCGATGTGTCGGGCGTAAAGACCGGTCTGGTGGAGCCCATTCAGGCCATGTGCAGGCCGGGCGTGGAGTTCATTGCCAGCCACCCCATGGCGGGCCGTGAGACCTCCAGCGTGGAGCACGCCGCCGAGGTGAATTTTGCCCCGGCCAACTTCATTGTGACCCCCACGGAAAAGAACACCCCGGAGGCCGTTCAGTGGGCCAGGGAGCTGGCCGAGGTGCTGGGCTTCAAGCATATCTGCACCCTGACCGTGCAGGAGCATGACAGGATGATCGGCTATGTCAGCCAGCTCTGCCATGCCATCGCCGTCAGCCTGATGTGCGCCAACGACAATACCTCTCTGTGCGAGTACACCGGAGATTCCTTCCGGGACCTGACCCGCATTGCACGCATCAACGATAAGATGTGGGCGGAGCTGTTCCTCTGGAACAAAGAAAACCTCATCTCCGAGATCGACCAGTTCAGCGGGGCGCTGAACGAGATGCGCAACGCCCTGGTGGCCGATGACCGGGAAAAGCTGGAGGAGATGTTCCGCCTGTCCACCCAGCGCCGCGCGGCGTTTGATAAGAAAGCGCCGTAATCTTTTCAGCACACAGCACTGCTGTTTTTCTCAGCTCCCCCAGTGGGGGAGCTGGTGAGTAAAGCGGGACTGAGAGGCTTAGCACAACACGAAAAAATGAGGTGTACCGAATGCCCAAACAGGAAGGCCAGAAATCCAAGCTGCTGGCGCTATTGCGCATTTTTGAGCAGCAGACCGATGAAAACCACCTGCTGAACGTGCCGCAGCTGGTGGAGCTGCTGGAGGCGCAGGGCATCCGCTGTGAGCGCAAGAGCGTGTACAGCGATATTGAGGCACTGGGTGCGCTGGGCTATGACATCAAGCTGCGCCGGGGCCGGGGCGGCGGGTATTTCCTTGCCAGCCGCACCTTTGATCTGGCGGAGCTCAAGCTGCTGGTGGATGCCGTGCAGGCAAGCCGGGTGGTATCCGGCACCACGAGCAGGCGGCTGATCCACAAGCTGGAAAAGCTCTGCTCCAACTACGAGGGCAGCCAGCTGCAGCGTCAGGTCTATGTGGAGGGCCGCCCCAAGACCGACAGCAAGAGCCTGCTGTACAGCATCGATGCCCTGCACGAGGCCATCAACAACGGTAAAATGGTGGAGTTCCTCTACAGAAAAGCCGACAGCCGCGAGAAAGAGAAAAGGACCGTCAGCCCGTGGCAGCTGGCCTGGGAGAACGGGTGCTACTACCTCATTGCCTTTGCCGATGAAAAGGGCATCCGCCATTATCGGGTGGACAAGATGAGCGGGGTCCGGGTGCTGGATGCGCCACGGCGGGGGCAGGAGCAGTTTGCGGATCTTGATCTGCCTGCCTATCTGCGCAAGCACTTTGGAATGTACGGCGGGCCGGAGCATCGCGTTACCCTGCGGTGCACCGCTGATCTGCAAGGTGCCATGCGGGAGCGCTTCGGCACTACGCCCGTGTTTCTGCCGGAAGAGGATGGATCTTTCCACTTCGATGTTCCCATCTGCGTCAGCGACCAGTTCTACGGCTGGGTCTGCGGCTTTGGCGGCAAGATAGAAGTGGTTGCCCCGCCCGAAGTGCGGCAGGGAATGCGGCAGGTGGCCGCCCGGCTGGCAGAACAGCATCAATAACAAAAAAGGACTGCGAAAGCAGTCCTTTTTGCGTGTTTACGGTTCCTTCAATTCCAGATCACTGGGCAGGATCAGATCCAGCGCGGCGGCGGGCTCGGCCACAAGGCGGCGGCTCTGGTGGAAGATGGCCTTTTCCAGGGTGTTGCGGGCAAGGCGGCCATTGCCGGCGGTGCGGGCATCGGATTCCTGCCAGCGGGCATAATAGCCCAGCAGGGGCTCGGTGCAGCTTTCGGCCAGACGATACCCCTTGTTCTTTGCCTGAACGTGGGTGATCTGCAGCAGCTCCTCAGCGGTGTAGTCCGGGAACTCGATCTTGTTGGGAAAACGGCTGGCAAGGCCGCTGTTGGCGGTGAGGAAGGTCTCCATCTCCTTGGTGTAACCCGCCAGAATGACCACCAGCTCATCCCGGTGATCCTCCATTCCCTTTACAAGGGTGTCGATGGCTTCCAGCCCGAAGCTGTCCTGTTCACCCCGGTAGAGGCTGTATGCTTCGTCAATGAAGAGCACGCCGCCCAGAGCGCTCTCGATGACGCTGTTGGTCAGGGGAGCGGTGTGGCCGGTGTAGCGGCCTACCAGGTCGGCACGGGTCACCTCCACCAGCTGCCCGCCCTTGAGGGCACCGATGGCTTTCAGGTATTTCGCCACCAGCCGGGCAATGGTGGTCTTGCCGGTGCCGGGGTTTCCGGTGAAGATCATGTGCATGGACAGGCTGGCCGTTTTCAGCCCGGCAGCGGCCCGGCGCTGCTGCACCTGCAGGTTGTCGGCCAGACCGAACACATACTCTTTCACGGGAGCAAGGCCCACCAGCTCGTTGATCTCGGCCCGGATGGCATCCAGTGCGCCGGTGTAGGCGGCAGGCAGCAGGTCAAAGAGCGGTTCCTCCGGGCCATCGTTCAGCCGGAACAGCAGCCCTTCCGGACAGGCGGTCAGGGCCGCCGTGCCGGACAGGGTCTTGTCCGTGCGCAGGCAGTATTCGCTCAGGGCACGGAAGATGTGGTCACAGCATTCGGCCAGCCCGGCGGCACCCTTCTGCGCGGTGCACTGGGCCGCGACATAGTCCCGCACGTCGGCCCCGGCGGAAAGGGTCAGCCCCAGCCGGGCGCGGATCTTCTGGGCCAGCGCGTTGAGCTGCTGCGCGGCAAGGGCGGCCAGGTCCTCCCGGGTGTAGGAGGCCGTTTCGCAGACATCCCCCAGCGCCGACACCAGCGCCGCACCGAATTTGTCAGCCAGTGCCTCCCGGCCCTTGTGGGAGTAGAAGATGAGGTATTTGCCGCAGGGGTCGATGTGGCTGACAGCTCCCGGGGCAAGCGCCGTGCCTGCATCCACAAGGATGCCCTCTTTGTTCACGAGATACCGGCTGGACAGGGGGGCACTGCCCTTGACGGCCAGATCAGACAGGGTCTTCAGAAAGCCGGGATAGCAGCTCTCGTAGTGCTCAAAGGCAAGGATCTCCCCGGGCGCGTGCAGGGCGGCGTAGAGATCCTGCAGGAAGAGCTTTTCGGCTCCGGAATTGGGGTAAAGGGCCAGATCCAGCGTGGCGATCCTGTCGCTCTGCAAAAGACCCCGGGCCGCCATGCAGCGGGCAGTTTCTTCCAGTGCAAAATGCCGGCCTGTGCCTGCCCCGCCTGTGAGCAGGATGACGTTGCGGGCGGCGGGGGCCTCGGTGCCCAGCACAAAGGGGCGGCGCATGGCCCGCACCACGCTGTCCACAAAAGCATCCTGCCCCAGCACCGTCTGCCTGACCTCGGCGGCAAGGCCTTCAAAGCTGCCCAGGTGCTCCGGCTTCACGTCGGTGGTGCCCCTGGCCAGCAGGCCTTCGTCCTCCATGTCCCGCAGCATCTGGCGGCTGCTTTCCAGCGCGGCGGCGGTGGCATCGCTCTGGGTTTTGAGCTGGGCGTTCTGCTGCTTCAACAGCTCGTCCAGCCGTTTCTGCTGTTCCAGAAGCGCCGCGTTCAGGTCAGGCAGGGCGGCGCTGCCGCCTGTTTTGGGTGCAGAAGCGCCGGGGGCGGCCTTGAATCTGCCCCCCGGGCCGAACACGCCGTTCATCAGACTTTCCCAATCATCGGTGTATGCCATAAAACTTCCCTCCGTGCAGTGTTTTTTCTTTCAGTATAGTGGAGTCTGGTACGTTTTGCAAGGAAAGGGTTGAAATAAAGGACAAAGTTCGTTACACTATTGTCAAATGAAAGGATGAATTGCCATGGAGCCAAGAACACCTGCTGAATGGAAAACGCTGTTTGAGAGCGAAGCCTTTGCCCGCCAGACGGAATACTACGGCCCGCTGGGGGTGGAGTATACTCCCGCCGGGACGCACCTGCGCCTGTGGGCTCCCACGGCAAAACAGGCAGCAGTGAACCTGTACCGCCGGGGCACCGGCGGGGCCTGTGCGGGCACCCTGCCCCTGCAGCAGCAGGACAAGGGTGTGTGGAGCGTCTATCTGCCCGGCGACCAGCACGGGAAATACTACGATTTCACCCTTACCACCCCGTTTGGCACCTGCAATGCAGCTGACCCTTACGCCCGCTCGGCCGGGGTGAACGGGGTGCGCAGCATGATCTTTGACCCGGCCCGGGTAGACCCGCAGGGCTGGGAGCGGGATGTGCGGCCGGTGATCCCACCGGCCCGCCGCAGCGTGTGGGAGGTCGGCGTCCGGGATTTCTCGCAGGACCCGGCCAGCGGTGTGCACACGGCCTGGCGAGGCAAATTCCTGGCCTTTACCCAGCAGGGCACGACCCTGAGCAGCGACGGCATCCACCCCACCTGCCTGAATTACCTCAAGCGGCTGGGGGTGAGCTATGTCCAGCTCATGCCCATCTTCGATTTTGGCAGCGTGGACGAGAGCCGCCCCCTGACCCGACAGTATAACTGGGGCTACGACCCCACCAACTTCAATGTGCCCGAGGGCAGCTACTCCACCGACCCCACCCGGGGCGAGGTGCGGGTGCGGGAGTGCAAGCAGATGATCGCGGCCCTCCATGCGGCGGGCATCGGCGTTGTAATGGACGTGGTGTATAACCACATGTACCGCTCCGACAATGTGCTGAACCGGGTGGTGCCCCTCTACTACTTCCGCCAGAACGACGACGGCTCCCTCTCCAACGGCAGCGGCTGCGGCAACGAGTTTGCCTCCGAGCGGCCCATGGCCCGGCGCTATCTCATTGATTCGGTGCTCTACTGGGCACGGGAATATCACATCGACGGCTTCCGGTTTGATCTGATGGGCCTGTATGACGTGGAGACCATGAACCTCCTCCGGGCTGAACTGGACAAGCTGCCCGGAGGGCGGGATATCCTGATGTACGGTGAGCCGTGGCAGGGCGGCTGCAGCGCCCTGCACCGGTACGAGGCCAACAAGAACAACCTGAACATGCTGAACGAGCGCATCGGCATCTTTTGCGACAACACCCGGGATGCCATCAAGGGCGGCTGTTTCGATGCCCGGGAGCCGGGCTATGTGGAGGGCAGGCAGGGGAGTTTCTGGGATATCGGTGCTTCGGTGGCGGCGTGGTGCCGCAGTGAAAAGCTGCCGCCCCACGCCCCGGGGCAGATCATCAGCTATGTCTCGGCCCACGACAACTTCACCCTGTGGGATAAGCTCCTGATGGTGCGCTACGCCCGCCCGGAGTTTGCCGCTGTGGACAAGACCGCCCTGGCCCAGAACCGGCTGGCGGCGGGCATCTATCTGACCAGCATGGGCCTGCCTTTCTGGCAGGCGGGCGAGGAGTTTGCCCGCACCAAGAAGGGGCAGGGCAACAGCTACCACTCCAGCCCGGCCCTCAACCGGCTGGACTGGCACCGGGCCGAACAGTTCCACAGCCTTGTGGATTACTACCGCGGGCTCATTGGTCTGCGGGCGGCGTTCCCCCGGCTGGGCGCGCTGGACAAGGCCGGCCCTGCCGCCATCGAGTTCTTCTCGCTGGAACAGCCTCTTGTGGGCTGGCGGCTCCCCGCCCAGTGGGGCGACGGCGCAGCGTGGAGCGCCCTGTGCGTCTACTATAACCCCACCGAGACGGCGCAGGTCGTCACCCTGCCCGGCGGCAGCTGGAAGCTGCTGAGTGACGGCATCTCCTCCAGCCTGTGGCGGGGCAGCAGCCGCATCTGCACCGGCCAGACCGTCCTCCTGCCCCTGAGTGCCACCGTGTTCGGGCAGGTATAAAAATCCCCTGACCAGTTCACGCCGGTCAGGGGATTTTTGATTTATGGATCGGGAAAAAGATTTGGGAGGATCAGGAGTTTTTCTGTGCCTGCTGGGTCTGGGCGTTCTTTTCGCCCAGAGTCAGGCTGACAGTCTGCATCTGGCCTTCCCGGGCCACGGTGATGGAAAGGGTATCACCGGCGGCATGCTGCTGGATCAGGGTGCCAAGGTCGTCTTTCTGGGCGATCTCGGTGCCGTCGATGCTCACGATGCGGTCACCGGTCTTCAGACCGGCCTTGTCGGCGGGGCCGCCCTGCACAACATCCACAACGTAAACGCCGTAGGCATTGACGTTGAGCTGTGCGGCGGTCTGGGCATCGGTCACAGCCAGATAGGTGATGCCCATGTAGGGGCGGCCGGAGACGTAGCCGTTCTCCAGCAGATCCTGTGCCACCTTGATGGCATCGTTGATGGGGATGGCGAAGCCCAGACCCTCCGCATCGCTGGAGGAGGACTTTGCGTTGACCAGACCGATGAGCTCACCGTTCATGTTGAACAGGCCGCCGCCGGAGTTGCCGGGGCTGACAGAGGCATCCATCTGGATCAGGGACATGGTGTTGGTGGAGCTGGTGCCCTGGATGGTCACGCTGCGGTTCAGGGCGCTGACGATGCCGCTGGTCACGGTGCCGCCCAGCTCACCCAGCGGGTTGCCCACGGCCAGCACGCTCTCGCCCACGGCAAGGCTGTCGCTGTTGCCAACGGTGGCGGGGGTCAGGTCAGTGGCATCGATCTTGAGGACAGCCACATCGCTGGTGTCATCCTCGCCCACCACGGTGGCGGGGTAATCGGTATCGCCGATGGTCACGGTGATGTTGGACGCGCCGGATACAACGTGTGCACAGGTCAGGATATAGCCGTCGGAGCTGATCACGACACCGCTGCCTGCGCCGCTCTCCACCTGGCTCTGGCCGTACCAGGACCACTGGGAGTAGACCACCTGCTCGGTGGTGATGACCAC